>ERZ795055.1903-NODE-1903-length-16245-cov-5.041137_pt1 | contig 16245 bp, 9 predicted proteins | sample MGYA00375139_ERZ795055 | MGnify/ENA primary metagenome ERZ795055 (study PRJEB30184, sample SAMN05720283) | anaerobic digester metagenome | isolation source: active sludge of municipal wastewater-treating anaerobic digesters | place: USA | collected 2015-01-23 ... | reverse complement strand
AGGGCGGCGTGCGTGGCCGCGGCGGGGCGCGGGGCGGCCTCCAGCGCGAGGGTGCGCCATCCGAAGGTGTCCGGGGCGCCGGGCGCGAGGGGCATCTCGGCGAGCGCGCCCGCCGCACCGGTCCACACGAGCGCCGCCGTGGCGCTTTCGGGCCCGCGCACAAGCACGCGGGCCGTCACCGCGCGGACCTCCGGCCCCACGGGGACATAATCGGACAGCGCAACGCCGCCTACGGGAAGGGCGAGGCTCTTGCCGTTCTTACCCTCGCCGCGCGGGTCGTTCACCACGGCGAAGGGCTCCGCGCCGACGCCCTCCTGGCGCCAGCCGCGGGGGCGCGCCAGCACCTGGTCCACGAGCGGGTTGGCGGGGTCGAACTGCGCCAAGCCGTCGCGGATTTTGCCGTGCTCGAAGCCGCCGAAGGCGAACAGCGGGCGCTCCTCCGTGACCATCGGAACCGTGGACGCGGCGGGGACGCCCGTCTGAGCGGCGTCGCCCCGGCGCGATGGCCAGGGCATCGCGTTGGGCAGGAAACGCCCCCCGGCGGTGATGCAACGCAGGATGCGGTCGGAGCCGCCGAAGAGGAGGTCCGTGAGGCCGTCGCCGTTCACGTCGGCGAGCGTGGGCGGGCCGATGAGGCGCAGGCCGGCGGTCCACCGCCAGCGTTCGCGCCCGCGCGCGTCGAGACAGTAGAGGCTGTGGTCGCCCGACGCCGCCAGCACCTCCGGCAGACCGTCGCCGTCCACATCCCCGGCGGACACGGCGATGTGCGTGGCCTGTTCCGTCTGGAAGACCCAGCGCAGCGCGCCGTCCGCGCCGACGGCGTGGACATGGCCGCCGAGCCCCGGCGCGAGGATTTCCGGCGCGCCGTCGCCGTCGAGGTCGGCGACCGCCGTGCCCGCGCCGCTGTAGGTGTCGGGGCCCGAGAGCAGCGGCGTCCGCCAGACGACCGCGCCGTCGGCGGCGTTGAGGCACCACAGGTAGTCGTCGTCCACGGAGGACACGGCCACGCGCCACGCGGCGCCGGTCTGGAAGAGGCAGGGCGCGCCGGTGAAGTCGTCGCCCGTGGTCTGCTCCCAGCGCGGGGCGCCGTCGGGGCCGAGGCAGAACACGCCCCAGGCCGTGGCGCCGAAAATCTCCACGCGGCCGTCGCGGTCGGTGTCGGCGGCGGCCAGCAGCCCGCGCGCATTGGCGGTCCAGCGCCACAGGGGCGCGCCGTCGGCGGAGAAGGCGGCCACGCCGCGGTCCGCCGTGCCGGCGATGAGCTCCTGCGGCGGCGCGCCGTCGAGCTCCGCCCACACGCAGCCGCCCCACTCCACCGCGCCCGCATCGGCGCGCCAGCGCTCGGCGCCCGTGGCGGCGTCGAGGCAGACCAGCGTGCCGTCGCCGTTGCCGACGGCAAGAAGGCGCACCCCGTCGGGCAGGGCGTCGCCCAGGGCGGCGGCGGAGGCCAGCCGCTTCTTCCAGCCGCCCGCGAAGGCCCACAGCTCTTTGCCGTCCGCGCCGACGCAGCGCAGGGTCTTCGCCTCGCTGTCGGACACGACGGTCTCGAGGCCCGGCGCGGGGTGCAGGTCCGCCGTGAGGGGCGGGGCGTAGAGGTTGGACTCGGCGGCGAACTCCCACACGGGGCGCGGCGCGGCGGACGCGGCGGCGGCGAGCAGGATCGCCCCCGCCAGCAGGACGGAACGGTGTTTCATGCGGTCGCTCCCGCCGCCGGGGGGCGGCCTATTTTTTCGCCTCGTCGGGCATGACGGTGCGGATGGCCTTCACGAGGGAAAGCGTGGAGACGAACCGCGCCGAATGGGACAGGGAGAATCCGTTGGTCGCCTCGGCGGGGGCCTCGGACTCCGCCTGGGGCAGCCGGGGCCGGTCGTCGTCGGGCGTGCGCGCGGCGAAGCCGTTGAGGAACAGTCCCGCGCAGTCCGCCCGCGTCTTCCCCGCGGGCGGCAGCGCCACCGGCGCGGGCGCGTCGCCGATCCCCTCGAGCAGGCACAGCCCCGCGGGGTTCACGCCGAGGAGCCAGTTGAGCTGGTCATAGACGAACTCCATATATTCCGGCTTGGGCACGAGGCGGCAGACACGCGCCATCGTCTGCGCCGCCAGCAGCACCCGCGCCGTGTTGCCCGCGCCGTCGCGCGGGAAGAAGGACGGCTCGCCGTCCTCCAGCGTGGCGTAGAGGCCGAAGGGGTTTTCCGCCCGGCGCAACAGCGCGGCACCCAGTTTCTCCAGCTCCTGCGACAGCTCGAAGATGCCGTGGGGGTGCGCCGCCGACTCGTGCCACATCAGGCCGAGCTGCGCCTCCGGCGCGGGGCCGGGAAACCACCGGTCCGCCAGCGCCGGCCAGCGCGGGTCGCCCGTGGCGCGGCCCAGCGCCACGGCCGCCGTGAACGCCCGCGCGCCCGGGGCGGTCTCCGCCTCCAGCCGCGCCGCCAGGGCCGACGCCGCGTCCGCCGCGCCGTCCACGGGCTCGCGCGCCGCCGCGCAGAGGGCCAGCGCCTGGGCCCACGCCGCCGCCTGTTCCGGCGGCAGGCCCGCCGGATCCGCCGCCGCGAGGCGCCCGATGGCCGCCGGGGCCGCCGCGCGCACCGCGCGGTCCAGCTCCGCGCCGCCGTAGTTCTTCCGGATGCGCCACTGCACCCCCGTCCACGCCTCGGCGAGGAGGGCGAGGGTCTCCGCGTCGTCCGCGCCCGGCCCCGTCCACAGGGGCCCCGCGCCCGCCCCGTCGAAGAAGGCCGACAGCCCGTCCACGGCCTTCGGCACCGCCGTGTGCCACAGGTGGTCAAAGGCCACCGTGACCGGCGGCGTCTCCACCGTCTGGTCGCCCAGCGTCACCCGGATGCGGAAGTCGCCCTCCTGCTCAAACCCCGTGAACGCGCCCCGGTAGAAATAGCGGCCCCAGTCCGAGCCGCGGGCCCCCTGCATCCGCGCGCCCTCCTTCAGCGGCTGCTCGTACACCGTCCGGCCGTCCCGGTCAATGATCTGGAAGCCCCCCTCAATGGCGCGGTAGTTCGCCGACACCACAAAGCGCTTCGGCGAGAACAGCTCATAGCCCGCCCGGCACCACAGCACCCGCATCTCCGGCGCGCGCTCCGCCGAGGCCGACAGCTCCGCCGAGTCCCACAGGCACGGCGCGCCGTCCGCCGGTGCCCCCGTCAGCGCCAGGGACACCCGCGCCGCCCCCGCCGGCGGCACCGTCTCCGCCAGCGAAAACCGCGTCCATCCCTCCGGCGACGACGGCGGAAACGCCGCCAGCCCGTCCTCGCGCAACACCGCGCCGTCCGGCCCCAGCCACCGCGCCGACGCGCCCAGCCCCGGCCCCATCCCCATCACCACCCCCGTCACCGACACCGTGTCCGCGTCCAGCGCCGCCGGGTCCGACACCGCCGTCACCATGCCCGGCCCCTCCATCCGCAGCGCGGCCCGGCCGTGGAGCCCGCCCTCCCCCGCGGCGATCCGTCCGCCCTCCGCCGCCGCCTCCGCCGACCATCCCCGCGGCGCCGCCGCGGCGTCCGCCCCCGCCTCCTCAAACGAGCCGTTCACCAGCAGCTGCACCGTCTCCAGAATCCGCGCCTCCGCCGCCGCAGGCGCGGGCGCCTGCGCCGCCGCCCCCCCGGCCCACACCGCCGCCGCCGCCCCGAAAACCAACCACAGCCAACCCGGTGCTCTCATGCTATAAAACCTTCCCGAAACCGTTCCATGCGCGGGCGCGGCCCGCCGCCGCGCCCCTCCATGCAGGGTATCATACCGGGGCCGCCCGCGGGGTTTCATGCCGGGGGCGGTTGACATCCCCGAAAATGATGCCCTACACTGGCACACCCCCACCGCGCCCGGGCGCTCCGTTTCCACGGGACACCGGCCGCCGGGGGCCGCCGCACCATCATCGAAAGGGGAGCGCCCGTGCCCGAGAAGGAAGCCGCCGCCCGGATCAAGATCAACCGGCTGCTTGAGGCCGCCGGATGGCGGTTCTTCCCCGAGGGCGGCGCCCCGGCCACCATCCGGCTGGAGCCCTCCGTGGCCCTGCGCCCCGCCGACCTCGACGCCCTCGGCGAGGATTTTGAGAAGGCCTCCCGTGGCTTTGTGGATTTCCTGCTCCTCGACGCCCGCGGCTTTCCGCTCATTGTTCTGGAGGCCAAGGCGGCGGACAAGGACCCCCTCACCGGCAAGGAGCAGGCCCGCAGGTACGCCCGCTCCCAGAACTGCCGCTTTGTCCTCCTGTCCAACGGCGACCTGCACTACTTCTGGGACCTGGAGCGCGGCAACCCCCATATCATCACCGCCTTCCCCGCGCCGGACTCCGTCGCCGGGTACAAACAGGTCACCCCGGACCCCGGCCGCCTGACCGCCGAGCCCGTCGCCGACGACTACATCGTCCGCACGCTGCGCCCGAACTACGACGCCGAGGCGGGCTGGAAGAACCCCGCCGAGCGGCCGGACTACGTCAAGGCGAACAAGCTGCGCTTCCTGCGCCCCTACCAGCTCCAGGCCGTCCACCGGCTCCAGGACGCCGTCCGCGACGGCAAAGACCGCTTTCTCTTCGAGATGGCCACCGGCACCGGCAAGACGCTGACCGCCGCCGCCGTCATCAAGCTCTTCCTCCGCACCGGCAACGCCCGCCGCGTCCTCTTCCTCGTGGACCGGCTCGAGCTGGAGGAGCAGGCCCGCAAGGCCTTCACCGCCCTGCTCTCCGCCGACTTCCAGACCGTCGTCTACAAGGAGAACCGCGACGACTGGCAGCGCGCCGAGATCGTCGTCACCACCGTGCAGTCCCTCCTCTTCAACAACAAGTACCGGCGGCTCTTCTCGCCCACGGACTTCGACCTCGTCATCTCCGACGAGGCCCACCGCTCCATCGGCGGCAATGCCCGCTCGGTCTTCGACCACTTCATCGGCTACAAGCTCGGCCTCACCGCCACCCCGCGCGACTACCTGCGCCGCTTCGACCGCGCCGCCGCCAACGACCCCCGCGAGGCCGAGCGCCGCCTGCTCCTCGACACCTACCGCACCTTCGGCTGCGAGAGCGGCCAGCCCACCTTCCGCTACTCCCTGCTGGACGGCGTGAGGGACGGATTCCTCATCAACCCCACCGTGGTGGACGCCCGCACGGACATCACCACCGAGCTGCTCTCGGCGGAGGGGTTCACCGTCCTCTGCACCGACGACACGGGCGAGGACCGCGAGGAGACCTTCCGCCAGCGCGAGTTTGAGAAGCGCTTCTTTTCCAGGGCAACCAACCAGCTCTTCTGCAGGACCTTCCTCGAAAACGCCCTGCGCGACCCCGTCAGCGGCGAGGTCGGCAAGTCCGTCGTCTTCGCCGTCAGCCAGAACCACGCCGCCGCCCTCACGCAGATATTCAACCAGATGGCCGACCGCCTCTTCCCCGGCCGCTACCAGTCCGACTTCGCCGTCCAGGTCACCTCCGCCGTCCCCGGCGCCCAGACCTTCACCGTTAATTTCGCCAACAACAACCTCCTCGGCTCCGCCAACTTCCTCCCCGAGTACCACACCAGCAAGGCCCGCATCTGCGTCACCGTCGGCATGATGACCACGGGCTACGACTGCACCGACATCCTCAACCTCGGCCTCTTCCGCCCCGTCTTCTCGCCCACCGACTTCATCCAGATCAAGGGGCGCGGCACGCGCAGGCACGACTTCCTGGAGCAGGTCGTGGACGACGCCCTCCGCGCCGACCTCGGGCCGCGGGAGAAGACCGCCTTCAAGCTCTTCGACTTCTTCGCCAACTGCGAGTATTTCGAGTCCGGCTACGACTACGACGAGATTCTCGAGCTGCCGCGCGGCGGCGAGGAGAGCACCGGCGGCGGCGGCAAACGCACGGGAAAAGGGGCCTACGAGCACCTCGGCGCGGACATCCTCAACACCCTGCGCGAGGAGACCGTCGGCGCCGACGGCATGAAGATAGACCGCATGTTCTTCGACCGGTTCAGCGAGGCCGTCCGCGAGGACCCGCTCATTGTGGACGCCGTGGAGGCCGGGCAGTGGGACCGCGTCATTGACTACGTCAACCGCGAGGTCTTCGACCGGCCCGAGGAGTACTACAGCCTCGACAAGCTGCGCCGGGCCGCCGCCGTGGACCGCCGCGTCACCCTGCGCGAGATTCTCGAGAAAGTCTTCGGGCTCATCCCCCGGTTCAAGAGCCGCGACGAGCTGCTGGAGGAGGAGTTCGCCAAGTTCATCGCGGGCCACCCGCCCGGCGCGGCCGCCGTGCCCGCCGTCCGCCACTACTTCAAGGCCTACATCACCAGCGGCCAGGTGCGCGACATCATAGACCAGCGGCAGTTCACCGGCCTCGCCACCACCCCGGCCTTCACCACCCGCGACTTCAAAGCCGTGCCCGAGCCCTTCCGCCGCCTCGTCCCCGAATACGTCAAGGACTACGTGCCCCTGAACCAGTTCGCGCAATGACGGGGGAACGGCAGGACGCCATGGAGACCCGCCGAACGCGGACGCAACGCCGAATGAAGACACGGAGCATGAACCACGGAGCACACGGAGCACACGGAAAAGGAATGCTTTGTCTTTCTTTCCGCCGCCTCGTCCCCGAATACGTCAGGGGCTGCGTTTCCCTCGGGCAGTTCCAGCAATGACGGGGGGGCACGGGGACGGCATGGAGACCCTGCTGTACGCCGAGGAGAGCTACCGCATCCGCGGGGCCGTGTTCGAGGTGTACCGGGAAATGGGCGCCGGGTTTCTCGAGCCGGTCTACCAGGAATGCCTGGAGCGTGAGTTTCGCGCGCGCGGCGTGCCGGCGGTCCCCCAGCAGGCGCTGGAACTCCTCTACAAGGGGGAGCCCCTGGCACAGACCTACCGGCCCGACTTTGTCTGCTACGGGAGCATTATCGTCGAGATCAAGGCGGTCCGCGAGATCGCCCCCGAACACCGCGCCCAGGTCCACAACTACCTCAAGGCCTCCGGGCTCCGCCTGGGGATCCTCGCCAACTTCGGCCACCACCCCGGCGCCGAACTCGAACGCATCATCAAATGAAGACACGGAACAGGAACCACGGAACACACGGAGCACACGGAAAAGGAATGCTTTGTTTTTCTTTCCTAACCCTCTTCCCCTTCCGTGTGGTCCGTGTATTCCGTGGTTAACCCAAGGATTTCCCATGCTGGACACCGACACCAAGCGCCGGATTGACACCGCCCGCGACCTCCTCGTGGGCAAGGTGCCCGACCCGAAGAGCCAGGTGGAGCAGATCACCATCGCGCTCATCTACAAGTTCATGGACGACATGGACGCCGAGGCGGAGGAATTGGGCGGCCGCCGCGCGTTCTTCGCCGGGGGCTTCGCCAAGTACGGCTGGGCCAAGCTCATGCGCTCCGGACTCGGCGGCCATGAGATGCTCGGCCTCTACGCCGAGGCCATCGCCACCATGCCCCAGAACCCCGGCATCCCCGCGCTCTTCCGCGACATCTTCAAGAACGCCTACCTCCCCTACCGCGACCCCGAAACCCTCCGCGCCTTCCTCAAGGTCATTGACAGCTTCCACTACGACCACTCCGAGCGCCTGGGCGACGCCTTTGAATACCTCCTCTCCGTCCTCGGCTCCCAGGGCGACGCCGGACAGTTCCGCACCCCCCGCCACATCATTGACTTCATGGTCGAGATCGTGGACCCCAAAAAGACCGACCATATCCTCGACCCCGCCTGCGGCACCGCCGGGTTCCTCATCTCCGCCTACAAGCACATCCTCCGCGCGAACACCGGCCCCGACGGAAACAGCGCCCTCACCCCCGACGAGCGCGCCCGCCTCGCCCAAAACATCACGGGCTACGACATCTCCCCCGACATGGTCCGCCTCTCCCTCGTCAACCTCTACCTCCACGGCTTCACCGCCCCCCGCATCCACGAATACGACACCCTCACCAGCCTCGACCGCTGGAACGAGCGCGCCGACGTCATCCTCGCCAATCCCCCCTTCATGTCCCCCAAGGGCGGCATCCGCCCCCACAACCGCTTCTCCATCCCCGCCAAACGCTCCGAGGTCCTCTTCGTGGACTACATGGCCGAACACCTCACCCCCACCGGGCGCGCCGGCATCATCGTCCCCGAGGGCATCATCTTCCAGAGCCAGAACGCCTACCGCGACCTCCGCCACCTCCTCCTCGAGGAGGCCCTCGTCGCCGTCGTCTCCCTCCCCGCAGGCGTCTTCAACCCCTACGCCGGCGTCAAGACCTCCATCCTGATCCTCGACAGGGCCCGCGCCAAGCGCGCCGCGCACATCGCCTTCTTCAAGGTCGAAAATGACGGCTTCGGCCTCGGCGCGCAGCGAAGGCCCATAGACCAGAACGACCTCCCCGACATCGCCCGGGCCGTCAAAGAGTGGCTGAACATGGATGTACAGGATGCACAGGATGCGGACCCGGAACGCCTGCCCGCGGACTCGCCCCTGAGACAGCTCCTGGAAAACGGAAAAGCCCTCATCGTACCCAAGGAGAAGATCGCTGAAAATGGCGACTACAACCTCTCCGGGGAGAGGTACCAAGAGGGGGCTGCCATGTTGTCGGCGTTCCCCTTCGTCAAGGTTGGCGACGTGTTCAAGAAAGCGGATGAGACCGTCATGCCAGAGACAATGGCCGGTCCCGTGACATATATCGGCCTTGAGAACATTACGCAGCATACCGGACAGCTTGACGGCTCGGTCATAACAGATAACCCAGCAGACATAAAGAGCCTCAAGAACGTCTTCAGACCCGGAGACATTCTCTACGGCAAGCTTCGCCCGAATCTTAACAAAGTGTGGCTCGCGGACAGACCCGGCATTTGCTCAACCGACATCTTCGTTGTCCGACCCGTCCAGCACTCTGCGCTCGCGCCGCTTTACGCGAACATTTTCCGCAGCACTCAGTTTAATGCTGCGGTGATGTCAGAGCTAAGAGGGGCTCAGTTGCCGAGGGTCGGTTGGTCGTCGTTTGCTGCTCTCCAAATCCCCCTTCCGCCGCTGGAGGTGCAGCGGGAGATCGTGGCGGAGATCGAGGGCTACCAGAAGGTCATTGACGGCGCCCGCGCCGTCCTCGACAACTACCGCCCCCACATCCCCATCCACCCCGACTGGCCCATGGTCAAGCTGGGGGAGATCGTCACCCCAGAATATGGTTACACCGCTAGCGCCTCTGACAGTGGTGACGCGCGATTCATCCGTATAACCGACATACTGCCAGATGGCACCTTGAGCAAGGATGACGCCAAATACATTCTGCTCAATGATGAGGCGCGATCATCCCTCCTCACTTTAGGTGATATTCTAGTGGCGAGGACGGGGGCAACCTACGGCAAGACCATGATGTTCAGCGAGGAATGCCCCGCAGTGTTCGCTTCCTACCTTATTCGCCTGCGATTCGCCCCGGATCGCGTGGTCCCTCACTATTATTGGGCGTTTGCCCAGAGCGACAATTACTGGACGCAGGCAAAATCACTAGTTACAGGAGGTGGTCAACCTCAGTTCAACGGGAACGCGATAAAACAAATCAACCTTCCCCTCCCGCCGCTCGAGACCCAGCGGGCAATCGTTGCGGAGATCGAGGCGGAGCAGGCGCTGGTGAACGCGAACCGGGAGCTGGCGGCGCGGATGGAGCAGAAAATCCAGGCAACCCTGTCCCGCGTCTGGGGGGAGGACGCAGCGGCCCCGGAGAATTGAACATGGATATACAGGATGGACAGGATTTTTCCGGAGAGTTTTTCACCACTAAGGCACAAAGGGCACAAAGAAGACAGGGCCGCCGGGACGGCGGCGCTACGGGCTCGGGCTGTCTGTGCGTACCGCCAGCGTCCCGCTGGCCTTGTCCTTTTTGTCCTTTCTTATCCTGTGCATCCTGTGCATCCATGTAAAAATCCCCGCCGCCGGGACACCGCAGCCCCCGGAAAATGAACATGGATAGACAGGATAGACAGGATTTTTCCGGAGGGGTTTTCACCCCCAAGGCACCCAGGGCACGAAGAAGACAGGGCCAGCGGGACGCCGGCGCTACGGGCTCGGGCCGTCTGTGCGTACCGCCAGCGTCCCGCTGGCCTTGTCCTTTTTGTCTTTTCTTATCCTGTGCATCCTGTGCATCCATGTAAAAATCCCCGCCGCCGGGACACCGCAGCCCCCGGAAAATGAACATGGATATACAGGATGGACAGGATTTTTCCGGAGAGTTTTTCACCCCCAAGGCACCCAGGGCACAATGAAGACAAGGCCAGCGGGACGCTGGCGGTACGGGCTTGGGCCGTCTGTGCGTACCGCCAGCGTCCCGCTGGCCTTGTCCTTTTTGTCCTTTCTTATCCTGTGCATCCTGTGCATCCATGTAAAAATCCCCGCCGCCGGGACACCGCAGCCCCCGGAAAATGAACATGGATAGACAGGATAGACAGGATTTTTCCGGAGGGGTTTTCACCCCCAAGGCACCCAGGGCACAAAGAAGACAAGGCCAGCGGGACGCCGGCGGTACGGGCTCGGGCCGTCTGTGCGTACCGCCAGCGTCCCGCCGGCCTTGTCCCCTCTTATCCTGTGCATCCTGTGCATCCATGTAAATCGGCGCTTCCCCGGCACGGGGGCGGTGTGACGCCTGAGGGGCGGGCTGTTAACGCGAACGCGCCGGGGCGGGGGTTCCGCTCCGGCGCGTCGTGTATGGAGTCCGCGCGCGTTTTCCGCGCGCAGGGGAGAACCGGTTACTCCACGGTCACGCTCTTGGCGAGGTTGCGGGGCTGGTCCACGTCGCGGCCGAGGTTGGCCGAGATGTGGTAGGCGAGGAGCTGGAGCGGCACGGCCACCAGGATGGGGCTGTAGGGCTCGTAGCACTCGGGGATGTAGATCACGTCGTTGCTGTGGGCCTGGATGCTCTCGTCGCCCTCGGTGGCCACGCTGATGATGAGGCCGGCGCGCGCCTTGATCTCCTGGATGTTGGAGACCATCTTCTCATAGGTCTCGCCCTTCACGGCGACGCAGACCACGGGGAAGGTGTTCGTGACCAGCGCGATGGGGCCGTGCTTCATCTCGCCGGCGGCGTAGCCCTCGGCGTGGATGTAGGAGATCTCCTTGAGCTTGAGCGCGCCCTCAAGGGCGGACGGGAAGTTGTAGTTGCGGCCGAGGAAGAAGGCGCCGACGGCGTCGCGGTACTCGGGCCGGTTCGCAAGCTCCTTCACCTTGTCCTGGTTCTTCAGGATGGCGTCCACCTTGTCCGGAACCGCGCGCAGCTCGCGGATCATCATGGCGACCTGGTCCTTGTCCAGGGTGCCGCGCACCTGGCCGAGCCAGATGGTGAACAGGGCGAAGCACATGCACTGGGAGGTGTAGGCCTTGGTGGAGGCGACGCCGATCTCGGGGCCGGCCTGCTGGTAGACCACGCCGTGGGACTCGCGGGCCACGGAGGACCCGACGGCGTTGACGATGGACGCGACCTTGGCGCCGCGGCTCTTGGCGATGCGGATGGCCTCCAGGGTGTCGGCCGTCTCGCCGGACTGCGACACGGGGATCATGATGCTGTTCGGCGGGATGATCGGGTCGCGGTAGCGGAACTCGGACGCGAGGTCGAGCTCGACGGGGACCTTGGCGAACTTCTCGATGAGGAACTTGCCGACCATGCCGGCGTGCCACGCGGTGCCGCAGGCCACGATGAAGATCTTGTTGCAGGCCTTGAGCTCCTCGGGGGCGATGTTCATGTCCGTCAGGCGCACGGAGTCGGAGTGCTCGTCAATGCGGCCCGCCAGCGTGTTGCGCAGCACGGCGCCCTGCTGGTGGATCTCCTTGAGCATGAAGTGGGGGTAGCCCTCCTTCTCGGCGGCCGCGTCGTCCCACTCGACGGTCTTGACCTCCATCGAGACCGGGTTCCCGTCCACGTCCTCGATCTTCACGCCCGCGCGGGTGATCTCGCACACGTGGCCGTTCTCGATGTACATGACGTTGCGCGTGTACTTCATGATGGCGGGCACGTCGGACCCGATGTAGCCCTCGTTCTCGCCGAGGCCCACGATGAGCGGGCTGCCGTGGCGCGCGGCCACCAGAACGTCCGGGTTGTCCTGGCAGATGACGCCGATGGCGTAGGCGCCCTCGCAGTCCTTCAGCGCGCGCTTGACCGCCGCGAAGAGGTCGCCCTCGTAGTACTTGTCCACCAGGTGCGCGATGACCTCGGTGTCCGTCTGGCTGCGGAACACGACGCCCGCGGCCTGGAGCTGCTCGCGCAGCTCGTAGTAGTTCTCGATGATGCCGTTGTGGACGACGGCGATGGTCTTGGCGCCGTTGAAGTGCGGGTGGGAGTTGGCCTCGCTCGGCACGCCGTGGGTCGCCCAGCGGGTGTGGCCGATGCCGAGGTTGCCCTGCAGCGGGTGCTCCACCAGTTTCTGGTCCATGATCTTCAGCTTGCCCACGCTCTTCACGCAGTCGAGGCCGTTCGCGCCGACGACGGCGACGCCGGAGGAGTCGTACCCCCGGTATTCGAGCCGGTGCAGGCCGGTCATGATGACTTCAACCGGGCTCTTGTCCCCGATGTACCCTACGATTCCGCACATGGCGCCAGTCCTTTCTCGTGTTGCCCCCGGCCGGGGGCCGTTTTCCAAAATGCCGGTCTGTTGGAGAAACGGGCGGCCCGCCCCGCAATGGAGGGGCCGCCCGTCAATATGCTCTTGGGGGGCTTACTTCTTGTACAGCTTCTTCGCGGCCTCAAGGGACATGGGCTTGTAGTCGCCCGCGTGCCCCGCCTGGCCGAAGGCCACCATGCGGTCGAGGTAGACCTGCTTGGCCGCCTCGCGGGCCGGCTTCAGGTAGTCGCGCGGGTCGAACTTGCCGGGGGTCTCGACGAAGACCTTGCGGATCGCGCCGGTCATGGCCAGGCGGCTGTCCGTGTCCACGTTGACCTTGCGCACGCCGTGGTCGATGCCCTCGCGGATCTTCTCGACGGGGATGCCGGCCGTGCCGGGCATGTTGCCGCCGTACTGGTTGATGATGTCCACCAGCGACTTCGGGACCGACGAGGAGCCGTGCATGACCATGTGGCAGTTCGGCATGCGCTTGTGGATCTCGCGGATGCGGTCCATCGCCAGGGTCGGGGGCAGCACGTTGCCGTCCGCGTCCTTGACCGTGGACTTGAAGGCGCCGTGGCTGGTGCCGATGGAGACGGCCAGCGCGTCCACGCCCGTCAGCGCCACGAACTCCTCGGCCTGCTCCGGCTTCGTGAGGTGGTCCTGGAGCTGGTCGTCGGAGAGGCCGGCGCCGTGGCCGTCCTCGATCCCGCCCAGCGCGCCCAGCTCGCCCTCGACGGTCACGCCGAACATGTGGGCGATCTCGACGACGCGCTTCGTGATCTCGACGTTCTGCTCGTAGGTCGCCACGGTCTTGCCGTCGGCCAGCAGCGAGCCGTCAATCATGACGGAGGTGAAGCCGAGCGCGATGGCCTCCAGGCAGGTCTCCATGTCGCGGCCGTGGTCCAGGTGGACCGCCAGCGGGATGTGCGGGTACTCTTCGGCGGCCGCCTCCATGAGCTTCTTCAGGTAGATCATCTTGCTGTACTTCAGGGCGCCGCAGCTGGCCTGGATGATCACGGGGCTGTTCGTCTCGTTCGCCGCCTCCATGATCGCCTGGATCTGCTCCATGTTGTTGACGTTGAACGCGCCAACGCCGTACCCGCCCTTGGCGGCCTCATCCAGAATCTGACGCATTGGAACTTGGGGCATGGCTTCTTTTCTCCTGTCGTGAGAGGTTCCGGGTTCCGGTGCCAACACGCCCGCGCCGCCCTCATATCCCTGCGGGAGGATGCAACTCCGCCCTGTCCGGGCGGTTTTTGCGGAAATGACAGGCCTGAAGAAGGGCGCGGGGCGTCCCGCGCCTTCCAATTGACACCGCAATTAGCATACACAAGCCGTCCGGGGGGAATCAAGATTTTCCCGTTTCGGGGCTCAGTCCCCCGTCCGCGGCGCGCGGCCCCGGTGCGTGAAATAGATGTTCCGCGCGTAGACCGGGGCCGTGCTCAGGAGCCCCAGCGCGTACAGCCACTCCCGCTGCTGGAGGTGGGACGCAAGCAGCAGCAGCGTCGCCGCCAGGCTGATGTGCCAGAAGACCGCGGGCACCACGCTCTTCCGCCGGGCCTCCGTGGCCGCCCACTGGATGAGGAAGCGCAGGGCGAACAGCCCCTGGCCCGCCACGCCCACCGCCACCCACGCCCACGCCCGGGCGATCTCGCGGGGCGGCAGCCCCGCCTGCGACTGGTAGCGGTGCAGCCACACATGGGCCACCATCGCCGTCCCCACCGCCACAAACAGCAGCACCCCGCCCTGGAACCCCCAGTTCAGCCGCCGCGTCAGCACCCCCTTCTCCCGCCAGATGTGCACCAGGTTCCGCGCGTAGATCACGCTGTTGAAACAGTGGCTCAGCGCGCCGACGGGCGACTTGAGGTAAAACACGCCGTACAGCAGAAGGATCAGGGACCCCACCCCGCTCAGGTACCAGAAGGCCACCGGGATCACGCTGCGGCCGCGCCGCTCGGACACATACCACTGGAGATAGAAGCGCCCGTAGAAAATGAGCGCGCCCGCCGCGCCGAGGGTCTGCCAGAAAACGGCCGCCCCGGCATCTGAGAGGAAATGATCCAAGAGAGGGCCTCTTCCCGCCGTTCACAGGCGGGAAGTGTACCACGCCCGGCGCGGTCGGGGAAAAGACCGCGTCGCCAGCTGTCCATCATATTCGGGCCATGCGCCCCGCCGGTTGCTGGATACCTTCCATCGGCCCGCCCGGCAGGTTAGACGGGTTTGCCCTGATGGTGGGGTCGGCCGCCGGGGGCGGCGGGAATCGGCTCAGGTCAAAATTTCAGCGGCCCATGCACATTGTTCTTGCTTTTTGACTACATTTTGTATATATTGAGTCGGATTTTGCAGTGAATACCGGCTAGTGAACGAAGATTTCAGGGGCAAAATAGCGGAAAGTGTCGTCTTTGATATGGATGCGTCCACTGCAAATAGTCGTCATCATGAGCCGCGCAGCGACCTCGGGCTGATCATCGCGTCCGGGGCGCGCGTGGCCATGCTGGAGGCCCTGCTGCCCGACCCCTCCCCCTCCTTCTACCAGCGGCAACTGGAGGCGGCGACGGGGCTGCCCCTGCGCGCGGTGCAGCGCGAACTTGAGCGCCTGACGGCGGCGGGGCTGCTGTTCCGCCGGACCGAGGGCAACCGGGCCTATTACCAGGTGAACCAGGACTCGCCGCTCTTTCCCGAACTGCGCGCGCTGGTGCTGAAGGCGGCGGGGCCCGCGCTGCGGCTGCGGGCGGCGGCGGCGTCCGACCCGTCGGTGCGGATGTGCCTGCTTTCGGCGGGGCGCGACCGCGCGCTGGCGGTGCACCGGGACGCGCGGCGGCCCGCGCTGCGGGATCCGGACATCGCGGTGGGGTTCATGACGGCGGAGGCCTTTCTGGCCGCCCTGCGCGCGGGGGACGCGGAGACGGCGGCTTTTCTCCGGGAGGGGACCGACCTGTTGGGTCGCCGGGAGGATCTGCTGTGGCGGCATGTGGAGGCCGCGGGTCACAACGTGAAGAAGGAGCACGGGGTACCATGAGAGAGAAGACGGCGGACATCGCGCAGTTGTGCGCCTCCTGGCGGGACCAGCTCGCCGACGCCGCGCGCGGGGGGCAGCAGCAGTTCGCGGTGCGGCTGCTGGGGCTGCTGGGCTGGGACCAGCCCATCCCCTTCTCGCCGCGGCCGGCGGCCGAGGCCATGTCGTCGTGGCCGTGCCTGCTGCGCGGGGACGGCCAGTGCATCGTGGCGGCGCACTTCCTGCCGCCGGGGGTGCTCGACCCGCCGGGCGTGGCGGTGGAGCGGGGGCTGGACTTCTGCCCCGCCACGCGCGCCCTGCTGGAGGAGACGAGCGGGCCGAACGTGGACTACCTGCTGGCGACGGACCTGCACCGGTCCTACCTCTACGACGCGCGGACGGCGGAGCTGCTGCTGTGGTCGGACGACCCGCGCGGGTTCAACACGGAGCTGGCCCCGGCGCTCCGGCGGGACCAGGTGGTGCAGGGGGCGCTGGAGAACCTGCGGCGCGAGCCGCGCAGCGCGGTGGCGCGCCGCCTGCGCGAGTGGATGCACCGGTGGGAGGCCCATCTGTGCCGCGACGGCCGCGTGTCCGCGGAAAGCGCCGGGCTGCTCTTCGACCGCCTGTGCGTGGCGCGGTTCCTGTTCGACCGCGAGATCCTCCGCCGCACGCGCCACCGCCTGCGCGAGCGCTACCTGGAGCTGGCGGCGCGCGCCGAGGGCCCCTCGCCCCGGCA
>ERZ795055.1896-NODE-1896-length-16287-cov-6.493839_pt1 | contig 16287 bp, 22 predicted proteins | sample MGYA00375139_ERZ795055 | MGnify/ENA primary metagenome ERZ795055 (study PRJEB30184, sample SAMN05720283) | anaerobic digester metagenome | isolation source: active sludge of municipal wastewater-treating anaerobic digesters | place: USA | collected 2015-01-23 ... | reverse complement strand
CAGGCCCTCGATGAATACCTCTCCGAACAGGAAGGCGAATACGATCCCGATACTCGCTTCGCTATCACCTGGTTTGAAACCCACGGCATGGACGAAGGCTCTTATGGAGTGGCGGAAACCCTGGCTACGGCCCGTGGCGTCGCGGTGAGCGGCGTGCAGGAGGCGGGCATCTTGATCGCCAAGGGCGGCAAGGTCCGCCTGCTTCGCCGCGAAGAACTGCCTGCCGACTGGAATCCGGCTACCGACACCCGCCCGACCGTCTGGGAAGCGGCTCAACACTTGATCCGGACCATGCAAACCCAAGGTGAAGTGGCGGCGGGCGCGCTGCTGCCCCAGCTCGGGGCACTGGCCGACACCGCCCGCGACCTGGCGTACCGGCTCTACGGGATCTGCGAGCGGAAGAAATGGGCGGATGAAGCCCTGGCCTATAACGCCCTGGTGATCGCCTGGCCCGAACTGACACGGCTGGCCGCCCAAGGATCAGTAAGCCGCCCGGTCTCAGGCGATCTGGGATTCTAAGGAGCAGCACCATGGCCCTATCCAATCGCGAGCGGGTTCACGACGCCATCGAGTTGCTGAGGGTGGGGCTGACGCCCTTCGTGGAACGCATGTTCCAGGCCCGGCTGGGTGAGACGTGGCCAGATCAATTTGACCAAAGTCGCCGTTACCCGCTGAAGCGCAATTCTGACGGCTCCCTGGCCTGGGATAGCCAGGCGCTATTGAAGGCGATGGCCGATCACTGGCGCTCGGTCTTCGAGAGCGTCCTCGGTCGCACCGAACGCGCGCTGGTGGGCGAACTCAGCGAAGTGCGCAATGCCTTTGCCCACGAAGAACCGTTCTCCTCCGATGACACGTTGCGCGCCCTGGACAGCGTCAAGCGCCTTTTGGAAGCGGTCTCGGCCAAGGAGCAAGCCGACGCGGTGGATAAAAGCCGCCTGGAATTGCAACGCACGGTGTTTGCCGAACAAGCCCGGCAACAGACTCGCCGTAAGACCCTGACTGTGGAAGGAACGCCCAAAGCGGGTCTTCAACCGTGGCGGGAAGTGATTACGCCACACCCTGATGTTTCCTCCGGGCGCTACCAACAAGCGGAGTTTGCCGCCGACCTGGCTCAGGTTCACCGGGGTGAAGGGAGTGACGAGTATCGGGATCCTGTAGAGTTTTTTGGCCGCACCTACCTCACCGAAGGTCTCGAACACCTGCTCAAAAGCGCCTTGCTGCGGCTGTCCGGCCAAGGTGGAGATCCCGTGGTCGAACTGCAAACCAATTTCGGCGGTGGCAAGACGCACTCGATGCTGGCGACGTACCACTTGTTCGGTGCGGGTGCGGAACGGGCCTTACCCGGCGTCGAATCGTTGATGACGGCGGTCGGTATCTCCAAGGTGCCGAAAGCGTGCCGGGCGGTGATTGTGGGGACCGCGCTGTCCCCCGGTCAGGCGGAAACCAAAAAGGATGGGACGGTCATCCGCACCCTCTGGGGTCAGATGGCGTGGCAACTGGGTGGTGCGCCGGCCTACCGGATGATTGCGGAAGCGGATGCCAATGGCACCAGCCCGGGTTCGGCGGTCCTCGCCGAACTCTTTGAGAAATTTGGCCCGTGCCTGGTGCTGATCGATGAATGGGTGGCCTTCGTCCGCCAGCTCTACCACGTCAGCAATCTCCCCGCCGGTTCCTTCGATGCCAATCTGACCTTTGTGCAGGCTCTCACGGAAGCGGCCAAAGCGGTCTCTAATACTCTGGTGGTCGCCAGCCTGCCGGCTTCGCAGATCGAGATCGGCGGGGAAGGGGGGCAAGCGGCCCTGGCCCGGCTCAAGAATACGTTTTCCCGCGTGGAATCGAGCTGGCGGCCGGCCACGGCGGATGAAGGCTTTGAAATCGTGCGGCGGCGGCTGTTTCAGCCGATTACCGAACAAGCCCATTTCGCGGCGCGTGATGCGGTGATCCGCGCCTTCAGCCGGATGTATCAGGAGAACCGCGCCGAGTTCCCCCCAGGGTGTCCGGAAGGCGATTACCTGCGGCGACTGGAGAAAGCCTACCCCATCCATCCCGAACTATTCGACCGGCTCTACGAGGATTGGGGCGGGCTGGACAAGTTCCAGCGCACGCGCGGCGTGCTGCGCTTGATGGCGTCGGTGATTCACGCCTTGTGGTCGCAAGATGACCGGAGCTTGATGATCGTTCCGGCCTCGATCCCCATTGATTTGGCTGCCGTCCAGTCGGAACTGACCCGCTACATGGAGGAATCCTGGGATGCCGTGCTGGCCCGCGATGTGGACGGCGATACGTCATTACCGCTCCGGATCGACAAGGACAATCCCAACCTGGGCCGTTATTCGGCGACTCGGCGCGTCGCGCGCACGATCTACATGGGTTCGGCACCCGGTTACAAAGGGCAGAACCCCGGTATCGACGACCGGCAAGTGAAGCTGGGTTGCACCCAGCCGGGCGAAGCGCCCGCTACCTTCGGCGATGCGATCCGGCGCCTGGCCAACAGCGCCACCTACCTCCATAGCGACGGCGCTCGCTACTGGTATTCCACGCAGCCCAGCCTGAAGCGGTTGGCCGACGACCGAGCGGCCCAACTCGATGTCCACGATGTCTGGGCGCATTTAATCGGCGTGCTCCGCGAAGAGACCGGTGGCCGGGGCGAGTTCGCCGCCGTGCATCCGGTGCCAACCCATTCGGGCGAAGTACCGGACGAGCCGGAAGTGCGGCTCGTGATCGTTAGCCCGGAGCATCCCCATATCGCTAAGGATGAACAAAGCCCCGCGCTGGTCTTTGCTCGGGAGGTTTTGACCACGCGCGGCCACAGTCCCCGACTCTATCAGAACATGGTGGTGTTTTTGGCGCCGGACAAACAGCGCCTGCACGAACTGGAGGAAGCGACCCGGTTTCATCTGGCCTGGATGTCCATCGTCAATGACGGTTCCCTCGATTTGACGCAATCGCAGACTCATCAAGCCAAGGCTCGCCAAACGGAAATGCGGGATACGGTCAGTGCCCGGATCCGGGAAACCTGGGCCTGGCTTCTGGTTCCCAGCCAACCCGATCCGCGCGCCAAGGTGGAATATCTGCCCACCCGCTTGCAGGGCCAGGAAGAGATCGTCACGCGCGCCAGCAAGAAACTGGTGCATGAAGAAGCCTTGATTACCCGGATTGGCCCGGCCCGACTGAGTATCCCAATCAACAGCTACCTGTGGGGCAGTGGGAATCACGTCGGCACCAAAAAGTTATGGGATTACTTCGCCTCGTATCTCTATCTTCCGCGCTTGCGAGACAGGGCCGTCCTGGCGGAAGCCATAAGGGAGGGCATCAGTAAACTCTTCTGCGAGCACTTCGCTTATGCGGAAGGCTACGATGAGTCGACAGACCGCTACCTTGGCCTGGTGACCGCCGGTGGCGGTTCGGTAGTCATCGATAGTTCCAGCGTGATCGTTAAGCCCGAGGTGGCGAGACAGCAAGAGGAAGCTGACAAAGCCAAACGACCGACGCCAGGGGGTGGTGAGGGTGGCCCCTCTAAGGAGGAGGAGGGTGACGGTCCGGTTCGGTCGGGAGGGGAAGCCAAGGAACCGGGTCCCAAGAAGCCCATTCTCCCTAAGCGATTCTTTGGGTCGGTGGAACTCAACCCAGACCGTCTGGGGAAGGAAGCTGGGCGCATCGCCGAAGAGGTTCTGCAACACCTCTCCACACTCCGTGGCGCTCAGATCAAAATCACTCTGGAAATCGAAGCCGCCATCCCCTCGGGGGTGGCGGAGGATATTCAACGGATCGTGACCGAGAACTGCCAGACGCTCGGGTTTGACAAGCAGGGGTTCGAGCAGTCGTAAAGCAAAGTTAGGAATTTCTTTGTCTGCCATGCCTATTTCATGGGAGGCGATAAGCCCTATGAAAAGCTGCAACGGGCGCTTAAGGCTGAGGTGGGTGAATCTGCCTGGGCGGAACTGTACGCCACTCAGTGCCGTTCGATCGGCCCGAGACCGGCAAGTTCGCGGTGAAGGTGATCAACCACTATGGGGATCAGGTGTTGAAGGTGTTTGGGGTGTAGGAGGCGATCAGGTGTTTGCGCTGGCCCACCGTTTCGTCTACGGTTCCTGTTAGGGGAGTGCCTGTAATTCAAATTAAGCAGTTTCCGTCTGGTGCCATATTTTATAGTTCTGTCTAACTAACTGTTGGCTTTTGATACATCAATGAACAAACGTATGCAGAATATTAGGTTTCATGGCAACTTAGTAATGCCAGATGAGGAACGAATATCCGTTGCTGTAAAAATCTCTTTCGACAAGCTAGATGCAACCAGTTTAGATATCGATCTCATGATTATCTCGGAATCTGAAAAACTGAGAGGCATTCATGAGAGGGTTTATAATAATAGAGGGAAGGATATTCTAATCGAAAATGCGTGGTCGGAAGGTGAAACGCTTATCATTAGTGGAATTTACGGAATATCAAAAAATAACGGCGGTATAATTAAAATATTCGCTCAATCTGTTTTATGTGGAATTGACAACCAAACTATACCAGATAATTGCCAATGTATAATGAAGGCAAAATTTACGCCCGGCGGTCTACTGTCAAAAAGCTCCGGTAGAATGCTCAATCCGAATGGAAGCATTGAAATCAACGAATTAAAACATGAAGGTTCATTCTGGGAAACGGATACAGGGAAGATCTATATAAATAAAGAAACAGAGTTTTTTGAGGATACCATTTTCAATAGAAGCTCGCTCCTCAGTACGGATAGTACAGCCGCATATATGGAGTGGAAAGAGTCTGGCAATTTAAGTTTAAGCACATTTCATATAAGCATCAGTAAACGTCTTGAAGTTATATGTAGTGTATTAAGCTTGGCATATAGGGTTCCTGTTCGTATTTATGAAATTAGCTACCTGTACATAAGGAATAATGTGCAAAGCGACTTGGCGCTTCCGTCGCTTCAAAGATTCAGATTGCTTGAAAATCAGGAGCAGATGAAAAGCGAACCACTCTTAGCAAGTTCGAATCTTTCTGGGTCGAAGTTTCACCAAATCGCAAACGCTATCGTTAATAGTAACATTTCTGATGCCATTAGAAAGGCTATATTGTATTTATCCCTATCGAGAACAAAATACCTTGAAGAAGCATATTTTCTATGTTTTATGTCGCTGGACTTTATTGCAGATGAAATTCTTCGAGTCAACAATGTTGATACCGCTATTCCGAGCGGTCCGTGGAAAAGAATTGAAAAATCCCTTAAAGAGTTTATTAAACAATCAGAGCAAAATGACCTATTGAAATACAGGTGCGACATTCTAGATAAAATTCCGGAGCTTAAGCGGTATTCATTTAACAAGAAACTTTTTCAATTAATTAGTTTTCTGGGCGTAGACACGAACGGGTTGTGGGTAGGAATATCTTTTGAAAACGGATTAATGAATGCAACCAGAATTAGAAATCAACTCTTTCATGCTGGGAAAGTATCTTCCCCTGGTGATATGCACGAGGATCTTATCCGCCTACAATTCTTGTCTGAACGCATAATAATTAAGGCGCTAAACTGGCATCAAGATAATATTTGGAAATGGAATGATATTGAGCTTAGAAATGCAAATCAAAGCTAATCGAGTCGCTGTAGGGTACGATAACGATTCCTTCATTTTGGGGCCATAGGTGGTCGGGTAGCCATCTATCAGCCATCCATCGTTTTGTCCCATGTTGGGGTTGCCAGCCGGAACCGCCGAAAATTCCGGTTTGATGGGCTGATCTCCGGCCACATAAGCCAATTCCACAGAAACCCTCGAAGAACCTCAAACTTGTTAGTAAAAGAAGGTACACTTCATTGAAAAGTATAGCCTTAAAAATTCTCCAGAAACTGGAAAAAAATGGCGAAATGACTCTTGAGGAAATTAGTAAGCTGATTCCAAAAATGTATGGCGATCATCGAGATTTCTATATTTTTTCGTCTCTGGTTTCAAATGGTTATTTAGATGATGATCTACTTGAGGACGAAAATCCAGACCCTAATCGACATAAAGATCAATTGCTTGCTAGGAAATACTACGCATGTAGCACTGCTGAGAAAATAGCTCAATTTGAAAATATGACATGGTCAATTCACGGTGGAAATCGTGCTTTGAAATATCAAAAATTCGCTCTTTCTGGTAAAGGCAGCCTTTATTTATCTGAATTCAGAGCGAGAAGGTTCGACCGAGTTTTTACATTAGCATCTGGCATCATTGTTGGTATTCTAGTGGCCCTAGTAGGAGCTTACTTTCGTAGTAAATTTGGTGCCTAACCGGATATCTGCTCAATATGCATGTAAATTTTATGGTTCCTTATTGATCGAAAACCATGGTTAATAGTCTCGTTCTATCCATCACCAAAGTTGCCTTAAAAATACGGTTATGAGTTTCAAGTTTCGATTGGTATTTTTCCATCAAAATCCCGGTTTTTTTCGTATAGACGAAAAATCAATTGATTATCAAGTTGATTCCAATATTATTATCACAATAGTCCCGCGTGACGCAAACAAACTGAATGAAGCCACAAAATACCATATAGAATCTGGCGGCTTTACCTCGATAGAAGAGGCCAGGAGTTGTGGAGAAAAAATACGAACTAGTTTGAGATTATTAAACTGCCTATTTCATCTTGGTTTGACAATCCCAATAGTAGATGGGATTAGCGGAAGTGTAAGCACTGCAATTAAAGACAAAGTACGTAAAGACGGCGGAGAACTAATAGATACTATTGTAGGTTTGCATGTTTATCCAGATGATGGGGTTCATTTTGAACACGTTGCTTCTTGTAAAATGAATGTTTACCCAAGCGACCCATTTTACGTGTTAAAAAGCATAAAAGATACATGGAGCAACAATTATAATCTTAATGAACAGGCTACTGATGTGATAGAAATCCTAAATATATCAGTTAGAGAAACATCACCTAAAATAAAATTTCTAGCTTCATATTTAGCTATGGAGCAGATTATAAATAGGGAAATGCGTACCAAAAAGGCTCAACAATTGATAGACGAATTTATCTGTATGGCAAATGATTCAGATATTTTAGACTCCGAAAAGACATCTCTGATTGGCGCATTAGGTCATTTGAAGGAGCAATCGTTCAGTAGTGCGTTTACCTCTTTTGCAAGGCGTATCACTTCGCCAAAAACAATTTTAAATATGCCAGTGGTAAAATTTGTTTCTGAGTGTATTAAAATTAGGAATAAAATAGCTCATAATGTAGCAATAGATAAAATTTTAGAATTAGATAATTTCACAAACAACTTAAGAAATATGGCAATGAGCATTCTTTGGTCTAAAAATAATTTTCCAGAACCATTAGCATATCGCCCAGCGGACCAAGTAGAAATGCAGAAATTTGAAGTCAGGTTTCTATAGAGATGCTATTACGCATAACTTGTGCTTAAAATCGGAGCGCAATAAGTGGGGTTTCGGTTTTCTATGTACCGCGTATTGCGTCCATTTAACCAGAGATTCCCGGTCTTTATTTTTTAAACGCTATTTAATTAATATAATTGGAAGTGCCGCCCCTCCAGGGCGTTGGTGCATAAATCTATCAATCCATTGATGTCATAGCATTTTTCATGTTTTGCAAATTGTGATATTTCATTTTAAATCAATTTGTTACGCGGAATTATGCACCAACGCCCCCCTCCAGCCGATCCAGTTCGCGGCGTTGCGCATCCGTGGGGTACTCGTTGCGCCAGCGGGCGAGTTGCTCGGCGAACACCCCGAGAAAATCCCGCTGTTCGGTGTGCAGCTTGATGCTGCGTTCCACGGTGGCGTCATCCAGGACATACGGTCGGTCACGCACCGATAGCAGGGTCGCATGGTGTTCCTGGCCGTCTGCCAGTTTGCCGTCGATGAGGGAGGCAATGAGCGGGAGCGCGGCGAGCGGTTGCCATTGGGGCGTGGGATTGTTCTTCACGTCAAATCTCCTTTCTTCTGAGTTCGTTAAGGCGAGCCGTTGATGCGCATCATTCAAGTACACACCACCAGCGACATTGAAGCGGTGCGGACTTTGTTTCGCGAGTATGAGCGATTCCTGGGCGTCGATCTCTGTTTCCAGGGTTTCAAGGAAGAATTAGCGACTTTGCCGGGACGCTATGCGCCGCCCCAGGGCCGGTTGCTGCTGGCGCAGGTGGGCGAACAGGCGGCGGGTTGTGTGGCGCTGCGTCCGTTGCAAGAGGCAGGGGTTTGTGAAATGAAGCGGCTATTTATCCGCCCGGCCTATCGCGGTCAGGGCCTGGGCCTGATGCTGGCCCAGCGGATCATCCATGCAGCCATCACCGTGGGTTATACCGTGATGCGCCTGGATACCCTGGACACGCTGGAGCGCGCGATGCAGATTTATGAAACCCTGGGCTTCCAGCGTTGCGCGCCCTATTACGCCAACCCGTTGCCGGGCGTGGTGTATTGGGAGCGAACCTTGTCAGAGCCTGCCTCTGTCGCTTCGATGAAGTAACCCTGTGCCCAGAAGTCTGTTGTTTATGCTGGCATGGCTGGCCGGTTGCGCCGTCGCCCCGCCGCCCGGCGTTAAACCGGTCAGTGATTTTGACCTCAACCGGTATTTGGGCTGTTGGTATGAGATCGCCCGGCTGGATCATTCCTTTGAACGCGGCCTGAGCCAAGTCAGTGCGACCTATGGCTTACGGGACGGGGGTGGCGTCCAGGTCCTCAATCGCGGGTATGACGAGCGGACTGGGGTTTGGAAAGAAGCCGAGGGCCGCGCCTTTTTCATCGGTGACCCGATGGTGGGTTCCCTGAAAGTGTCGTTCTTCGGCCCGTTCTATGGCGGTTATCACATTATCGCGCTGGATCAGGCGCAGTATGCCTGGGCCATGATCGCCGGCCCCAGTCGGGATTATCTGTGGATTTTGGCCAGAAGCCAACGGTTGCCGCCCGAAGTGCGAGAAAAGCTACTCCAACAGGCCCAGGCGCTGGGCTTTGCCACGGATCAGTTGATCTGGGTCCAACACGATCGCGAAGACGCTTGCGAGGGAGGTGTCCGCCTCGGTCTAGCCGGGCTATCATTAAGCGGTAGAGGAGATTTTCATGAAGACCTTGATTGAATACCCCCCTGAAGATCCTCCTGATTTGACCGACCGCAGAACCCGGATCCCGAGAGCCGCAGACGCCCGGCGGCTTCTCCATCATCCCGAAGGCGATCGGCCCTTTATGGAGGTGTTGCAGGAGGTGTTACCCGATGAAGAGGCGCGTCTCGCGTATTTGAATCATTTGGCTTGGCAGGCGCGATCATGATGAACCAACCACGCTACCCCGTGGACTCAAGATTTTGGCAGTGATCCTGGCGCGGTCAGAGCCGTACCTGAAGAGCGATACCGCCGCACATGAACCTGCTTCATCCGTTGCCTGACGACATCGCCGAGGAAGTTTTTACTGAACTGCTCCGGAATGATGCCGTGCGCATCCAGGGCAATCGCGCTATGAGGGGGATTGACAAGCGAGAGGGAAGCGGCTACGGAGGCAAAAACTGACCGGAGGGAGGCCCCCGATGTTACCGCGCTTGCTTGACCCACGCCCGTATTTTGCCCATCTCCCCGATCCCCGCTGGGAGACCCGCAACAAACTCCATTCCCTGCAAGATATGTTGATGATCGTCTTGAGTGCGGTCCTCAGTGGGATTGAAGATTGGGTGGGGATCCAAACCTTTGCCCAAGAACGGGAAGGATGGTTGCGAACCTTTCTGTCACTACCGAATGGGATTCCCTCCCATGATACCTTGAGCGATGTCATGGGCCGCATCGCTCCCGTCGCGTTTCGGTCGGCCTTCACGGCGTGGGCGACCGATGCATTGCCCCATTTGACGGACGAACAGGTCTGTGTGGATGGCAAAACCGTCCGCGGGAGCAGGAAGGGTAACCAGGCAGCGATCCATTTGGTCAGTGCCTTTGCCGGACAGGCGCGCTGGGTCTTGGCGCAACAGGCCGTCGCGGAGAAGTCCAATGAGATCACGGCCATTCCCGACCTGTTGAGCCTGCTGGACCTCGAAGGCGCGGTCGTGTCGATCGATGCCATGGGCTGCCAGAAAGCGATTGCGCAGACGATCATTGAGGGCGAGGCCGATTATGTGTTGGCGTTGAAAGAGAATCATCCGACCCTCTACGAGGAGGTCCAGTTGTGGTTGGACACTGAAGTTGCGCGTGAGCGGTTGCCGGTGTTGGAAACCGTTGAGAAAGACCATGGCCGGATTGAGATTCGGCGCACGGCCTTGAACTCGGCGATTGATGGGCTCGAGGCCAAGCCGGATTGGGCGGGATTGCAGGCCGTGGGACGCGTGGAATCGACCCGGATCCTCGGTGAGGAGGTGAGCACGGAATGCCGCTATTTCCTGTGTTCGTTCACCGATCCGGAACGGTTCGCAGCGACGGTCCGCGGGCATTGGGCGATTGAAAATCAACAACATTGGGTTCTGGATGTCCAATTTGGCGAAGATGCGTGTCGGACACGACGTGACCACTCCGCCGAAAATCTCGCGCTGATTCGCCGGGTCGCTTTGAACATCCTGCGCCACAATGGTCCCACCCGCGATAGCCTCCGTCAGCGCAAAATTCGTGCGGCTCTCAACGATCACTATCGGTTGAACCTCATCTTGGGCATCCTCACTCCAGCCACCACATAGCGCGATTGCCCTGCGTGCGCATCGAGCGCATTATCTCGAACGGCCACGCCTCCCCGGACGGCTTCTGGTACGATCAGGATGAACATGAATGGTTGTTGCTGCTGGAGGGTGAGGCCGAGATCGAATTCGCCGAGGGCGAGCGCGTTCACCTGACGCGAGGCGATGCGTTGAACCTGCCCGCCCATACGCGCCATCGGGTGACGTTCACCTCGTGCCCGGCTGTCTGGCTGGCGGTGTTTTACGCATGAGCAACCCCACTCCGACGTTGAAAATCGTCAGCGGTGGCCAGACCGGCGTCGACCGGGCGGCTCTTGATGTCGGGCTGGCCCTGGGCCTGGCGGTGGGCGGCGGGTGTCCCCGAGGACGGCGAGCCGAGGACGGGCAGATTCCCGACCGCTACCCCTTGACGGAAACCCCGGAGCGCAACTACCAAACCCGCACCCGGCGCAACATTGAGGATGCGGACGGGACGCTGATCCTGAATCTGGGTACGCTGGACGGCGGCACGGCGCTGACCGCCAGCCATGCCCGGCAGATTGGCAAACCCTGCCTGATCGTGGCGCTGGAAGAAGGGATTGCTCCGGCAGCATTCCGGGACTGGCGGGCAACAAACCACATCACCGTGCTGAACGTGGCCGGCCCGCGTGAGAGCAAGCGGCCGGGGGTGTATGCGGCGGCGATTCATTGCCTGGAGATATTGCTGCGGGGAGCAGCCTAGCCTGCGGGTTTTGGCCGTCTTTGGATTGCAGGGTGCGCTATAGTTGGCGAGAGCATCCTTCGCGAGGTCCGTCCATGCTCCGGGTCCGAGTCCGGCTCGCCCCAAGCCCCATTCACGGAATCGGCGTGTTTGCGGTCGATTCCATCCCGAGCGGCACCGAGGTCTGGCGCTTCACGCCGGGTCTTGATCTCGATCTTGACCCGAGCGTGATCGATGCCCAACCCCCGCTCGCGCGTGAGAGCCTGCTCCATTACGGTTATATCGATCTACGGCTCCACCGCTACATCCTCGGGTGCGATAACGTGCGATTTTTCAACCACAGCGACACGCCAAACGTCATGCCCGACTTCACGCTGGACCGTTACGGCGTCTACAGCGCCGTGCGCGACATCGTGGCGGGGGAAGAGATCACGGTGAACTACGAGTTGGTAGATGGCGAACGGCCAAAACCCGCCTATTCCCATTAACCGTAACTGGCTTATGGGGGAGATTGTTTAAGGGGTGACTACCGGCACAGCGTTTCACACGGCACACCGTCATGGTTGCCATCCAGGGAACGGACCCCGCAGGTATTGAGGTAGAACTTCGCCTCCTCGCAGCTCGTCATTTCCCGGCAATATCGCTTGCCGCTGCATGAAAAGCCGCCACTCGCTGCTGCTTTCGGCGCACTGACGGCTGGCGAAGCTGGCGATGAGGCCGGCACCGCTGAGGCCGTTGGACATGACCCCTTCCGCCAGTCCCAGGGCGGGCAGCGCTCGGTTTCTGGCAATCCCCACAGGCCACGTTTTGCGGCCTTGGCTTGCTGTTCAAGCGTCAGCAACGATTGATCTTTCAGGTATTGGCGGTACACCCACGCCGCGCCCTGCTTCACCATCTCGGCGTTCACGTCCACGCCGCCCACGAAGACCCGGCCCACGGTGCGGTCGTAGCGGTCGGTATCCTGCACCACGACGTGGGCCTGCTGGTTGTAGGCGAGATCGGAGAGTGCCTGCTTGGCGCGGTTGCCGTAGGGCTGGCGGGATTCCGGGGTGTCGATCTCTCCCAGCCGCACCTTGAACTGTTTGAAGCTGGCCCCCTCCGGCACGAGCAGGGTCAATGTGTCGCCATCGCTGATGCCGACGACCTTACCGGTCAGTTCGGCGGCCAGCAGCGGCCCGGACAAGACCATGAGAAATCCGAACCACCAAAACACACGACAGACAGGATTCATAGGGCGCGCTCCCGCAGCTTGATGAAGCTGTGGAGCATAGCACCCAAGGCGACGCGCCCACGCGGATAGGGCCGATCCTCCGGGTCCGGCGATTAACCCAACCGTTCCAGTAATCGCTGCCGATACCGATCTTCCAGTAAGAGATTCATGGGCTGACGACGGCTGGCGGCTAAGCGCAGTTGCAGTAGTTCCAGTCGGGCGCAGGCGCGGCTCCGGTCGCTTTCGGGGAGTTGCTGCAACAAATGCTCGGCTTCCCGCACGTCCCGGAGTAATTGCAGTTCGGGAGGCAAAAACCCGGCGTTCTTCAGCACACGATAGGCAACGCGCAATTCTTCCGGAATCGCTGAGTCATCCTCCAGGCGCAAGGGCTGACCCTCGCCCGGCAAGTCGCGCAATTCTCCCCGATCGATGGCTTCCTGAATCCGGGCTTCGGCGATTTGATCCAGAAGATTCATAGCCACCCCTTTCCTCCGATCAGGCGGGCCACCCCATGAACAGTCATCAAAAATTCTTAGGGTGAGTGAGGACTCAAAGCGTAGCATCAACCCGGTAACCGCACCCGGACTGCTGACTGGGGCTGCACGTCATCCAGTCCGGTCGTCTATCATGGATGGGTTAACCCACGAAGAGTGACCCGCCCCATTCGCCAGCCATGCTTCCGCCGCATTCCCTACGGCGAAGGTCTCAGTGACCGCCAGATGGGCTGGATTCGCCCGAAGCGGGTCAAGACCGCCGAGATCAATCCATGAGATACCTCGCCATCGCCGTACTCCTCGCCATCCTCGTCGGGGCCGCCCTTCACTACGCTCAGCACCGTGAGGACCTGCCAGCAGCCGAATCAAGCTCTGGATGGATGCAGCGATAACGGGCGGGGAGGCCCAAACCCCGCGGCGTTCCACTGGCTGGACGAGAACCCCCGTGCCGTCTTGAACATCGCCAGTCTCTGTGAAAGCCAGCGGTCGGGCCTGTAAATGCCGCTTCCTGACTCCTGGACACGCGGTTGCGCCACTCCGGCGCATCGCCCTTAACCCCCTCTGAAAGACCCATGCCCTCAGCCAGCCTGTTGGAAAAACTGGACCCCGATCGTTACCCGAACATGAGCCTGACCTTTGCCGCAATCCTGGGCTATGTCTGCGGAGAACAATGGACACAGCCTGTGATTTTGAGCATCGAAGTGGTCGATGACGTGATATTGGCGATGAGCGAGGGGCGGTGGCTGCCGAACTGCCTGGGGGAAGTCCCTGATGTGCGCGCTCATCTGCGCCGGTTGGGCATGGCGGCGGGGCTGACCCCAGAGGAATGGGTGGAATATCAGGCACTGACTAAGGAGCGGCTGCACCTGACGTTGTAGGGCGCTGGGCGGTGTTAGAGCCAGCCCAACCACCAGGCCAGGGGATGTCGCCACATGTCCGCCACGATCACCCGCCAGAGTTCCACAGCAAGATCAGACTCGTTCCCGTGCCGTTGATCATCGATTGACATGGTGGGAATACCTCGCAGAGACGAAAAACCCAGCCTGAGCAGGGTTTTTTGAACGTGACTGATCCATTTTTAATCAGGGCTAAAGGAAGACATGAGAGGCAGCCGCTATTGTCAAATACCGGGAAGCCCGATAGAAGTCTTAGAACCTGTCTTAAAAAAGCAATTCATGGTATGATCCAATTTAAGAATCATTACATTAAAATAAAAATTACGAGATAAAATATATGTACGATAGCGATTTGTCTAACAAAGAATGGGCAATTATTGAATATCATTTTAACCCAAAAGATCAACGAGGAAATGCTCATAAACACCCTAAAAAGCTCATTGTAGATGCAATCCTTTACGTCGTCAAAGGGGGTATCACTTGGCGGTTACTTCCTAACGACTTTCCCCCATGGAAAACCGTTTACAGTCACTTTAGCCGCTGGAATAAAAATGGCACCTGGACGGCTGTATTAAATAAACTGACCCGCTTCATCGTCAAAAAGAGGGGCGTGAACCCATGCCTAGTTATGGTATTATTGACTCACAAAGCATTAAAACTCAATATGATAGCGAACAACGCGGCATCGATGGCAATAAAAAAGTAAAGGGACATAAACGCCACATCGTTGTCGATATCTTAGGGAACCTTCTCCACGTTAAAGTCCATGCTGCGAATATTCCTGATACGATAGCGGCTGGACAAATTTTGAAGGATACCGTACAAATTTATCCCACTATTAAAGCCTTTTCAGGTGATTTAGGTTATCGAGGTACTGCTGTCAATTTCGTCAGCAAAGAACTCCAGTTGACACTTCATATTTCAGAAAAACCAGTGACTCAACCGGGTCAATTTAAAGTGATACCGAAACGTTGGATTGTCGAAAGAACGATTGCTTGGCTGGGCCATTTTCGGCGATTAGCGAAGGATTTCGAGATTCTCGTCACCACCGCAGAAAATAGGATTCGGATCGCTATACTTAAATTGACCATCGCCAAGTGTTTGTAATAAAACAGATTCTTTTTCAAGACAGCTTCTAAAGTAGTATATCAGCAAAAACCTTGTCAAACGGGTGAAGGTGAAACTATTAATTTGAATGTTGCCAAGCCAAGTATGGCAACAGAATTTGATAACGCTGCTGATTCATTAGAACGATCAGCAATTAAATTACGTAGTGCGTCTAAAAAATTCATAGAAGCCGGAAGCTCTTGGCAAGCAGAAGATGCGCTTCGTAAAGCAATAGAAGCCGAAAATAAAGCGGCAGAAGCGCGTGAGCAGGCACAAAAATTACGCCAGCAATCCAAAAGCCCATAGTCTCGCTAATAGTGAATCCTATATCTCAAAAAAATAACTTTCGAGCCTTTTGCAAAATTACTTTTCAGCATCTTTAAAATATAATTTTTACCCGGTTTTATACCTAAAAATTAAGTTTAAACCGGGTTTTTTCAATTTTTATGTTGGTAAAGCTAAAATAGTGAACTTATGGGTCCATTTTGGACATACCTCACCAATAGCTTAGGTTTTTCACCTAAGCTTGTGACTAAAAACCCATTTAATAAATCGAACGGCTAATTTAGCAAGCGCAATAACTGCTCAGCCGCAATCACCAAAATTCCATACATCAAATGTGCGTACACTTTCGTAGCACCACGGACCCGTACATGACGCCCCCCATGATTATCTTTCAAAGCGCTGTTGGTACGTTCTACTCCAGTACGGGCTTTGTAGCGTTCGGCTTCATGAGGCAAAAACTCAATCTTTTCACCACGGCGTGGATTGTGGTCAATCAGCGGGACATGTCCTAACTTCCGCGATTCTTCACGGATAATCCCACTACAATAACCGCTATCGGCGAGATCATATAAGGAGGTGACTCGTTGATTGCACAGGTTCATTAACGGTAAAGCCACTTGGCTATCATGCGTCGAGGCTGCACTGAGAAGGGCGGCGATGGGAATATCCCCATCCGCGGTGCTGATATGCAGTTTATAACCGACCCAACTTTCCGTATGACCTTGACTATTTTTCTTGGATCCGACATCACACGCTTTTGGAATGTTCGCCAGCATCTCGTCGAGCGTTTGATATTGCTGTTTTTCTAAAACCGTTTCGGGTTGCGGTGGACGTTCCTCCCCTTTACAAGGACGACCTCGCCGTCGTTTCACTTTCGGTTCCGGTTTCGGCTGGGCGATGGGTTTTTCACGCGCTTCAATTTGGGTCGCATCATGCAGGAGATGACCGATAATC
>ERZ795055.1885-NODE-1885-length-16334-cov-11.278580_pt1 | contig 16334 bp, 12 predicted proteins | sample MGYA00375139_ERZ795055 | MGnify/ENA primary metagenome ERZ795055 (study PRJEB30184, sample SAMN05720283) | anaerobic digester metagenome | isolation source: active sludge of municipal wastewater-treating anaerobic digesters | place: USA | collected 2015-01-23 ... | reverse complement strand
TAATTATTTGGTTTTCAGTTCCATTGCTATGAGCGTCAGCAGCTGGGTCGGATCGGTGGCCTCAGCAGGATCGGAGAGATAGTACTCCCATACGACTCCGCTCAGTTCCATCCCGTTGTCCTTCGCATACTTCTCCAGTGCACCGTAGGATACTGAAAGTTCATCGTAGGGACCGCTGTGCAGACCCTTGAGGGCGACAAAGGAACCGTATTTGGCTAGTTTAATGCCACCATTCGTTTTTCCACCGGCAGAAACCGGAACTCCTGCTGTCATGGTGAATTGTCCGGTCGCCGGGTCGAATCCCTCATAACGTGCAAAGGGCATGCCCTGAGGCTGCAGGTTCTGAGCCTGCTGTTCTGCCATCAGCATGCCCATGCTCTGTCCGAACCAGGCAGCCACGCCGGCCATTGACACCCCGGCGGTGACTGTCAGTGCTTCGACAGCCGGGTACTCTTCGATGCCGATCTCGGTCAGCTTGCTCAATTGCACACCGTGAGTCTCGAGGTAGTTCTTCAGATCAGCCTTACCGCTATCCATTGTCTTTTGAATGATTCCCCTGAACGCCTGGTTCGCCAGCCGGCCGAACGGTGAACCTGAGGTCATCGTAATTGTCCATTCCAGCGAAGTGCCGGTTGCTGTGGGACTGAATTTCCATACTTCAGGAATGAATTTGCCGGGCATCAGGGAGACACTGTTGCGAATATACGATCCGGGAACAACAGAATCAACGATCATCAACCCCTTACCCACAGCAGGACCCTCCCAGTTGTACTTTGAACCGGTGTAACCCGGGACGATATCGAAAGTGACTTTGGCTGCAGTGTCAGCCTTGATCCACGGATCCCATGCGGTGCGGTCAACAAAACCGGCAACGAAGTGGAATACTTTGGCAGGAGACAGTTTTATTTCTTCGGTGGTTGTCACCTTCACTTCCTTCGGCATCGCGAAACCGATAATGATCAGGATTGCGAGCAGTGCTATAAGCACGATAAAGATCCATTTCAGTACCTTCATAGCAATATATTTTTATGTTTAAGGTGGCTCAAAATTACATTAAATGCTTAATTCCGCAGCATAAAAAAAGTGCGATTCCGAAAAGGAACCGCACTCCCGGCCCGGAGGCCATTATTTTCCAAGGAACTTCTTTACCTCCAATGCAACGTTATCACCTGTGAATCCCAGTTTCTGGTCAAGGACTCCGTAGGCAGCCGAGAAACCGAAGCTCTCAAGTCCCCATACCTTTCCCTCTGACCCGGCAAAACCAAGCATTGTCACTGGCAGTCCGGCCGTCAGGCAGAATACCGGTATGCCAGGGGTGATTACGCTCTGGCGGTATTTTTCGTCCTGCATCCGGAAGAGACCTTCGGAGGGGGCAGAGACAATTCTTGCCTTCACCCCGTCAGCGGAGAGGAGGGTGGCTGCCTCAACCAGCGTGGCTACCTCTGAACCACTGGCTACAAGTATCACATCAGGTTTCTTGCCTGTTTCAGACACGGTGTACGCTCCCCTTGAGGCCATTGATGCTGCCTCAATACGAGGTTTGTCAGCAGACGGCAGAGTCTTGATATTCTGCCGCGAAAGGATAAGCGCGGTGGGTGTTTTTGTATTTTCCAGCGCCAGTTTCCATGCAATGTTTGTCTCAATGGCGTCAGCAGGCCTCAGAACAAGCATGCTGTTTTCACCGTGGTGGTTCTTCAGGTGTTCCATAAGCCGAATCTGTGCCTCCTGTTCCACCGGCTGGTGTGTAGGGCCGTCTTCACCAACGCGGAAAGCGTCATGTGTCCATACATATTTGACCGGCAGTCCCATCAGGGCTGCAAGTCTCACGGCAGGTTTCATATAGTCAGAGAAGACGAAGAAGGTTCCGCACACGGGGATAACGCCGCCGTGGAGGGCCATTCCATTCATCACTGCGGCCATTGTCAGCTCGGAGACTCCGGCATGGAGGAATGCGCCTGAGAAATCGCCTTTCACGAACGGTTTTGTCTTCTTCAGGAAGCCGTCGGTCTTGTCCGAGTTGGCCAGGTCAGCCGAGGCAACGATCATATTGGGTATCTTCTCAGCAAAGACCGAGAGCAGCAAGGCCGATGCGTTTCGTGTGGCATCGTTATCCTTCTGGACTACAGCGCTGAAGTCGATTTCCGGTACTGTCCCGGCGAAGAAGTTTTCCAACTGGCGGGCGGCGCCTGGATTTTCCAATGCCCATGCATCTTTTTTGTGTCGCCATGCTTCTGCTAAAGAGGCTTTGCCTGCAAGCACTTCCTTATAAAGACTTTTTACGTCACTGAAAATGTCAAACGGGTTTTCAGGGTCTCCGTCGAGGTTGGCAACCGACTTTTTGAAAGATGCGCCGGCGTGGGTGACCGGTTGTCCGTGTGTCGAGGTTTTTCCCTCAAAGCTGTTCCCGGCCTCATCAACAAGGCCTTTGCCCATCACCGTCTTTCCGATGATGAGTACGGGTTTCTTCTGCTCATCCGTTGCCAGCCGAAGTGCACCGCGCAGCTGATCGTGACTGTGACCGTCAATCTCCATCACGCGCCATCCCCATGCCTGGTATTTGGCTGCTGTATTTTCCGACGTCACCGCAGCGGTCTCAGTGGAGAGCTGAATGTCATTGGAGTCATAAAACATAATAAGGTTACTAAGGCCCAGATGGCCTGCCAGTCTTCCTGCTCCCTGGGATATCTCTTCCTGCACGCCGCCGTCAGAGATATATGAATAGATCTTGTGCTCAAAGAGCCTGCCGAACCTGGCAGCCAGGAATCGCTCGGCGATGGCGGCGCCGACAGCCATTGTATGACCCTGACCGAGAGGTCCTGAGGTGTTCTCGATACCCCTTTTCAGATCCAGTTCGGGATGGCCGGGTGTAACGCTGCCCCACTGGCGGAACTGCATTATGTCTTCGACAGTGAAGTGTCCGGTGAGTGTCAGTATAGAGTAGAGCATGGGTGACATATGGCCCGGATCGAGGAAGAATCGGTCCCTGTTGATCCACTGAGGGTCAGCCGGGTCAAACCGGAGGAACTCAGAGAAGAGGATATGGATGAAATCAGCCCCGCCCATGGCACCGCCCGGGTGGCCGGAATTGGCCTTCTCGACCATTGCCATTGAAAGAATTCTGATATTGTCAGCTGCGCGTTCGTTTACGTTTTTGGTCATGATGGTTTAAGCCTTATAATTAAGGTAAAAATAGAGAAAAAAGTTAATCCGGCTGCTACTCAGGCGTTATAGGTTGAGGAAGCAGTGTCACCTCCGCGGCCGGTCCAGTTTGTATGAAAGAACTCGCCCTCAGGCTTGTCTGTACGCTGGTAGGTGTGAGCTCCGAAATAATCGCGTTGCGCCTGAAGGAGGTTTGCCGGCAACCACCCGGAGCGGTAGCTGTCAAACCACGACAGGGCTGAACTCATAGCAGGAACAGGGATGCCCTCATTAACCGCACCGGAAACCACCCGCCGCCAGCTCTCACTGTTATCTCTGAGGATCTGTGAGAAGTAACTGTCCATGATGAGGTTGGATAGTCCGGGTTCACGCCTGAAGGCCTCGTATATCTTGTTGAGGAATGCCGAGCGGATGATGCATCCTCCCCTCCAGATCATTGCAATCTCGCCGTAGTTGAGATCCCACCTGTACTCCGCAGCTGCGTTTCTTAACAAATTGAATCCCTGGGCATAGGAGACGATTTTCGATGCATAGAGGGCCTTGCGGATGTCGTCAACAAACTGCTTCTTGTCCTTTAACAAACTTTTGGCCGGGTTGGTGAAGAGAGGAGCGGCTTTCAATCTCTCCTTCTTCATCGAGGAGATGAATCGGGCGAAGACTGATTCGCCTATCAGGCTGAGTGGCACACCGTGATCCAGGGCGCTTGTGACTGTCCATTTGCCTGTTCCCTTCTGGCCGGCCGAGTCGAGTATTTTTGTGACCATCGGCTTGCCGTCTGTATCATTAAAGCGCAGGATCTCACCTGTGATCTGAATCAGGTAGGAATCGAGCTCCACCCTGTTCCATTCATCGAAGATGTCAGCCATCTCCTCGTAGGTGAATGCTCCGGAGTTGACCATCAGGTGGTAAGCTTCGCAGATAAGCTGCATATCGCCGTATTCGATCCCGTTATGTGCCATCTTGACGAAGTGGCCGGCGCCGTTATCGCCTATCCAGGTTACACAGGGGGCGCCGTCAGCGGCCCGGGCTGCTATTGAGAGGAAGATATCCTTTACGTGAGGCCATGCCTCTTTTGATCCGCCCGGCATCATCGAAGGACCAAGCAGTGCGCCCTCTTCTCCGCCGGATACACCTGTTCCGATATATAGCAGTCCCTTGCTCTCGACATATGCGGTTCTCCTAATTGTGTCGGGGAAGTGCGAGTTCCCTCCCTCAATAATAATATCACCCTTGTCAAGCAGCGGGATCAACATTTCGATGAAGTCGTCAACAGGTTTGCCGGCCTTGACCATCAGCATCACCTTACGCGGTTTCGCCAGGTTGGAGATAAGTTCCTCAAGTGAATAGGATGGTATGATCTTTTTACCTTTCCCGCGCCCTTTCACAAAATCGGTTACCCTTTCTGTTGTGCGGTTGAAGACCGCCACTGTATAACCCCTGCTTTCAATGTTGAGCACAAGGTTTTCGCCCATCACTGCGAGGCCAATAAGTCCAATGTCTGCTTTCATTTTGTCTTTATATTATTGTTTTTATCTAACTGTCTGAAATCCCAGGTCCGCCATAATTCGTTCTGCCTCCGGGTCTGTTGTTCTGACCGTATAAGAGCTGAATTCACGCCTGATCCGGTAGTTGTCGCGAAGATACTCGAAATTTTCACGGGCATTCCGGAAGAGACGGTCATCCTCTTCTATCGGGTAGGTATGGTGCACGGCGCGGGCCACGAGGTCGAGGCTGCTGCTTCCGGAAGAGATGCCGTTCATGTACGTAAGATCTATCGTCGGTTCAGCCGGTGCCGGCAGTTCCGGCGGCGTCCAGTTGTTCAGAGGTATTCCCAGTTCTGCTGCCACCACCCGTACAGAATTTATTGTGGCATTTGCCTTGCCGTCAACCGAATAGCCGGCTATATGGGGGGTGGCGATGTCTGTTAGTGCCACCAGCCTGGGATCCGTTTCCGGTTCACCCTCCCATACGTCGAGTGCGGCGCCACGAATCATCCCCCGGTGCAGTGCATCACGCAGTGCCGTGTTATCAACCACTTCGCCGCGCGAGGAGTTAATGAGGATGGCGCCGGGTTTCATCACAGGAATATTATGCTCTCCGAGAAGATGGAAAGTTCTGTCCTCCCCTTCACGGTTCAGGGGAACATGCAATGTAATTATATCACAATCTGTCAATAATTTGCGCAGGGGGTGGAACTGAGTTCCATCCCTGCCTGCCTCCGAATGCAATTCTGAACCTTCCTGTTGTCTCTGTCGTGGCGGGTCATTGAGCAGGACCCTCATACCCAGGGCCTGTGCAGCCCGAGCCACCTTCGATCCGACGTTCCCAACACCGGCAATGCCAAGGGTGAGGGAGCTGAGGTCAAGTGAATGCTTCCGTGCCAGTAATAAGAGGAGGGAGGTGATATACTGCATCACGGAGCCTGAGTTGCAGCCAGGGGCGTTGGCCCATCTTATGCCTGCCTGCTCCATCCATGCAGTGTCAAGGTGATCAAACCCTATAGTGGCTGATGCAACTATCCTTACCCTGCTCCCTTCCAGAAGGTCCCGGTTGCATTTCGTGCGGGTTCGCACTATCAGAGCGTCAGCATCGGCAACCATCCGTGCGTCGATGCTGCGGCCGGGGGCATAAACCACATCCGCCCAGCGCTCGAAGGGACCTCTTATGAAGGGTATTTTCTCGTCAATAACTATCTTCATTATTCTGTTGCTTTCCAGAGTCCTGTTGCCGGATTGGAGATGAAGTAAAACTCTTCGCCGTCGGCGTGCCGGTGAAAACCGGTTTGAAGGCTGAGAGGTTCATAGCGTTTCATGAGAGTATCAATTTTCCCGAAGCTGTAACCGACTGAATTAACCTCTGCAGCCGACAGATGCCCTGCAGCATATGTCACCCTGAACCGGTTCTCCGGCGAGCCGTGAATCAGATGAGCCGCCGCACTCAGGTTATCCTTCAGATCATCATTCGCTTCGGTGAAGGCAAGTATCTCCGGGGTGGTCCGGTAACCGTATTTTCTGATGAGCCTGTCAATTGCCGGATCTTCACCGAAGGTCTTAACTCCGGGGGCAAGGACAACCAGCTCACCGTTGTCGGCTATTGCCATACGGGTTCTGTAGATGCTCTTGTTGCCCAGCCAGGTGCTTTTGAACTCCTCCGGATCAAGCCAGACCACAACCTTCTTCAGCCGTTCCGGAAGGGTGGTGAAGTTCATCTCGCGTGAGAGAGCTGCAGCCTGCCGGAAGCAATCGATATCGTCACCGGCAAATATTCCCCTGATCTTCAGCTTTCCTTCACTGTCAGGGGCCACCACAGTAAGTATATAGAGAAGGGGGAGAGCGGGAGCGGCAATTTCCGAAGCCTTGTTCAGTACCGCCCTGACGGGATTGTCTGTTGTTCCCAGAATATTCTCAATACCGTGCACCGCGCCGATGAAATGGCTTTTGTTGATGGCTTCGCTGCCGCCGCAACCCACAAAAACGTTTTTGTTATAGTTGGCCATCCCCGTCACCTCGTGGGGTACAACCTGGCCTACCGATATTATAAGGTCATGCCCGCCGGAGGCGAGCAGCCTGTTGACCTGCACGGGATAGTCAAATGCGAGCCTGCCGCCTGTAACCTCTGAGACAAAAGAGGATGGAACTCTCCCGAGCTCTTCAATGTCAGTGCGCCACCTGTGTTCGCGGAAGAGAGAACGGGGTACGTTGCCGAACATCCTGCCGATCTCGCCAGGATCCATTGCAACATGTGTCCCGAGTGCCGGTAAGATATTACGTACCCGCTCCCCGAGCTTTTCCCACAGGAGTTCGGTCAGCATACCGGCTCCGGAATGGGCACGTGTTATGTCCGGAGGCAGGATCAGCACCTTCTGCCTGTTGCGGAAATTTTCAAGGATCGTTTCAAGGGCTGCTCTTGCCTGATCCATGCCAAATTCCCTCTCCGGGCCGCTTTCAGAGTAGTATATCATAACAATTCCTTTTTACCATGTTGGTTTTTCAGGCAACGAACGGCGGAATAAGTCAATCAGTCTCTGCTGGTATTCACCTCCGTAGGTGCCTGAAAGAAATCTCTCCAGTGCCTCGTCATAAAAGAGTTTCCACGATTTATTCTCCTGCCCCGGCACAACCGGGAAGAAGAGGGCGCCGTTATCTGTTGCCGCTTTGAGATCGCCCGGGGCATCTCCGATCATGAGAATCTTGTCTGACGGATACCTCCCGGCTGCTGCAATTGCAATATGCTCGCTTTTTGTTCCCTGTTCCTGCCCGGCTATCGCTTTCACAAAACTGTCGATGGAGTGTTCCTTCCACTCCCTGGAAAGAGCCTCGAGGGGGGTCTGCGACACAACTATCGCGTCAGCGACACCGCTCAGCCTCTCTATTGATTTCCGGGCATACGGGAAGGGAGGAGTGTCTCTCAGCCACCGTGCTATGTCCTCATTTATTGCCAGTGTCCATTCAAGTACGGGTTTGAGTGCAGGATGCGGGTTACCGGCAAAATACTCCCTGAAAGCCGGGTTGCCAAGCCTGGTCTCACTGCGGATCCACTGCCTCAGGGGTTCCATGTCCGGCAGCATGATTCCTGTCTCCTGCACTTCGGGCCTCTCTGCCAGCAGTTCCATCACCCTGACCAGGGCCGGAAAACGGTTGATGCCGCGGGTCACGGAATAGAGGTTCACGAAATCCCAGGTCTCGCGGACATACTTCGCAATGGCGAATAGTCCGAAATACTTCACGGTATTGGGGCAGAAGAACTCCTTGTGCTTTACCTCCATTGTATCGAAGACGCAGCCGTCGGAGTCGATACCGATTAAAAAATCTTTTTCAGGTTTGAATTCTTCCAGAGGGCTCATTTAATTTTTCTTTGCCGGTTTCAAATATAATTACAACCGCCAGCCGATAAAGTTCCATTCGTGCGCCGCTGCAGGCATCTGATCAGCTGTATGCCTTTTAAGTCAACGTCAGACGCCGCTGTAGGCGCTGAAACCTCCGTCGACGGGGATCACCACTCCAGTGACGAACGATGATGTATCGGAAAGCAGGTACAGCATTGTACCAACGAGCTCTTCCGGTTCGGCATATCGGCCCATAGGGGTAGCAGATATTATCTTCTTCCCGCGTGGCGTCATCTCTCCGGTCTGCTCATCTGTCAGCAGGAAACGGTTTTGGTTTGTGAGCAGGAAACCCGGGGCAATTGCATTGACCCTGACTCCCGCAGGGGCGAAATGGACCGCCAGCCACTGGGTGAAGTTGTTGATTGCGGCCTTTGCTGCAGAATAGGCCGGTATCTTGGTCAGTGGCCTGTAGGCATTCATTGAGGAGATATTGAGTATGGCTCCGCTGCCTTTTCTTACCATGTCCTCAGCAAGGATCATCGATGGGAGTACGGTACCCTTGAAGTTGAGGTCGAATACTCCGTCAAAGCCCTCGATGTCGAGGTCGAAGAAGGAGCCGCTGAGCTCCTTGTCCCCGCTTATGAACTCTTTCGCAGTGGTGGCCGAGGCCTTGTTGCCCCCTGCACAGTTTATAAGTATGTCGAGCGTTCCGAACCTCTCTCTTATCTGGTCACGCGCCCTGATAAGCGACTCCCTGTCTGTGACGTCCGCGCCGATGCTCACAGCCAGTCCGCAATCGGGTCTGGCAGCCATCTCGGCAGCCGTAGCGGCTCCTCTTTCAGGCTTCAGGTCGAGTATTATCACTGTCACTCCCGCGCTGCAGAGCCCCTTTACGAGAGTCATTCCAATAATCCCGCTGCCGCCGGTTATGGCAGCCACTTTCCCTCTCAGATCGCTGAAATCATTCATTTGCATAATATTATCTAGTCAATTACTATCGGTTTATACTTAGGCACAAGCATCTTCATTACCACCCATCCGATCAGGTATGCAAAAGCACAGATGCAGAATACGATGAAGTAACCGGCCCTAATCCCTTCGAACCCGAAGAATTTCATGGGACCTGTGATGTACTGGGCCCCTGCAGCAAGCAGTTCCTTTGTCATTACGTCAGCTTTGCCGTCAACCATTGTTGTGCCGGAGGCGAAATCAAACAGTACGCCTGAACCTTTATTTATAATGAAGGCGCCAACGCCGCCTGCCATTCCGCCAATGCCAGTGATTGTGGCGATGGCTGATTTCGGGAACATATCACCGATTGTTGAGAAGAGGTTAGCCGACCAGGCCTGGTGAGCGGCGGCGGCGATGCCGATTATAATTACAGGAAACCAGTAGGAGGTGTGTCCCAGCGGCTGGGCAAGAAGGGCCAGCAGCGGGAAGAATGCAAAGATCAGCATTGCACGCATGCGTCCTGCATAGGGGTTCATTCCAAGCTTGTCAACGAAGTATTTGGGAAGCCATCCGCCTATTATTGAGAGCATTACAATTGCATAGAGAACGAAAATAAGGGTCTTCGCCATCGTGGTGTCGGAGGTAAGGCCATAAACATCGCTCAGGTATGCAGGTGTCCAGAAGAGATAGAACCACCAGACGCCGTCAGTCATGAACTTTCCGAATGCGAATGCCCAGGTCTGCCTGTAACCGAATGCCTTCAGGAAGGGCATCTTCTTTTCCTTTACCTCTACATTATTGTTTGCCTTTGTCTCAGCGATTGTATCCTGGTTGATATATTCGAGTTCAGCTTTGTTTACAAGGGGATGCACGTGAGGCTTTTTGTACATGAAGATCCAGAAACCCATCCATATGAATCCGATGACCCCAATAACAAGGAAAGCCATTTCCCAACCCCATTTTGCTGCTATCGCCGGTATGGATATCGGGGCTATGAGGGCGCCGACCTGGGCGCCTGAATTGAAAATGCTGGTTGAGAAAGCGCGGTCTTTTTTCGGAAAGAACTCAGCCGTGGTCTTGATTGCAGCCGGGAAGTTGCCCGCCTCACCAAGGGCCAGGACGAACCGGGCAAAGATGAACAGGGTGACACTGACAGAAGTAACCATTCCGATGTCATCCACAGTACCAATAATTTTACGTGCCTCCTCAAACCCGACGAGCCACCTGCCTGCTGTGATGCCTGATGTTGCAATCCCGCAGAAGGCATGAAGCATGGCTCCTACAGACCAGATTCCTATTGCCCAGAGGAATCCCTTCTTAGTGTCGATCCAGTCGACAAACCTTCCGGCAAACAACAGGCATACGGCATAGAATATTGAGAAGAGACCGGTGATTGTGCCGTAGTCATTGTTGGTCCAGTGAAATTCAGGTGCTATGAAATCCTTCCAGGTCAGAGAGAGCACCTGGCGGTCCATGTAGTTGATGGCTACCGAAAAAAACAGTAACCCGGTGATAGCCCACCTGTAGTTTGTCATTTTCGAATCTGTGGCTGTAGAGGACATTGTCTTTGTTTAGTGGATTAACAATATTTGGTTAAAAATAATGGTCTGACTGTATCATTTCACAGGTTCAGGAAGCGGCTGATCTTAATTTTCTTATTGTGCCGAGGGTGGTTCTGACTGTTTGCGTCAATGATTTCCAGTCACCGTCCTTCACAGTTTTTTCAGTTATCAGCCCGGATCCCATTCCCACGCAGGTGACCCCGGCAGCGAACCACTTCCGGAGATTCTCTTCCGAGGGGTCCACTCCGCCGGTAGGCATTATGCTGGTCCACGGGCACGGGCCTTTGACGGCATTGACAAATGATGGTCCACCGACGGCACTGCCTGGAAATATCTTCACGATCTCGGCGCCGAGCTCTTCTGCATTTGCTATTTCAGTCAGCGTTCCGCATCCCGGAATCCAGAGCACCTTTCTCCTGTTGCATACCCGGGCTACATCGGGATGCAGCACGGGAGAGACGATGAAGTCGGCTCCCATTTGCATGAATATGGCCGCAGTAGGTGCGTCGGACACTGACCCGGCACCGATCATCAGATCAGGGAATTCATCCCGTGCCCGTTTCCTGATTTCGGCAAAGACTTCATGCGCGAAGTCGCCCCTGTTTGTAAACTCGAACACCCGTGCGCCGCCGGCATGGCATGCGGAGATGACCTCCATGCAAACCTGCACGTCAGGATGGTAAAAGAGCGGCACGAGGCCTGTCTCTTCCATCACCAGTGCAACATTAATGCGTTTGAAAGCTGACATCGTGATTATTTTTTTTCAGAAACCGAAATAGTTCTTTGCGTTGTAGTAAGAGATCATCTCCGCCATCTTTCCTATGGTTTCAATCTCAGATTCAGGCAGTTTCCCCTTCTCAATGTCATCACCCAGCATGTTGCAGAGGATCCTGCGGAAGTATTCATGCCTCGGGTAGGAGACAAAGCTCCTGGAGTCGGTGAGCATGCCAACGAACCTGCTGAGCAGCCCCATCAGCGAGAGTGCATTGAGCTGGTTGATCATGCCTGTTTCCTGGTCGAGGAACCACCATCCCGCCCCGAACTGGATCTTTCCCGGTGTGACACCGTCCTGAAAGTTCCCGGTCATTGTTGCTAGCAGTTCATTATCCCTGGGGTTGAGGTTGTAGAGTATCGTTTTGGTAAGGTTGCCTCCCGTATCGAGCCTGTTGAGGAATTTTGACAGTGTTTTTGCTACAGTAAAGTCCCCGATTGAGTCATACCCGGTATCAGGTCCCAGGTGTGCAAGCATCCGGCTGTTGTTGTTGCGGATAGCTCCGTAGTGGAACTGCTGCACCCATCCTCTCTCAGCATCCATGATGGCAAGCTCGTAAAGCATTGCTGACTTGAATTTTGAAATCTCCTCCAGGTTCAGGGGGCTTCCTGCAAGGACCTTCCGAAGTATGACGCCAACTTCCTTTTCAGTGTAATCCTCAGAATAAAACTGTTCGATACCGTGATCACTGATTACGCAACCGGCGTCGGCAAAGTACTGGTGCCTGTTCCGGAGTGCCTCAATCAGTGAGGCAAATCCCTTTATTTCTGTTCCTGACACCTCCTCCAGTCTGCCGATGTAATCGATGAATTTTGAAGGATCTTCAGGTGACATGGCCTTGTCAGGACGCCAGGCGGGAAGGACTTTGATTTCGAAACCCTCGTTCCAAAGGGTCTTGTGATGCTCCAGGCTGTCGATCGGGTCATCGGTGGTGCATATCACTTCGACGTTGAATTTCTTCATCAGTCCCCGGGCCGAGTATTCCGGCTGCCGGAGGAGGGCGGTGCACTCATCCCATATTTCCGCGGCCGTTGTGGGGTTGAGCAGTCTGCCAACGCCAAAGACCCTTTTGAGTTCGAGGTGTGTCCATGCATATAGCGGGTTTCGCATTGTCATGGGCACTGTCTCTGCCCAGCGGTCATATTTCTCACGGTACGAGGTATCCCTTCCTGTTATGTAGCGCTCGTTCACGCCGTTGGTTCTCATTGCCCTCCACTTGTAATGGTCGCCCTCCAGCCATAGCTGCCCCAGGTCCTCAAACCGCCTGTCGGTTGCAATGGCCTCGGGACTCAGATGACAGTGATAATCTATAATCGGAAATCCTTCGGAGTGTTTGTGATAGAGCCTGCGGGCAAACTCATTCTGCAGCAGGAAATCTTCGTTTATAAATTCTTTCATATGAATTTTAATGGAGATTAATTGGTTGTAAAGAGGCGGATTATATGCCTCCTGTAGATATTCTCCCACACGCAGGTGGAGATTATATGCTCATTGGCAACCAGGGCATCCGTATACTCTTTTCCCATCTCGGAGGCCACCTTGTATCCTACATGAATGAGCTGACGGAACCCTGGATTATAGTCGGGGTCGCCGGGGATATGTCTCAGTGTGGAAGCATACTTCAGGGTGTCCCACTGATCAACAGTATCAGGCGAGGGTAACAGCTCCGGCCTGATGTCAATGACTGTGGCGTACGGGCCGCAGAGCTCCTCGCGCCTGTCATATGCGGTGCGATAAATCAGCTTGGCAATTTCAAGTCCTTTGCCGCCAGAGAGGGCGAGGCCGATCACCTCTTCAAGCCATGTAGTGCCGGCTGTCTTGAGATGCAGGCCGCAGTCGTGCTTTCTCAGAAGATCGCCAATAACCGGGTAAATTGAGAACTTGTCGCTGCCGGAGTGTACGCTCAGCTTGAGTCCTGCCGGCAGGCCGAAATTTCGGACAGCATATTTTATGACGAGAATGTCCTCCTCGAACTCCCGGGCGAAGCGTTCGGGATCACCCTCATAATCAACCCCTTTATTGAAGCGGCCGGTGAACTTGGGGGCAATGGTCTGGACAGGTACCTTCAGATCTGCCAGGGCTTTAAGGATGAAGAGAAGGTCCAGGGGCTTCTGTGGCTGGTCGACCTCATCCATTGACACCTCAGTGACAAAAGTGCCTTCACCTTTTACAAAGGCGATATGCCTGTAAATGGCAGCGGCCTCGTTGGCAGCGAAGAGGAATTTCTCGGCGAATTCCCTGAGATAATTTTCTGTAACTGTAAAACTGCTGTTGATTCCGGGTATTAACAGTTCTCCGCAATAAGACCGGTGAGCCTCCACGAAGCCCACGATGTCTGCCTCTGAGGCCCAGCGTCCGATATAGTCAGCCACATCAAGGGTAAAGAAGTCGGAGTATTCAATGAACCGGTCCACAGTTGTAAGGTTAATATGGTCAGCGTCAACGAAGTATGGGCCTGTGTAGTTCATTGCCTTCACGGCTGCATCGGCCTCAGCCCGGGTGTCTGACGGTTCCGAGTGAACGATGTTATGTTCCCTGTTTGATTTGTTCCATACCGGAATCACTTCAATCCCCAGCTCTGTTGCAGCCTGCATGAGGGCTTCGAGCTGCGCCCTGCCCTGGTGCGAGAACCTGTCGCCTATCCCGAACGAATACTTCCCCGGATCTTTCATAGTCATATTATTTACTGTTTCCTGCTTTGTCGGAAAAATAGCAATAAAAAACTAAATTAGAGTTCTGATTCCTGTTAAAATCACACCTATGAAGAGGCTCGCATTTATAATTATAGTCACCCTGCAATCGGTTGCCATGACCGGTCAGGTCAGGCATATCACGGTAGCCGCTGACGGCAGCGGGGAGTTCACCTCCGTACAGGAGGCAGTCAACTCCATAAGAGCCTATATGTCTGATACAACTTATATGTTTATCAAGGCGGGAGTCTACAAGGAAAAAATTGTTATTCCCTCGTGGGTCACAAACCTCCTTATGAAGGGCGAAAGTGCGGATAAAACTGTGATAACCTGGGATGATTATGCAGGACTCAGGGATATGGGCACATTTCGTACCTACACAATATGGATCCAGGGATCGGGGTTCACAGCTGAGGATATCACTTTTGAAAACAATGCCGGGCAGGTGGGGCAGGCGGTGGCTGTTCATGCCGACGGCGACAGGGCCGTTTTTCGCCGTTGCCGGCTGCTTGGCAACCAGGATACTCTGCTCACCGCCAACCAGGAGAGCAGGCAGTATTACGAGGAGTGTTACATTGAGGGAACCACCGATTTTATCTTCGGTCCTGCCACTGCCTGGTTTGAGAGATGCCATATTCACAGTAAAAAGAATTCATATGTCACGGCTGCCTCTACAGTGGAGGACCATGAGTTCGGATATGTCTTCAACCGGTGCCGGCTCACCGCTGCAGATGGGATTGACAGGGTTTACCTCGGCAGGCCGTGGCGCCCTTTTGCTGCAACTCTCTTCATGAGATGCGAACTCGGCAGCCACATCCTCCCGGACGGATGGCATAACTGGGACAATCCTGCCAATCAGAAAACAGCCCGCTACTCCGAGTACCGGAACACGGGCCCGGGTGCAAACCCGGAAGCCCGCGTCGTATGGAGCCGTCAGCTCAGCAGGAGGGAAGCGAAAAGATATACACTTGAGAATGTATTTGCCCGCAGCGACGGATGGATTCCTGTAAACTAACACTTCAGTGTTTTATCTTTTGCCCGTTAATAAATACCTTTTGCAGCTTCACATCCTCAGCCCCGGTGATTGAAGTACCCTCCTGAACGCCGTTGAAGCTGCAGTTTCTGAGTGTTATGCCGGAAACGTTGACCGACTCCTCAAACCCGATTATGTAGATCCCATAATGACTCTCCTCTGATGTGACATTCTCAAGAGTAACATCCCTTACAAACGGCGGAAAGTTCCTGTCGCATTCCTCTCCGGGTTCGTACATAAGGTTTATTTTCAGCACGGCCTCAGAACACTTGCCAACCTTAATGTTGCGAACATTCACGTTTTCAACCACTCCTCCACGGCAGTCAGAGGTTTTTATACGGATGACCCGCAGTAGTTCGGGACTGTCCATCTCGCAATCCTCAACGAAAAGGTTGGAGAATCCGCCGGAGATCTCACTGCCAATCACAACTCCACCGTGGCCGTCTGCCATGCGGCAGTTACGCACAATTATATTCTGTGACGGGATTGACCATCTCCTGCCATCGTTGTTACGGCCTGACTTGATTGCAATGCAGTCGTCGCCGGTGTCGAAATAACAGTCTTCAATAAGGACTCTGTTGCATGATTCAGGATCACAGCCGTCTGAGTTTGGTCCTGCACTTATTATTGTGACACCCCTCATGATGAAGTTGTCAGTGCGCACCGGGTGGATCACCCAGAAGGGGGAGTTTTTCAGTGTCAGGTCTTCTATCAGGACTGTATTGCAGTTGTTGAAGTTGACCAGTTGAGGGCGGAGGGCGCCTTCAAACCCGAATCGGCGTTCTTCAACAGGTGTCTGGTTCTGCTCAAAAGCAAGCAATTGTTTTCTGCCGGAGAGTTTCTGGTTGTTCATTCCCTCTTTCCAGCCATAATCGGGATTTCCGTTCATCCACCACCAGTCCTCGTTTGATGCCTGGCCGTCAATGGTTCCCTTGCCGGTGAGGGCAATATTGGTTGCGTCGATGGCATAAATCAGCGGGTGAATGTTGTAGCAGTCCATCCCTTCCCACCTGGTCAGGACAGGGGGGAGGTATTGCTGATAATCTGTTGTGAAGAGCAGGGTGGCATTCTCTGTGACATGCAGGTTAACATTGCTCATCAGGTTTATCGGGCCGGTGTGCCAGGTACCGGCAGGCACAGTGACCACGCCTCCGCCGCTGCTGTTGCAGCTAATTATTGCTGCCTCAATGGCTGCAGTGTTGAGGAAGGAGGTGTCACCGGGTACTGCTCCAAATTTCAAAATGTTGAATGTATCAGCAGGAAAAGAGGTCAGCAGAATGGATTTTTCGATCTCTTCGGCCATCTTCCACCTGTCACCGTCCGTGCAGGAAGGCAGGACGGT
>ERZ795055.1884-NODE-1884-length-16341-cov-4.593884_pt1 | contig 16341 bp, 15 predicted proteins | sample MGYA00375139_ERZ795055 | MGnify/ENA primary metagenome ERZ795055 (study PRJEB30184, sample SAMN05720283) | anaerobic digester metagenome | isolation source: active sludge of municipal wastewater-treating anaerobic digesters | place: USA | collected 2015-01-23 ... | reverse complement strand
CGGTAGAGGCCGATCCGGTAGTCCGGAATGTCCCTGATCCCCATCTCAAAGGCCGGGGAGTTGTGCCGCATCATGTAGTTGTCCTCCTCCGGCCGGAAAAACTTCGGGTCGGCGAGGCGGCTGTTCTTGTCATGCCCGCGCGCCTGCCAGTCCGGCCACGGAACGTCCGCCGCGTCGTCCTTCTTGTAGGACCGGGCGGCAACCTTCGGGGTGGCGGTGTGGAAGATGAGGTTGTTGTCGAAGGTGGTGGTCTCGGGGTCGTAGGGGCTCAGGGTGTAGATGACCGCCGTGGACGAGCCCGGCTTCGCCGTGCTGAGGCCGCGGTAGTCGTCGCGGGTGTACGCGACCACGTTGTTGGTGAAGGTGTTGTTCGCCGGTTTGCGCGGGTCGTCGCCCATCTTCAGCAGCTCGGGGTAGCGCGTGCTGAACGGCGGATTCTGGTAGTCCATGGCCTCGAGCCGCTCCCGCATGAGGTCCCAGCAGTAGGCGTCCCACCGGTCGTCAATGTGGAGCGCGGGCACGCAGTCCACGAAAATGTTGTTGTCCACCAGGTTGTCGCGGCCGCCGCCGATCATGACGCCGCACAGGGGCACGCGGTAGAAGATGTTCGCCTGCACCGTCACGCCGCTGGAGCAGTCGTCGAGGTACACGCCCCAGGCCTGGTGCGGGGCCTCGTAGTGGAATTTGCCGTCGGCGCCCGCGGCGAGCCCGGAAAGACCGAAGCCGTAGATGTCGTGGAACTTGTTGAACCGGAGCACGTTTCCGCGCTGGGTCCAGTCGCGGCCCATGTAGAACCCGCCGTTGTCGCTGCCCTCCAGGCACACGTGGTGGATGTCGTTGTACTCGATGGTGTGGTCGTTCCCGTTGAGCAGAATGCCGATGTGCGGCGCGTCGTGGATGAGGTTGTTGGCGACGCGGCTGCCCACGCCCGCGACGGTCACGCCGGTCTGGTAGGTCTGGAAGATGGCGCCGAAATGGTGGATGTGGTTGTTCACCGCCTCGTGCGACGCCGGGGTGAGGGTCTTGCGGTCGCCGCCTTCGAGGGAGACGCCGCCGCGGCCCGTGGCGTAGATGTCGCAGCCCGCGACCCTGCACTGTTTGCCGCCGCTGACCACGGCGCCGTAGCCGCCCGTGTTGCGGATGACGCAGCGCCCGGCAAGCACGGACACGCAGTCCTCGATGCGGACCGCCTCGGCGGTGCAGGCCTCCATCGTGAAGCCCATCCACGCGACATGGGCGGCGCCCTTCATGCGCACCAGGGTCTCCACGGCGGGCACAACCACCTCGGCGGCCTCCATGGACGCCGGGGGCAGGAAGTACAGCGTGTTCGACGCGTCGTCAATGCAGAACTCGCCGGGGGCGTCCAGCTCCTCCAGCACGTTCTGGAAGAAGAAGCGGCGGCCCGGCTCGATGGTGTAGGGCAGCTTCTCGCCCAGCTCCACCGTGCGCGTCGCCGCGTCGAAGGACTTGAGCGGGGCGACGGTCTGCCACCAGTTGTAGTTCGGCCAGATGGAGACCTCGACCCCCGCCAGGCTTTTCCACCCCGCCGGACGGTCCGAGGCGGTGACAAAGGAGGTCTCGGGGGCGGCGTCCGACCGGGTCTGGACGAAGGCCCACTTGCCGCCGGGCATGTCGTCCTCCCCCTTGTTCGGCCAGCGGGCGGGAATCTGGCGCTCGCCGTTAAAGAAGAGCTGGCGCGGTGCGCCCTTGGGGAGCTGGAAGTTCGTCATGTCCGCCTTGAGGATTTCGCCCGCGTGCGGGGTGAACTCCGTGACGGGGCGGCCGCCGACAATGCGCGCCGTCTCCCCCGCCGCGGCCTGCCAGACCACGGGGAAGGCCTCCGACCCGGAGTCCTCCTTCCCCAGCACGAGGGGCTCCGTCAGGTAGTACGCGCCCGCGTGGACATAGACCATGCCGCCGTCCGCCGTGCCCGCCGCGCGCAGGGCGTCGCGGGCGCGGCCCAGGGTCAGGAAGGGCCCGTCGTTCCCCTCCGCGTTTGGTTCGGGCAGGGTGCCCGACCAGGCGTCGTCGCCGTTCACGGCGACGTGAAACACGGGCATCGGCGCGGCGGCGCAGAGGCCCGCGCACAGCAGAACGGCCACAAAGAAAAATCTGGCGCTCATTCGGGTGTCCTTCCGGCAGCACGCCCCGGGGGCGGGAATGTGCGGGTCATTTCAGCATGAGTTGACGCAGGTTTTCAACGTAGTCGCGCGGAAGCGCGGTGTTCCGCACCTGGCGCGCCGCGCCCCCGCCGGCCGGCGGCGCCAGAGCGCCGGCAACCAGCGCGCGCCCCTCCTCGCCGCAGGCGGCGGTGACCGCCTCCAGAAACAGCGCCGGGTCCGGGGGTGCCAGGGAAAAGGGCCCCGAAGGCGTGTCCCACACGGCGGCAAGCACGCGGCGCACGAATTTCTCGGCCGGCAGCGCCATCAGCCGGGCGCGCGTGCCCAGCAGCACGGGCCGCAGCCCCGAGTCCCCCTCCCGCGCCACCAGGAAATCCTGCGGCCGGAGGGCGGACAAATTCAGCGAGCGCCCCGTCTGCGCGCGCCACACGCGGAACAGCAGGGTGACGATGCCCGCGCGGATTTTGTCCGTGTCCCGCCGCGTGAGGAGGCGGACGCCGCCCGCGCCGCCCGCCGCAAGCTGGACGGCGTTGCCGACAGCCATGGGCGCGGCGTCGGCCGGCCACGCGGCCAGCCACGCGGGCAGTTCGCGCCCCATCTCCGCGCGCTTGTAGCGGTCGGGCAGGTAGACAAAGCCCGCCCCGAGAAAGGGGGCCACATGCTTCGGGTCCGCCTCATAGAGCGCCCGCGCGTTCTCGCATTCCGCCCGCAGGGCGACGCCGTACTCCTGGTGGTTGCGCGCCAGCATCAGGACCGCCGTGCCCTTGTCCCGGTTCCGGTTCGACGCCGTCACGAGGTAGCAGAAGCGGTGCGCCTCCTCCCAGGCCAGGTCGAAGGTGAGGGAGAACAGCGGCGCGGTCCCCAGCAGCTTCCGCAGGGCGGGCTGCAGGAGCGGGTCGCGTCCGGCCAGCAGCTTCTCCACCGCATGCTCCAGCGTCTCCTGGCGGAAAAACTCTTTCGCCTCGGCGATGCCGGGAAGCTGGAGGCTCCGGGTCTTCGTCCACCTCACATGCACAACGTTCGCCGCGGGCCCGCGATCCGCCGCCGCGGCCCGGGCGGCCTTCACCGCCGGACGCGGGGGGCGCCCCGGGCGCAGGGGACGCGGGGCATGCGCGGGACGCGGGGGACGCGGGGCGTCACCGCCGCCCTCCGGGCGGGGGGCGGACCGGTCCGGAGCGCCCGGCCGGGAGGGTCTTCCCGCGCGGAAGGGCTTGGAACTGGAGGCCTTCGGACGGGGCGAAGGGCGGTCCGGCGCACCCGGCCGGGCCGGCTTGTCGGCACGGAAAGGCTTGGAATCCGCCGTCTTGGGACGGGGGGAAGGCCGGCCCGGCGCGCCGGGCCGGGAGGGCTTCTCGGCGCGGAAGGGCTTGGCGTCCGCGGTCTTCGGGCGGGGGGCGGCGGCACGGCCCGGCCTGCGGGGGGCCGCCGGTTTGCCCTGTCTCGGGGATTTCTCCGATCGAACATTTCTGGCCATGCGCACGCCTTCCGTCCGGCACCGCCGGATCATCCTACGGTTTCAGTGTGGGTGCGCGTAGTGTACCATCCGGGCCGCCCGCACTTCCCTTCCCCGCCCGGTCCCCGGCTGCCGCGTCAGTACAGGCGCTCCGATTCGGGGGGAGGGGCGGGGGCGCCGCCCTCGCGCAGCGCCATTTCCAGTTCGGCGCGGCCCGACTCGTACTCCTCCACCGAGATGCTGCCGATGACCTCCACGCGGAGCTTGGTGTCCATGCTCACGAAACTGACCCCGGTGCCCGTGGGCAGTTTCTCCGGGGCGCCCTCGCTCTGCCACTTCTTGGCGGGCTTGCCGCCGGACCACATGGTGACCACATAGACGCTTTTCATGCGCGCTCCTCGTCGCGCGGGCGCGCGCCCCGCGCGGGTTGACCCAGGGCCTCCAGCGCGGCCTCCGCCGCGCGGTCCACCGAGATGCCGGTCATGCAGCGGTGGTCCGTGGCGCACACGGGCTGCTGGCAGGGACCGCAGTCCACGTCAATGCGCAGCACCCGGCCCCGCTCCCACGGGCTTTCCGTGTAGGCGGGCGAGGTGGGGCCCATGAGGCAGACCACGGGTTTTCCAAAGGCCACAGCGATGTGGCGGGGCCCGCTGTCGTTGCCGACCAGCAGGTCGGCGAGGGACACCGCCGCCTTGAGCATGTCCAGGCCCTGCCGGGGGCATTCGAGCAGGGGGTGCCGGGCGGCGTCCAGCACGGCGCGGCGCGTGTCCTCCTCGCCCGGTCCGGTCAGGAGCACGCAGCGCGCACCGCACTGCCCGCGCAGACGGTCCGCGAGGCTGGCGAACCGCTCCGCGGGCCAGCGCTTGCTCGGGCCGAAGGCCGCGCCCGGCGCGAACGCCACCAGGGGGCCCTCCCCGGTGAACCGCTCCGCGAGTTCCGCGCGCAGGGCCGCCGGGGCCGCGAGTTCGGGGCCAAGGTCGTCGCGTGTTCCCCCGGCCGCCTCCGCCACGTCCAAATATTCAAAGGCCATGTAGACCGGGGTGATACGTCCGTCCACCCGGTGCGGGGCCACGCGCTCCGTGAGCAGGAATCCCCGCCCGTTGCGGTCGTGTCCGACGCGGCGGCGGGCCCCGGCCAGCCGCGCCAGCAGGGCGGCGCGGAAGGAATGGGGGAACACCACGGCCATATCGCGCGCGGCGGGGGCCAGCAGGCGCGCGTGACGGAACAGCTCCACCACCCCGGGCCGGGCGGGCAGGGGGTGCAGGGCGTCCACCCAGGGGAGCCCCTCCAGCAGGGAGCAGACGGCGTCGCGGCCCGCAACGGTAAGGCGCGCCCGGGGATGGGCGTTCTTGAGCGCGCGCAGCGCGGGGGTGCACATTACGGCGTCGCCCACCCAGTTCGGGGCAAGGGCGAGAAGGGCCTCAGGGGCGGCGCACCGCATGGCGGCGGTTCAGGCCTGTTCCGGCGCGGGATCGGTGATGTCCGGAACACCGGGGGCCGGTTCGGCGGCGGGCGCGGGGTCTTCCGCGGCCGCCGGGGGCGGGGGCGCGGCGGCGGCGAGCGCGGCCATCCGGGCCTCCTGCTCGGCGCGGCGCGCGGCGCGCTCCGCACGCGCGCCCGCGGCGGGCTCCTCCCACTGCTCCCGGGTCTCCTCCAGCCAGGCGGTGAGCCCGGCGGCGACCTCGGTCCGGTTGAACTGGCGCTCGGCGCGGAAGGTTTCCCGCCAGCTTCCCCGCCGGACGATGCCGAAGAACGCGGGCCGCTGGCGCACATAAACGGCGACGCAGTGCTCCGGTTCCGGGTCGTCAAAGGCGGCCATGAACTCCGCGGGCGTCATGGCCCCAAGATAGATGTCCCAAAACTCCTGTGCTTTCATGCCGGCCATTGTAGCAGAAGCGGGCAGGGAAACAAGCGGCGTGCGCGCCGCAAACAGAAGGGCGGCGGCACGCGCCTGGTGCCGCCGCCCGTTGTCCGTGTTGGGGGGACGTTATTCCGTGAACACGCCGGACAGGATCGCCAGCGAGTTCGCCACGAGCTCGTTGGGCAGCCCGTCGCCGAGCCGCTCGTACCGCTGGAACTCCACATGGCCGTCCATGAAGAGAACATTGGACCCGCCGGGCACATGGTTGTACGCCTCGGCGACGGCAGCCACCTGGTCGAACATGACCGGCAGGCCGCTCTGGGCGAGGGCCGAGGCGCCGGGGTTGTTGATGTCCGTGATCAGGAAGCGCTCGATGCCCTCACGGAGACGGTAGATGGTGGTCCCCATGCCGTTGCCCACGCCCACGGGAAGGTTCTCGATGTCGCTGTCGAACTTGTTGGCCAGCGCGGCCGCCTGGGCGGGGGACACGTTGTTCGCCCCGGCCATCATGGCCTGGAGCACCTCGGTGCTGAAAAGGTTCGTCACCGCCGCGACCAGCTGGGCGGGGCCGTTCGAGGCCGGGTCAATCGCGGGAGGGGTGGCCATGAGTGCCAGAATGCTGGACAGGGACGCGAACGACGTCACGCCGCAGCGGTCCGTGTAGCAGTCCAGCGTCCAGCCGATGTAGGAGTAGCTGATGTCCGTGGCGCTCGCGCAGCGCTGCTTGCCCGCGCCCGCCCCCGTGGCCGGCCACAGGTAGCTGCCCACGCACAGCTCGCCGTTGTTCGGGTTCGTGAACAGGTCCGCCGCCTCGCCCGCCTCGGGGTCCGAGGGGCACACCAGCACGTTGGCGTCCGTCAGGTACTCGGGGTACATGGCGAAGATGTTCGGCGCGAGGTCAATGGACGGCGCCCGGCCCGTGGCGCTGCGCCACGGCAGGTAGCCGGCCTGGATGGTCGGGAAACTGCCCTTCGCCTCGTTCGCGTACATCTTGAACACCACGCCCATCTGCTTCAGGTTGTTCTGGCAGGAGGAGCGGCGGGCCGCCTCGCGCGCCCGCGCCAGCGCGGGCAGCAGAATCGCCGCCAGAATGCCGATGATCGCGATGACCACCAGCAGCTCGATCAGGGTGAATCCTTTCCGTCGCATATGAATGATCTCCTTTGGCCCGGTGGGCCGATTTCTCCGGCCGAAAAACTGGCCGGGGCGCACTTTTCCCCTCAGCCGTCCCTGCATGAAAACAAAGAAGGCCGGAAAAGCCCGCATTCCCAAGAAAAATCCCGTGCGAACAAGCCATGTCCGCCCTGACCTATTGTCGGAAAAACCACGAAAAATGTCAAGAGGTTTTTTGCGCAGGATGCGTTACGGGCGGGGCTTTGTCTCGAAGACATGCAGGGTGGAATGGTCGTCCCCGCTGACGAAGAGGAAGCGGACGCCGTCCGGCCCCATTTCCACGAGGAAGGGGTTCTGGGTCCAGGCGGGGGCGCCGGCGTTCCTCACGGGCACGGGGATTTGGTGGACGGCGACGGGACCGGCGGTGTCCACCAGGTCTATGCCCCCAAGCCGGAGCGCCGGCAGGCGGCCGCCCGGAAGGGTGTATTGCTGCAGGCCGGCGCAAAGCAGCCAGCGGGTGCCGGGGACGCGCTGCATGTCCTGATAGTCTATGTAATGGTTGCCGTTGGGGCGGGACTCCGGGTGGTCGGGGTCCGGCACGGTCACCACGCCGTCGCGGGTTTCCGTCTTCCACGAATACCAGCGGCGCGCCCCCCAGCTCACCCCCACCAGCAGTCCCTCCTCCGGCAGGTGGGCGACGGCCCCCAGGTGGTCGGCGAAGCGGAACACCTCCCGGCTCTCCAGTGTTGCGGGGTCCACGGTGTAAACAATGGACCGGCTGTCGGGACGGTATTCGCCCACAGACACCCACAGGCGCCCGCCGTCATGGTCCATGCCGCCGGGGTGGTACAGGGCCCCCTCGCCCAGGGTGATTTCCCGAAGTTTTCGGCCCTCCCGGTCCATTTCGAAAAGGTGGCCGGTCCCTTTGCCGGCCTCCCGGTCGAGCACCTCCACCGAGGACAGGAAGAGGCGGTCCCCGACGGCGGCCATGCCCTGCGGGTGGAAGGAGGGGAAGTCCAGCGTGCGGGACGAAAGCTCCGTCCAGACGGCGTCCTTTCCCAGAGTCTGAAAGGCTTCTGCCAGGTCCTGGCCCGCGGACAGATGGGCGGTGAGCAACAGCGGGGCAACCCAGACGTGCATGACGGCAAACCTCCGGCGGGAACGCCCGCGTGTCATTCGGCCAGCACGACCTCCCCAAAGGAGTCGGGGGTGTGGAAGTCGGGCTTGCCGGGGTGGTTTTTCCAGGTGATCCAGCGCGGCTCGCCGTTGAGCCGGTCAAAATCGGCGCGGAAGAGCCCCGCGCGGAAACGTTCGCCCGGCGCGAGGCGCAGGCCCATGGCCTCGACCGCGCGCCGCGAAAGCACCATCTCCACGGCATACGCGCCCCGGCAGGGCCGGGCGGCCACCGCCGCCTCCACGCCCGGCGTCCAGGCGTCGTCAAACTTCCGGTAGAACCGGCCCGAATAGTCGTGCACCGCGCCCAGCGGGGCCGCCTCGATGCAGTGGTAGACCGCCCCGGGGTCGCCGTTCCAGAGAAACAGCTCGCAGCGGTCCTGGCCGTCCACATCCAATTCGCGGGCCGTCGGGGGCGCGGCCGCCGGGGTGTCATCGGCGCAGGCAAAGGCGCAGACCAGCCGTTCGCCGCTCCAGAAGAGCCAGGCCCGGGTGGTGGTGTCCGCAGGGCCGCCGTCGCCCGCGCGCACGAAGACGCTGACGGGGGCGTGGGTGCGGTAGCAGGGCTCGTCCAGGATCCCGTCGGCCGTCACGGGCTCCGTCATTCGGGGCACGGCACGCGGCGCGGCGCTTGGGGGGGAGGAGGTGGCGCATCCGGCGGCGGCGAGAAGGGCCGCCGCCGCTGCGAGGACCATGAGGTTACTTTGTAGCGGCATGGGGCGGTCCTCCGAGGGCTGCGGCGTACTCCGCGAGGGGCGGGTCGCCGAAGCGGGTCACATAGTCCGCGTCTATCCAGGTGGCGAAGGTGGTGACGTGGCGGATGCCCCGCTTCGCGTAGGCCGCCGCGTCGGCCCGCATCACCTCCGGGTTCCAGGGGATCTTCACGGAGGGGCGCTTCCAGCCGGAGAAGCGGGAGACGTCCAGCCAGTATTCCAGCACCTGCGCCGTGGCGCGGGGGAACATCGCCAGGTTGGCGTCCAGAATCTCCAGATACCCCGCATGCGAGGCCGGTTCGGGCGGGGCGGCGGACAGGGGGGCGTCCGGGTCGTCTATCGGGCGGTCATAGGCGCGGGCGATGGGGGCAAATTCGAGAAAGAGCGCCTCATGGGGCCGCACCGCCTTCGGCGGCGGCAGGGTCATGTTGTAGGAAATATGGCTCAGGGTGGCCCCGGGGTCCAGCTCCCGCCGCAGGGCCGCCACGATGGCGTTCTCCACCGTCACCGCCTGGTCCGTGGCGGAAAGGCCGGCGCACTTCGGGCAGTGGCACCATTCCCGCCCGTCGTCGGGCCAGTAGTAGTACCGCCCCGTCGTCGGTTTCAGCACCCGGCCGAAGGCCACCGCCTTCTCCGCGATGATCTCCAGCGCCCGGGGCAAGGAGGGACAGCAGTTGAAGTCCGGCGTGCGCGCCCCCGAGGCGTCCATGCGGAACATGTCCATGTCCGGCGAGGCGAACCATTCGCGGGACAGCAGGTCGCCGAAGGCGTGCACCTCGTACTCCACGCCCAGCCCCAGGACGGCGCAACGTGACAGGAAGCGCTCCCCTTGGGCCGAGCGCACAAACTCCGCGAGGACGTCCAGCCGCCGTCCCGCGTGCAGACCGATGGTGGTAAGGCCCGCCGCTGCGGCGCGGTCGGGCCAGTCCTCCAGGGACAGGTCAAAGGGGTACAGCACCACCCCACGCGTCTGAAACGCCGGGGGCTCCGCCCCGGCGCGCGCGCGCCCGCCCGCCGCCAGGGCGCCCGCCGCCATCACGCCCAGCGCCTTCCTTCGTGACATCTCCGGCATGTGTCCGCGCTCCCGTCTCTTTTCCTTATCATATCCGCCGCGCCCGCGGAAAGGAAACGGCGGGCCGCGCGTTTGCCCCCGAACGTGATAATGGATTATCATGTATGGGCGCCACACGGCGGGAAGCGGGCGCTTCCGGGAAATGACGTGGTAGCATGAAAGCGTTGTCAAGGGGGGGGCAACGTTGGAGAGCCGCTTATGGTGACGATGGAAGGAGTCCGGCGCACGCTGGGGCCGGGCGTGGTGTTCCAGTGCGACGCGTTTCACGCGGCGCCCGGCGAGCGGGTGGCCCTTTGGGGTCCGAGCGGCTGCGGCAAGTCCACCATGCTTAATCTGGTCTCCGGGCTGCTGCGCCCCCACGGGGGCGTGGTCCGGGTGGACGGGGTGGACATCACGGGGCTTTCGGGCAGCCGTCTGGACGCGTTCCGCGGGGAGCGGTACGGGTTCATCTTCCAGACCTTCAACCTCCTGTCGCCGTTCACGTCGCTGCAGAACGTGGTGCTGGGGATGCGCTTCGCCGACGTGGTGCCGGAGAAGGAGTGGAAGACGCGGGCGACGGCGATGCTGGAGCGGGTTCGGCTGGGCCACCGCCTGCACAGCCGCCCCGGCACGCTGAGCGTGGGCGAGCGGCAGCGGGTGGCCATCGCGCGGGCGCTGGTGAACCGTCCGAAGCTGATCGTGGCGGACGAGCCGACGGGGAGCCTGGACCCCAAGACGGCGGAATCGGTCATGGCGCTGCTCCTTGAGCTGTGCGCGGAGGAGGGCGTGACCCTGCTGCTGGTGACGCACGACCGCGCCGTCGCGGAGCGGCTTCCGCGGATGCACGACTGCACGGACCTCGTGAAGGAGACGGTGTCATGAGCCTGTGGCACGTCGCGTGGAACTATTTGTGGAACCGGAAACTGACCACGGCCATGACGATCATCTCGGTGGCCCTGGGCGTGGCGCTGATCTCCGCGGTGCTGACCCTGCGCGAGCAGACGCAGAAGCGCTTCGAGGAGGAGGGGCAGGCCTTCGACCTGGTCATCGGCGCCAAGGGCAACCCCCTGCAGCTCGTTCTCAGCACGGTGTATTTCCTGGACGCGCCCACGGGCAACATGAGCCGGGCGGACTTCGAGGAGATCGCGAAGCTGGAGGACGTGGAGGCCGCGTTCCCCCTGGGCATGGGCGACACCTTCAAGGGCTACCGCATTGTGGGCACCGACCGCGCGCTCATGGACTTCGCCTGGGGCGACCGGCGCCCCTACGAGCTGGAGGAGGGGCGCTATTTCGAGGAGGCCCGCGAGGCCGTCATCGGCGCGGCCGTGGCCCGGGACACGGGCCTCCGGGTCGGGTCGTCATTCATCAGCACCCACGGGTTTGTGGACATGCCGGGGGCGCACCAGCACGAGGACAAGCCCTACACCGTGGTCGGCGTCATGCGCCGCTCCGGCACGCCCAACGACCGGGCCATTTTCTGCAACATGGAGTCCGTGTGGGACGCGCACGACCACGGGGACGCGGAGGAGGAGGCGGAGCACGAACACGAGCACGGGGAGGAGTGCAACCACGACCACGGGCACGGGGGGGTGCGGGCGGACATCACCGCCGCCCTGGTCAAGCTGGCCTCGCCCGCGCTGCGGTTCGAGTACAAGGACAAGATCAACAGGCAGTACAACGCGATGGCGGCCATTCCGGTGAACGAGATCCAGAAGCTCTACGAGCAGCTCCTGGGAACGGCGAAGGCGGTGCTGCTGGCCATCGGCTACCTCGTGGTCGTCATCTCCTCCATGTCGATCCTCATCGGCCTGTACATGTCCATCCTGCAGCGCAGGCGCGACCTGGCCGTCATGCGCGCCCTCGGCGCCACGCGCGGCGAGATCTTCGGCGCGGTCCTCATCGAGGCCTTCTGGGTCACCGTGCTGGGCATCGGGGTGGGATGGCTCCTCGGCGCCGTGGTATGCTACGGGCTGGGCGTGTACCTGGTGGCGAAACTCGGGTTCCACGTCTCCGCCGTGGCCCTCGGACCGGATCTGGTCACCGCCTACTCCGCGGTCCTCCTCATGGGCCTGGTGGCGGGCATTCTCCCCGCGTGGCAGGCCTACCGGACCGACATCGCGCGCGACCTCGCGGAACTCTAGGCCGCGCCCCCGCATGAAAGGAAGCGCATGAGACGCAAAGCCAAACGCGACCTCCTGACCCTCACCGGCGTGATCGTTGTCCTGGCGGGCATCGTGCTGGTCAACGGCTACACCCGGCGCGACGCCCTGCGCGAGCAGTATGTGAAAATGCGCACCGCCTTCGAGGAGAAGCACCGCGGCGAGGGCGTGGAGGTGGTGAACTGGGAGGAGCTCCACAGCGTCACGGGAAAGCGCAGCACCGGCGCCGGTTTCCCCGAGTCGCTCAAGAAGAAAGACGGCCGCCTCGTCAACATCTGCGGGTTCATGAGCCCCATTGACCAGTTCAAGAACGTCACCGAGTTCATGCTCCTGCCCGTCCCCATGACCTGCTACTTCTGCGAGGCGCCGCCGATGCGCGACATCATCCAGGTCAAACTCTCCAAGCCCGCCAGCATGGTCAACGAGCCCGTGCTCATCGGCGGACGGCTCCGCCTGCACGAGGGCCCCAAGCAGATGTTCTTCTACACCATTGAGGAGGCCCGGTGGAACGAGGCCGTGAAGGACGATGAGGACCAGACCGACAAGGTTATCGGCGAGGACCACCGCGTGCATTTGCAGGAGGGGTTCCGCAAGATGCGCGAGGGGGACGAGGAGCAGCTCCTGCCCGGATACACGCCGCCCGAAGCGCCCGCAGACAGCGCCGCGCCTGCGGCCACACCGCCCGCCCAATAATTCCCCCCGCCACTTCCTGACCTATGTCGGACCCGTCAGACCTGTCTGACGGGTCCGATTTTTTTCTGCCCCCCGCGATTCTTCCCAGTCCTCCCCTGCCCTTCTGCACGCCAAGCACAATATGTGGTTTCCTCCTTTCGAATTCCCACAATATGTCGTGCTTTCTGCGGATTTTTGATTCTTCCCTATCCTCTTCATACAGCGCCGGTTACGCAAAGACAAGGGTTGACATTCGGGCGTGAACGTGATAGATTAGGGATACTTCGTGGATGATCCGGGAGTGACTGCGGCTTTTACGGATTGGGCTATGAGCGTCTACTTCGGCGAATATCATGTGTCTTTGGATGAGCGCGGGAGGTTTCCCGTGCCCATGGACCTCCGCAAACTGATGCAGGAACGCGGCGATCTGTCCTGGGCCGTCGCCCGGGGGTTTGACGACGCGCTTTTCGTCTATCCCGAGCCGAAGTACCGCGAGGTGATGGGCCGCCTGACGGACGGCGCCATGGACCCCGAGGTGCTGGCGTTCCTGCGCCACTTCGGCGCCGCATCCTTCACACAGCTCGACACGCAGGGGAGGCTGCTCGTCGGTTCGTCCCTGAGGGACTACGCGGGTTTCCTGCGCGAGGCGATCCTGATCGGGGTGGGCGAGACGCTCGAACTGTGGAGCGTCTCAGGATGGAGGAAGTACCAGCAGGACCAGAAGGACAACTACAAGGCTGTGGCGGCCGGGCTGTTCGGCCGCCGTGTGAGTGGCTGCGGGCAAAGAACGGAAGAAGGGAGCACGGGATGCTGAACGTGGAGCGGCTGGAGAACGGGGCTGTGACGGTGCTGCGCCTTCGCGGCGTGATCGACGAGGAGGGCGTGGCCGTGCTTCGGCTGGCGCTTTCCGGGTGCGTGCGCGACGGACGGCACAAGGTGGTGCTGAATCTGGCGGGGGTGGGGTTTGTCAGTTATCTGAGCATGGCGGTGATTCTGGAGCGGCTCGGGCAGTTCCGGGCGGCGAAGGGCGACCTGAAGCTGGCCTGCCTGAGCCTCTACATGCGCATGCTGCTGCGGCAGATGGCGCTGACGCACCAGTTTGACTGCCACGAGACCGAGGTGCAGGCCGTCACAGGGTTCTCGGCGCCCGCGGCGGCCTGAGCACCCGCCCGGAGGGACCATGGCCGACACGACCGGCGGCGCGCCCCACATTCCCGTGATGCTGCGGGAGGCGCTTGAGTGGCTGGCGGTGCGGCCGGACGGGCGGTATGTGGACTGCACGGCGGGGGCCGGGGGGCATTCCGCGGCCATTGCGGAGCAGCTCACCACGGGCCGGCTGCTGGCCCTGGACCGCGACCCGGCGGCGGTGGAGACGGCGCGGCGGCGGCTGGCGCCCCACGGCGGCGCCGAGGTGGTCTCCGCCAACTACGCACAGTTGAAAGAGGTGCTTTCCGGACTGGGCTGGGGGCCCGTGGACGGCGTGCTCATTGACGCGGGCGTGTCAAGCATGCAGATCGACACCCCGGGGCGCGGGTTCTCCTTCCAGGCGCCGGGGCCGCTGGACATGCGGATGGACACCACCGGCCCGGTGACGGCGGCGGCGTGGCTGGCGCGGACGACGGAGACCGAACTGGTCCGGGTGCTGCGCGAATACGGCGACGTCGGGCCGGCGGGGCGGATCGCGCGGACGGTGCTGGCGCGGGCGCGCGCGGGGCGCATGGAGACCACGGAAGACCTGGCGGCGGCGGTGCGCGAGGCGCTGCCCTTTGTGTCGGGCGAGCCCGCCGAGACGCGGACGGTGTTCCAGGCGGTCCGCATCGCGGTGAACGACGAGCTTTCGGCCCTGCGCGCGGGCGTGGGGCAGGCGCTGGAGGCGGTGGCGCCCGGCGGGCGGGTGGTCGTGATCACCTTCCACTCGGGCGAGGACAGAATCGTGAAAACCCTGTTCCGGGAGGCCGCAAGGCCGGCGGTGGAACTGCTGCGCGACGGGCGCCGGGGGACGTGGGCCCCCGCTCGGTTCCGGCTGCCGGTGGCGCGGCCCGTGGTGCCGGGTCCGGAAGAGGCGCGGACAAACCCCCGCGCGAAAAGCGCGCGGCTGCGGGTGGCGGAGCGGCTGGCCGGCGGCGACGGAAAGGAGGCCTGAGCGGATGCACAAGGGATGGAGCAGGATCAAGGTGCGGCAGGCGCGCTACGGATGGATCGTCTGGGCGCCCCTGGTGGCGTTTCTGTTCGGCATGATGGCCTGGGACGCCTCCCTCAACATCCGGCTGCGCCGGACCGACTACGAGTTCCACAAGGCCGAAACGGAGCGGCGCGCCACGGTGCGCCGGCTCGATGAGAAACTCGCTCTTGAGGCGCAGATGAAGAGCATGGAATGGCTCACGGCGCAGGCCGAGGCCCTGGGGCTCCGCGCCCCGGCGCTGGAGCAGGTGGAGGTGGTCCGGATGGACACGCTTCTCGAACTGCCCCTGCTCCTGGACGCGCCGGAGGTGCTGCCGCCCCTGGCGCCGCCCGCGCCCGCGGCGCCGGACGCCGCGCCGGACTCGGGCGGTGGGCGCGGGGCGCTGCTGGCCGCGGCGCCGGGGCTGTCGGGCCCGGTCCCGCAGACTGCCACGGCCCCCGCGGCGGCAGCGGCCGCCCCGCCCCCCGCGGCGGCGGAGGCCACGCCGCTGGACAAGTCCCTGGACGCGCTGATTTCACCGCTGTAACCGGCAACCACCCGGGGGAGGCCTTAAAATGGGCTACCGCAACATTTCCTCTAAATCGCCCATCATGGTCGAACTGGAAGACCTGCGCCCGGGGGCGCCGCAGCAGCGGGCGGTCTGGGTGCTGTTCGGCCTGTTCATGCTCGTGGCCATCGTGCTCGGCCTCCGGCTCCACCTGCTCCATTTCACCCCCGGCGAGAAACTGCTGGAGGAGCAGCGCTTTCATGTGATCGAAATCCCCCTCACGGAGCCGCGCGGCGAGATTTTCGACCGGAACGGGGTGATTCTGGCGACCAACCGGGAGGCGCCCTCGCTCTGGGTGGACCCGCGCGACGTGGCGGACGACCGGCAGGACGAGGTGGCCGCCGTGATCTCCGGGCGCCTGGGCATCCCCCTTCCGGCGGTGATGGCCGCCCTCGTGAAGCGGGACGATGCCGGCAAGGTCCGCAAGTTCTCCATGCTCAAGCGGTGGGTGACGGACATGACCGAGGAGGAGGTGGCGCGGCTGCAGGCCGACACCGGCGGCGCTGTCCGGGTGGTGAAGGAGACCGTCCGCCATTATCCGCACAAGGACGCGGCGGCCCATCTGCTGGGCTACGTTAACCGGTCCGGGGAGCTTTGCGAGGGGGTGGAAAAGGCTTACAACCGGCACCTGAAAAGCCACGCCGGGGTGCTGCGGGCGCGGGCGGACAACCGGCGGCGCCCGCTGCCGTCGGAAACCCTGGACTACCGGGAGGCCGAGGGCGGCGAGCTGCTGCAGCTCACGATAGACCTGAACATCCAGCACAACCTGGAGGCCGCGCTCGACGCGCGCATGGAGGAGACGGGGGCGAAGGAGGCGATGGGGGTGGTGATGAACCCCAAGACCGGCGAGATCTACGCGCTGGCGAGCCGCCCGGCGTTCAACCCGAACGAGTACGACAAGTTTCCCGCCGAACTGCGCAAGAACCGGGCGCTGGTGGACGTGTTCGAGCCGGGCTCGGCCTTCAAGATCGTCACCGCCGCCGCGGCGCTCGAGCACGGCCTGGTCACGCCCAACACGATGATCAACTGCGAGGGCGGGCGCTTCAACCCCTACGGCCACTCCATCGGCGACTTCCACAAGCTGGGGGTGGAGCCCTTCTGGAAGTGCTTCGAGGAGTCGAGCAACATCGCCATCATCAAGGTGGCCGCCATGCTCGGCGAGGCGCGCCTGGAGGAGTGGATCCGGCGTTTCGGGTTCGCCGCCCCCACGTCCCGCGACTTCCCCGGCGAGAGCATCGGCCTCTTCCGCCCCCGGAGCAAATGGTCCAAACTGAGCATGGGCGCCCTGCCCATGGGG
>ERZ795055.1881-NODE-1881-length-16354-cov-4.733481_pt1 | contig 16354 bp, 13 predicted proteins | sample MGYA00375139_ERZ795055 | MGnify/ENA primary metagenome ERZ795055 (study PRJEB30184, sample SAMN05720283) | anaerobic digester metagenome | isolation source: active sludge of municipal wastewater-treating anaerobic digesters | place: USA | collected 2015-01-23 ... | reverse complement strand
GTTTTACCGGTGGTTATTATAATTTTCCCCCTTCGGGGTATTAATCTGACTTTTCAGAGTGCACTCAAAATTCGATATAGCAATGTTTTATGATTTTATTAATACGTCATTCTCTATTAAAATAACACAAATATATTATGATTTTTTGTTTCAGACTGTATTGAAAGTATTAGATTAGAGGAGAATATATAATTTTCAGTAAATGACGAATGTACAATTAAACCCCTGCTTAGGGTCGAATTTTTTGATCTGAAAATTCAGCGGCAAAGTTACGAAAAAAAATGATTTGCAAAAATTACTATCTTTGCAGCCAAAAAATTAATCAATTTGTAAAATTAATTGTGTTTATCGTACCATTATGATGAATTTGCAACGGTTTATTCCTCAGGTTTCAAAGCGAAATCTCTTGATTGTGGCAGCAGCGGTTTGGTTGTTTGCCGGTTTGATGTTATTTATAAGAGGGATAAATATGTATTTTTCTCACGGTGGAACGTATGATACAAGCATCATCATTATCGTTTTTTTTGGTATTATATTTTACTTTGGGGTGTTTTTGAAAGTCTCTAACAAGCACATTCAAAGGATATTATCGCTCGAAAATGAATTAGTGCCATTTTATCAGTTTTTCAATAAACGAAGCTATTTGATGATGGCGCTAATGATAACACTCGGCATTACTTTACGAAAAACAGAAATCGTTTCGCCGGATTATTTGGGTTCATTTTATATGACAATGGGGATACCGCTTGTTATTTCTGCACTGAAGTTTTTGTTCAAAAGATTCGGTAAGTCGTCAGCAATTTTACAAAAATAACGGGTGGACAAACCGAAGTCGTCCACCCGTAAATTATTTTTAATTTTGCAAAATAAACTATTTTATTTCAGCCATTTATCAAGCCATTCGAAATAAGTTCGTTGCCATAAAATTCCATTCTGAGGTTTCAGTACCCAATGATTTTCATCCGGGAAAATAAGCATTTCGGCCGGAACGCCCCGAAGAATTGCAGCATTGAAAGCTGCCATGCCCTGTGAAGCCAGAATGCGGTAGTCCTTTTCGCCATGGATAACCAAAATAGGTGTATCCCATTTATCGACAAACAAATGCGGCGAATTGGCATACGAATTTTGAGCAATTTTGTTGTTCTTTTCCCAATAAGCGCCTCCCAAATCCCAGTTAACGAACCACATTTCTTCGGTTTCGAGATATTGTTGCGGTAAATTGAACATGCCATCGTGCGAAAGAAAAGCTTTGAATCGCTTCTCGTGATGACCGGCCAACCAATACACCGAAAATCCACCGTAACTTGCTCCCACACAGCCCAGTTTCTCTTTATTTACGAAAGGTTCCTTAGCCATAGCATCGATAGCCGACAAATAATCTTTCATGTTTTGTCCGCCGTAATCGCCACTGATTTGTTCGAGCCATTCCATTCCAAAACCCGGTAATCCGCGTCGGTTCGGCGCTACAATAATATATCCGTTGGCCGCCATCAACTGAAAATTCCACCGATACGACCAAAACTGACTTACCGGACTTTGCGGTCCTCCTTCGCAAAACAAAAGGGTTGGATATGTTTTTGTAGAATCAAAATCGGGCGGATAAATGATCCAGGTTTGCATTTGTTTATTATCAGTTGTAGTTATCCAGCGTTCTTCCACTTTTCCCATGTTCAGTTGCGCAAGTATTTCTTTGTTTTCGAACGAAAGTTCAGTTTCTGCGCCTGTTAGTGGATCGATTGAATATATTTCATTCGGTTTACTCATCGAATGTTTCACCCCGATTAATTTATTATTAGTTTGAAATACAGCTTCGTAATCTTGAACTCCTTTGGTAATTTGAGTAATTTTATTGTCGGCAATATTTACATTATAGATCTGTGTTACTGCATGCCGGCAACTTACAAAATAAATCGATTTGCTGTCGGCCGACCAACTTAAATGTTCTGAATTCTGATCAAAATCAGTCGATAAATCAGTTTTTACACCTGTTTCAATATTCATAATATACAGTCGGTTTTTATCGGCCTCATAACCATCGCGTTCCATACTTTCCCAAGCCAACCATTTTCCGTCGGGCGAAAAGGTCGGATTCTGATCGTAACCCATCATTCCTTCGGTTTTATTTTCCGTTTTTCCACTTTCAATGTTGTAGAAATAAATGTCGGAATTGGTTGAAATAGCATACGCTTTACCGGTTTTTTTGCGGCAGGTGTAAGCTATGGTTTTTCCATCGGGACTCCAGGCCAATTGTTCGATGCCACCAAAAGGTTTCATCGGACTTTCATACGGTTCGCCTTCGAGAACATCTTTTTCGTTGTTAATTTTTTTACCTGTAAACTCGGCTACAAAAGGATGAGGGACTGTGGTTACCCATTCGTCCCAATGTTTGTACATAAGGTCTTTAACAATGATGCCGGACGCTTTGTCGAGGTCGGGATATTTATCCTGTGTGCTTTCTCCGTATTTTACATCGGCTACAAAAAGTAATTTCTTTTCGTCGGGCGAAAAAGCAAAATAGTTCATACCACCTTCTCTTTCAGTGATTTGTTTGCGTTTGCTGCCATCGGCTTTCATTATCCACAATTGCATGGTTCCTGATTCCGACGACAGAAAAGCAATGTGTTCACCATCATTCATCCACTTGGCCGAAGTTTCGCGAACCGGTGTTTTGGTAATTTGTTTTTTATCCGAACCATCAACATTCATCACAAAAAGTTCAGCATTTCCTTTATTTTCCGGAATACTGTAATACGATACACTGTACAGAATTTTTGATCCATCGGGCGAAACCTGCGTTCCGGCAACCCGACCGAATGACCAAAGCACTTCCGGAGTCATTAATCCGTTTTCAATTTTCGGGTTCTGTTTGCCAATCAAAGGCGATTCATCTTTTGTAGCACACGAAGTGGCTAAAACGGCTAAAGCCATAAGCGTTGTTTTAATATTCATTTTTAAACTCTTTTATTTAATTTCGATTTTCAAGTTTCATGTTTCACGTTTTGTGTTTCGTGTTTCATGATTCACATTTTCTATTTTTCTATTTTCTATTTTTCTACTAACTACTAACTAATCCTGATTCACCCAAATCAGTTTATTCAAATCGAAACCCAAGTCGCGGGCTTGTTTAAGATATGCCTGTTTTATTTCTTCCGGAATGGTTTTTTCGCGCGACAAAATCCACAGGTATTTCAGGTTTTTACCTGCAATAAGGGCGTATTTATATTCACTGTCGAGAGCAATGACATTGTAAGGCGCATAAAAAGGACCGAAAAATGAAACTTTCAGCGCCGCTTCAGTTTTGTCACCACGGAATTTAGCTTTGCCAATGGCCTGACTTCTTTTCTTTTTTACATAATTATAGCCTTCGTTGTCGACTTTTATGGTTCCATCTTCATTCATACTATACGTGGCCGTTGTATGATCCAGGTTGCGCTCGAAACGAAAATCGAAACGTGCAATTTCGTACCATTTACCCAAATACTTCTGAGCATCGAATGATTTTACAACCTGAGCACCCTCAGGAATTTTGGCACAAGCATTTAAACATAAAATGCATGAAATACTCATAAACAGTGATTTTAATGTTGCGTTCATATTCTTATTTATTTACAAAAGTAAGTTTTTTGCATGAAAATTCAAAAAAACATTGACGGGTGAAAGAACAAAGTTACTATTTTTCCGTTTAATGAATCATAAAATTGAAATATATGACAGATAATTTTGCAAATCGTGCGGCAGATTGGGATCAGCCTTCAAAAATTGAAATGACCGGTATTTTTGTTGAGGCCATGTTGGAGAAAATAAATCTACAACAACATTGGAAAGCACTGGAGATTGGAGCCGGAACAGGTTTAGTGGGATTACAGATTTTACCGAAAGTTAAAACTGTGGTTTTCGAAGACACTTCGGAAGCGATGTTAAGCATTTTGAAGCAAAAACTTATCGGCAACGAAGCAGTTGAAATTGTTCATGGTGAAGTTTTTGATTATACAAAACAGGACGTTGATTTTGTGTTTTCGTGCATGGCTTTTCATCATATTGAGGCGATTGAAAACACAATTAACCATTTATATAAAATTGCAAATCAGGGTGCAATTGTTGTTGTAGGTGATATTCGCACCGAAGATGGATCGTTTCATCATTTTGAACCCATACCTCACAAAGGATTCGATACTGTTGAACTGTCGGGAATGTTCGAAAAAGCAGGGTTTAAAGTCCATTCAACTGATACTTATAATACATTGAAAAGAGAACGTACACCGGGCGTAATGGGTGAATATGAACAGTTTATGCTGGTGGCCGAAAAATGAACTGCATAATTCGGAAAGTAGTTCTTGTTAAGAGATATTTATTTTGTGAATTGTAAATCATAAAAATATTTCATGTTTTAATGTAACTACTTTGCCAAAAGTATAATAATCTGATATTATTATTACTAGAATAATGATATAGAAATCACAAAATCAATAAAATACGGATTTTAAATGTTAATGTTTTTGTGTTTATCACAATTCATTACAGAAAATAAAAACTCAGAAAAATAATAATGCTGTTTTAACTCCTTTGCTAAAATTTTACAAAAACGAGTATTATTTGTCAAATTTCAAACATCATAGTTAATTTTTGACCTAAAAATTTTATATATTTGCCAAAACAAAAATTTTGGTCATGAATACCTTCCGAAGATTGCTATTTTTTTTGACTTTTCTGTCTGTAAATTTAACAGTTTTCTCCGACGACTCTTTACAATCACTTTATAGAAATTATCAGAAAGCAATAAAAGGTACCGACACGGCTCGGATGGTCGAGTCGTACAAGTATCTGGGAGATTTTTTGTGCGAAGCAGGAGATATTACGAAAGGAAATCAATACTTACTCAAAGGTGTGGAATTGGCTCAAAAAGCCAAACTGACACACGAAACGGGAATAATCTATAATCTTCTGGCAGCCAACAGTAGTTACGAGGGAAACCGTCCACAGGCGTTTAGTTTTTACCACAAAGCGCTGAAAGCATTTGCAGATGTAAAAGAACTTGAGAATGTAGCCATGGTTATGATGAATATGGGTTCGGAATATGAGTACGCCGGAAATCTTAAAATGGCTATTGCTTACGAGTTGAAAGCGCTGAAAAACAAAGAAGCATCAGGCGACAAAAAAAATCTGGATTATTATTATCAATCTATCGGACAGCTATTTAAAGAAACTAACGTAGATAAATGGAAATTTTATGTTGAAAAAGCGTACCAAATTTCCAGAAGTTTGCCCGGTTCACGTATTCAAACCAAGGCTGCCATTTTCAACGATTTAGGCGGAATTGCCAAACTGAAAGGCGATTCGAATGCCGCTTTCGCCTGGTACGATTCGATGCTTGTCATTAGTAAAAAAGCTGAATATCAGAATGGAATTGGTACCGCATATTCGAACCGCAGCTTGCTTTATCTGGCCAATAAAAAATACGATAAGGCACTGAGCGACATACTGGAAGCCATAAAAATATCTGAAAAAACCGGAAGAAATTATACCCGGATTCTTGATAATATCCACGCAGCCAACATTCTGATTCGATTGAAAAAAGCAGATGAGGCCAAAAAGCATGCAACTTTAGCTTTAAATTTAGCCCAAAAATTGAAGTATTACCCCGAAGAGGAAGCTTCGGCGCATCTGGCTTTGGCTCAAATTGGCGAAATAACCGGAAACTGGAAATTGGCGTTTGAGAATTATAGTGCATATAAGGGTGGAATAGATTCGCTCAGAAATGCCGATGTACAAAAAAGTATGCACGACCTGGAAACTAAATATCAAACGGCTGAAAAAGAAAAAAGAATAGCACAACTTGATAATGAAAACAAGTTGAAAAATATACGTTTACAGAGATCGCGGATACAAATATATGCGCTGATTATAAGCGTTTTGCTTATTTTGCTTACGGTTTTGTTTTTATACTTGCGCAACAGACTGAAAGCGCAGAAACAAAATGCTGAACTCAAACAAAAATTACTGCGTTCGCAAATGAATCCGCACTTTATGTTTAATACACTCAACGCGATCAATCAATACATTCAGACAAATAAAGGAAATGAAGCATCAGATTATCTGGCAAAATATTCAAAGTTAATGCGTCAGATTCTCGAAAATTCAGCTGTTGAGTTTGTAACGCTCGAAACAGAAATTGAATTTTTACACAATTACATGCTTATGCAACAATTACGTTTCAATCATTCATTCAGGTATCAAATTATTGCTCCCGAAGGAATTGATGCTGACAATATCGAAATTCCACCCATGATAGCGCAGCCATTCATCGAAAATGCCATCGAACATGGCATACGTGGAATGCAAAACGGAGAAATCATCGTAAAATTTAATTTGGATACGAACAATTTAAAACTTTCGGTTACCGACAACGGAAAAGGAATTCAGGCAACTTCGGAACAAAAAAGCGGGAAGCATAAATCGTTTGCAATAAATATTACTAAAGAAAGGTTGATGATGTTTGGAAATAAGCCTGATGCACTCCAAATTGAAAGTCCAAATCCTGAAACCGGCACCGGCACTTTAGTAACAATTGATGTGCCGTACAAAAGTTACCTACAATAATATTAAGCATAGTAAATAATGAAAGTACTAATCGTTGACGACGAACTGTCGGCCCGTGAACAAAGTAAACGCCTGCTCACCGAATTTTTTCCGGAAATTACGGTTTGTGGCGAAGCCGAAAATATTGCAACAGCGTTCGAAGCAATATTATTACATCAGCCGGATGTGGTTTTGCTCGATGTAGACATGCCTGATGGTAATGCTTTCGATTTATTGAAAAAATTTCCGAAGATTAATTTCAATGTAATATTTATAACTGCTTACGAAAAATATGCCTTACAAGCAATTAAATTCAGTGCGCTCGACTATTTGTTAAAACCCTATACATCAGGCGAATTTGCTGAAGCAATTCGCAAAGCACAACGTAAAGAAGCCGAAACAGATAAAGGTTTAAAATTTAATGCATTATTGCAAAATTTTCAGAATCAGCAACAACCAACTAAAATTGTATTGCGAACCGCTGATTCGATACATATAATTCAACTCGAAGAAATTATCAGACTACAAGCAGATGGTGCATATACCACATTCCACGTCTCCGGTCGTAAACCAGTAGTGGTTTCAAAAAATCTGAAAGAATATGATTCGTTGCTCGAGAATAATGGTTTTATACGCACGCACCAGTCGCACTTAGTTAACTCGAAACATATTGTTTGTTACTACAAAGTTGATGGCGGTTCGCTGGCACTTACTGATAAAACTCAGGTTCCGGTTGCCACCCGATTCAAAGAAAAAGTAATAAAGCAATTGGAACAGATATAAATTTTTCATTCATCGGATATCAACAATTTCCGTTTTGAATTAGCATATAAAATCCATTTATCTATCTTTTTATCAGATAGATAAATGGATTTTCTACATTAAGAATATTAAAAGTATTCCGCTTCAGGAAATTGCGAATATAAATTGATCAATCATCAGCAATTGTATAATTACTAAGTTTGCAGTGTACAAAACAAGAACCTGATGTATGAATTCAAAGCTAAAAGTGAACTATAATCCTGGAACTGACAAAATGACCCTGGAATCGGACGAAGCAATAATCACCACAAGTTTAGATAATATTATTGTGGTTGCAAACTCCATTCCTTACACGTTTACATTCAAATGCATTGAGCAGACCTATAAAGTTGAGAACATAAAAAATGATTTCAATGATTTCGTGACTGAAATTGGGTTTTTAAAAATTCAATCGAACTATGCGATAAATCCTCAAAAAATTACCGCATACCGACGAAAAACCCTCGAAATCGAAATCAACAACGATCTCATTTTTCCGGTTGAGACTAAATACAGAAAAAAGATTATTGATTTTATAAAAGGAATTGACCATAACCTGAACTATTTTTCGGTGTAAAACAGCAGAAAAACAAATCATTAAATTTCATTTCTAATAATAAAATAACAATCAATTATGAGTAAACGAATTTTTTATGTCATCGGGGCATTATTGCTCATCACCGTGATGGTAAATGCGCAAATCAACTTAGGAAAAGTGGTCAAACGTAGTGTGAAGAAAGCCGAAAGAAGCGTGGAAAACCGCGTAGGAAATCGCATTGATAAATCAGTGGATAAAACCCTTGATACGGTGGAAGACTCTGTTTTTAATACAAATCAGGCTAAAAACAAAAAATCTTCAGAGAAAAAAAGCACTAAAAGTACAAATGAAACTGCTGTAGAAAATGTTGAACAAAGCAATAACTCAACCTCAACTCCTCAGGCAAAACCAACACTCACCTGGGCCAAATATGACTTTGTTCCGGGAACCGAAATTATTTTTGAAGACAATCAGGAAGGCGAACAAAACGGTGAGTTTCCGGGTAAGTGGGATTTGGTTCAGGGAAATTTCGAAAATGCAACTTTTGATGGTTCAAATGTTATTTACCACATCAAATGCAACATGAATGGTGGCGGTGGTATTGTGCCTATGTTGAAAAATGCGAAGGAAGATTATTTACCCGAAGAGTTTACCATAGAGTTTGATGCGTATTTTACTGAGGATCATGGGGGAAGTTATCACATATATTTGGGCGACTATAAAAATCAACGTAATTTGGATAAAACCTATGCTATTGCCAAAAAATACATTCGTATTTATAAAAATAGTGTTGATGGAAGTGGTATTGAACAAAATTATTATCCGGGATATAAAAGTGGCATTTTCGATAAAACGCCAAAATGGAGGCATGTTGCTATTTCGTTTAATAAACGTGCTTTAAAAGTGTATTTAGACGATGCAAGAGTACTCAATATTCCCAATCTTGGTTATAATCCAACGGGATTTTCAATTGGTAAACAGTCTGTAGAAGGCAAGAACCCCGGATATACAAAAAATGTTCGTATTGCCAAAGGCGCAGTACCATTGTATGATAAATTCCTGACCGATGGAAAATTTGTAACCACCGGAATTAAATTCGATGTAAATAAAGCCACCATCAAGCCTGAATCGATGGGAACCATCAATTACGTGGTGAAAATGATGACCGACCATCCTGAGTTGAAATTCAGCGTAGAAGGCCACACCGACAGCGATGGCGATGCAGCTGCCAATCAGAAACTAGCCGAAGCGCGCGCCAAAGCAGTAGTTGATGCAATGGTAAAAGCCGGTATTAGTGCTGACCAATTGACCAGCAAAGGTTGGGGCGAAAGCAAGCCAATGACCGGAAACGATACGCCCGAAGGTAAAGCGCAAAATCGGCGGGTAGAATTTGTGAAGCAGTGAGCGCAAAGCCAAACTTGTTTGAGCTTTGCCGAATCGCGAAACAAATCATGTAAGTAATTTGTGAAGCAGTGAGCGCAAAGCCAAACTTGTTTGAGCTTTGCCGAATCGCGAAACAAATCATGTAAGTAATTTGTGAAGCAGTGAGCTCAAAGTATAATACATTGTAACTAATTTGTAAATATTTTAATAATAACAAAATCATGAAAATAAAATTAATTGTCTTATTATCAGTATTTATTGTCGAATTTGCAGGCGCTCAAAACGCACAACAGGGCAAATACTTTTTTGTAAAATCCGGACATATTGAATATGCACTTGGTGGAAACACAACAGGTACTAAAACAGTATGGTTCGATGATTATGGAATGTTGATGTACACATTGACCGAAAGTACCACTGTTGCTAAAATACTTGGAATTAAAAGTAAAAGCAATGAGAAAAATCTTGAAATAAGAAAAGGGGATAAAATTTGGAAAATTGATTTGCTGAAAAATACAGGTGGTATTATTGATATCGAAGCTCAGACAAAAAAAGGGAAAGACATGACGCTTGGGAAAAGTGATGCTCAACTACTTGAAATGGAGAAAAAAGTACTTACTGACATAGGCGCTAAAATTGAAGGATATGAAACTTTTTTAGGAAAAAAATGTCTGAAATTTAGCCTCGGATCCACTAATTTTTTACAATATAAGGGAATTCCACTCAAATCGGATGTGCCACTTTTGGGAATAAGTTACACAGAAACAGCTACATCTTTCGAAATGAATATTAATGTACCTGCCAGCAAATTCGAGATTCCAAAAAATATTAAATTAGAGGAAGCAGTAGAATTACCCGATCTGTCATCGGGATTAGGTTCGCTCAAAGACCTCGGTAACATACTGAAAGGAGAAGATGACCAAAAAAACAGCGATGGACTTGCTCCCGGCATGAATTACGGTAAATTTGTTGAAGCCACAAAAAACCTGGCAATTCCCGGCTATCGCTATTTTATGAGTTCGAACGATGATCAACTTTACCTAACAACTTATGTAAAATCTGAAAATGATCAGGTGATAATATTTGCCGAACATGACTCACGTTTCGATGAGTTGGTTGTGGGTAATGAATCTCAGGATGTAAAAAGTAAATATACACTGAAAGGAAGATCGGCAGCATTTATTCATATCAACAAAGAAGATGACGGAACGCCGGTTGAATCCCGCATGCTGATTACACGCTTGCCTTTACAGAAAACTGCTCTTTATATTATTAGTGCTAAAGCCTTTACTCAAAAACAGTTGGAAGATATATTGGCACAAATAAAATTATAAGTTGGCATAAACATAATGGATTAAAAACAGTACTTTTTATTTTCAAAATTGACCTTCAACGGGTGAATAGATTCAGGTTTATATACTAATAATTACAATACAAAATATCAATAATCACACATTTAAAAAAACAAAATGATGAAAACTATTATTGGCGCACTTTTAATTTCAACCACTTTGCTTTCGTGCGGAGGCAAAAGCACAAATTCAGGTACATCAAGCAGCAATAACGAAACCGCTGATTATAACAGCATTGTTGTGACCTACCAAAACACAGTAGATATGATGGGGGTAAAAACGACTACCAACGAAACGATCTGGAGCGATGAAAAAAATAATCGCAAAGCAACGTTCACTTCCACCGAAACCAATTTCATGGGTCAAAACACCAAAGAAGAAAGCTTATCTATTGAAAATGGAGATTGGGGTTATAACATTAACCTGAATGATAAAACAGGAACAAAATCCAATATTAAGGAGATGAAGTCGATGGCTACCGCAATGGCTGCGGGTTTAGCAATGAGTGGAGACTTGAAAGACATAAAAAGTCTGAAAGATTTTGTTGAAAGTAACGGCGGGAAAATGCTCCCCAACGAAACTATTCTGGGCAAAGAATGTACCGTTTACGAACTCATGGGCACAAAACAATGGCTTTACAAAGGTATGGTTTTGAAAGCCATGATGGGAGATAAAGTGATGATGAATGCTGTAAAAGTTGAAGAAAATGTGAAAATTCCTGCCGAAAAATTTGAAGTTCCGGCTGGTATTACCATCACTGAAGCGCCTGAAATGAATGAATAGGCGCCAATTTTTTAAAAAGTACGTAAAAATCAAAATAGAAGTATTTGGAATACACGTAAGACACAAAAATTGAAAAATATAGGTCGGTATGAATAAGAGAAACGTTAAGGTTAAATACTCCTTATGCAACCAAATAATTCATCTGATTTAAGAATATTTTTTATCTGATTATGAAATTCGATGATTGTTTATTGAACTGGCTTTCTGTCAATTTGTTTGTTTGTTTATGCAAAAGAGGTTGACTTTTTATAAGTCAACCTCTGTTTTTTGTGTATGTATTTGTTTGTAAATAAGATAGTTGTATGTTTTAATTCGGATACAAAATGTATTATTCGAAAAACTAAGTATCACAAAGAGTTATAACTTTTTCTTATTTTCGACTTCTGTTTTATGCTTTTTTGCTTCCTCCCAAAGTTGTGGTGCAACTTTTAGTGTGGTTTTATAGGTAATCGAATTTTCAATAAGTTCTTCACTGCCAATTCCGAATTTTGTATGTAATACATCAAATACATTCATCAAAACACTTACAATTAAAGCATATTTTATTCCTCCGAAAACACCTCCCAGAAATTTATTTAACCCACCTAACGATATAGCATTGAATAGTTTATCGAGCAAATGGGCAAGTATCAACATGCCTACCGCAATGGCAATAAACAACAACAGAAAAGCTACAGGTTGTGCTGTTTTGGGTGAAATGCTGATTGTATTCACCAAAACTCCTGCAAACCACGGCGAAAAGAATTTAGCGCCATAAATACCCAATACGATGGCTGCAAGCGAAATCAATTCTTTAATAAGCCCTTTGAAAATTCCCACAACAAATCCTATGGCTATGGGTATAAGAATAATAAGGTCAAGTGAATTCATTTAATTCTTTTTTTGCAAAACTAATAAAATATTTCATATTCAAAGGTTTTCAATCGCAAACGGACAACAATTTCAATTTTTGTATAATTTCAAAAAATACGTTATATCTCTAATATTCAATTATTTAATTAATTTAACATAGAATTAAATACTTCAAATATTTTTTGGCACAATAATTGGTTGTTGATTGATACGGCTACAAAAAAAGCATTAACAAAATAATAATAACAATTTAAAAATTTACGGCCATGAAAGCGAAATTAATTAGTATGATGATTGGGCTGATTTTATTGACAAGCACATCAATTTCGGCACAAAAAAGAGTTACTGTTGAAGCAGTAAGCGATGATATCAGTTACTATCTGGATCTGAAAGCGGTTGCTTATATTTTCGGAGAATCATCGAATCTTGAAGATTTTGAAAACAAACTGAACGATAATGACAACAACATTTCAAACTTAGATTTGAATGGTGATGGTTATGTTGATTATCTGAGAGTTATCGAAGTATCCGAAAACAATGTACATTTAGTTGTAATACAAGCAATCCTCGACAATGATGTTTATCAGGATGTGGCAACTATCGTTGTAGGTAGAAATTCGTACAATAAATTGAACATTCAGGTTGTAGGCGACCCTTATTTATATGGCAACAATTATATAATTGAACCCTATTTTTATCGCACACCTTCAATTATATCCTGGTTTTGGTCACCTTATTACGTACGTTGGCATTCACCATTTCGTTGGGGACATTATCCACGATATTATTCATATCACAGACCGTTGCAATTAAACATTTACCTGAGCCATGTGTCGAACCGTTTTTACAACAATAACATTCGCTATCGTTACTCAGATAACTACCGATACAATGACTATAATCACATGCGTAACTCGATAAGCAGAAGTGACTATAGTAGAAATAATCCGGATCGCAATTTCAGTCGCAGAAATAACGAATATAGCAACAAACGCGAAATGCAATCATCGAGAGAAAGAAACTCAAATATGAGGGATAATAACCGGAACAACGAGAGAATGAACTCCGGAACACGTGAAAATAGGATAAACTCCGGAACACGTGAAAATAGAATTAATTCAGGAACACGTCAAAATTCAGATATAAATAATTCAAGGAGAAACAATGAGATAAGAACCGGCAATTCCCGAATTGATAACGATAGAAGCGGTGTTGAACGAAATAGAAATATGAATTCGGGTACCCGAAACAATGAAATATCCCGACCTGCAAACCGTAGCAATTCTGAAATGCAAAACAGAAACGAAAGAACTGTAAATCCTTACAACAAAAGCGAAAACAGAAACGAGCAATCGATTGGTAATGAACGATCAATAAACCGGCCGGAACCAAGAGTGCGCGAACAAAGAACAGAACAAAGAGAAGCCTCCAGTTCAAGAAATTCAGGAAACTCAAGTGTTCAAACCCGTGAAAGATCGAGTGTTCAAGCGCCTTCACGATCAGCAGAAAAGCGTGAAAGACCAAGTGTTCAAGCACCATCGCGGTCTGCTGAAAGAGCTGCTCCTTCGAGGAATGTTGAAAGACAAAGTTCGCCACGCAGCAATGACAGACCCGCAGCTTCAAACAGAAGTTCGGAAAACAGAGAATCAAGAAGGTAAAAAAGTTAATATAGATTGTGGATTATTAGTTGACAAACGGGAAATCGAAATTATCGGTTTCCCGTTTAATTTTTGTTGTTAAAAAAATCGCTTTTAAATCAGGTTTCGTACCCTGAATTCTATTCCAAACAACATAAAATAACTATTTGTCATCTCAACAATTTAATGTATATTTGTATGTTTTAAAAAAAAAGATACCAACAAACAAAATTAATTTTAAATACCTGAACATTAGATATTTATAAATTATAAATAATTAATTTTATTGTAATGACTGTAGAAGAAGTAGAAAAAGCAAATGCTGAATATGGAGCAAATAGTATCCAGGTACTAGAGGGTTTAGAAGCTGTACGTAAACGTCCCGCCATGTATATTGGCGACATTGGCGTAAAAGGATTACACCATTTGGTTTACGAAGTTGTTGACAATTCCATTGACGAAGCACTTGCCGGGCATTGTGACCTGATAAATGTAACGATAAATGAAGACAACTCTGTAACTGTAATTGACAACGGACGCGGAATTCCGGTGGATATGCACGAAAAAGAAGGAAAATCAGCGTTAGAAGTTGTTATGACTGTTTTACACGCCGGTGGTAAATTCGACAAAGACAGCTACAAAGTTTCAGGTGGTTTGCACGGGGTTGGAGTTTCGTGTGTGAATGCACTTTCTTCATTGTTACACGTTGAAGTATCGCGTGGAGGAAAATTATATATGCAGGAATACGAATGTGGATTCCCGAAATTTGACATCAAAGAAATAGGAACTTCTACTTCGACAGGTACATTGGTAACTTTTTTACCCGATAGCAGTATTTTTATCGAATCGGTTTATAAATACGATATTCTGGCCACACGTTTGCGTGAACTTGCATTTCTGAATGCCGGTTTAACACTAACTTTGACTGACAAACGAATTGTAAACGAAGATGGTACGAACAAATCAGAAGTTTTCCATTCTGTCGAAGGCTTAAAAGAATTTGTTGAATACATTGATGAAGCCCGCGAAAAACTTATCGATAGCGTAATCCATATCAATACCGAAAAAAATGGTACTCCGGTTGAAATAGCGATGACTTATAACACTTCGTACAACGAAAATATCCACTCTTACGTAAACAATATCAACACCATAGAAGGTGGAACGCACCTTGCAGGTTTTCGTCGTGGATTGACGCGTACATTGAAAAAATATGCCGAAGACAGCAAAATGCTCGAAAAACTGAAAATTGAAATCAGTGGCGATGATTTTCGTGAAGGACTTACAGCTGTAATTTCGATAAAAGTTCAGGAACCTCAGTTCGAAGGACAAACCAAAACCAAGCTCGGAAACAACGAAGTAATGGGTTCGGTAGAAATGGCTGTTTCGGAGGCATTGGGAAATTATCTGGAAGAAAATCCTAAAGCTGCACGTATTATCGTTGAAAAAGTGATACTTGCTGCTACAGCTCGTCATGCTGCCCGCAAAGCACGTGAAATGGTGCAACGTAAATCGCCACTTTCAGGCGGTGGATTACCCGGAAAACTGGCCGACTGTGCCGACAAAGACCCTGTAAATTGCGAGCTTTACCTTGTCGAAGGGGACTCTGCAGGTGGAACAGCCAAACAAGGTCGAAGCCGTCAGTTTCAGGCAATTTTACCGTTGCGTGGAAAAATTCTGAACGTTGAAAAAGCCATGCAGCATAAAGTGCTCGAAAGTGAAGAAATACGCAATATTTATACCGCATTGGGAGTAACAATTGGTACAGAAGAAGACTCAAAGGCACTAAATATCGCAAAACTCCGTTATCATAAAATAATTATCATGACCGATGCCGATGTGGACGGAAGCCACATTGCAACTTTGATAATGACATTTTTCTTCCGTCACATGAAAGAACTGATTGAATATGGTTATCTGTATATTGCTACTCCTCCGTTATATCTATGTAAAAAGGGGAAAATAGAAGAATATTGCTGGAATGAGCAGCAAAGACAGGCTTTTATTGAGAAATATGGTGGTGGAAGCGAAGGTGGAATTCACACGCAACGATACAAAGGTTTGGGTGAGATGAACGAAATTCAGCTGTGGGATACAACAATGAACCCGGCTAACCGCACATTACGTCAGGTAACGATCGAAAATGCGGCTACTGCAGATCACGTTTTCTCCATGTTGATGGGCGACGATGTAGCACCACGACGTCAGTTTATTGAAGAAAATGCAACCTACGCAAAAATTGATGCGTAAATATATTTCAAGTTCCGTGTTTCGTGTTTCGTGTTAAAACACGAAACACGGAACACGAAACGCGAAACACGAAACATGAACATAGCCGTATATTGCTCATCGAGTAACCACATTGCTGAAATTTACAAACAAGCTGCTTATCACCTTGGTGAGTGGATTGCTGAAAGTGGAAATGTGTTGGT
>ERZ795055.1878-NODE-1878-length-16370-cov-6.257371_pt1 | contig 16370 bp, 14 predicted proteins | sample MGYA00375139_ERZ795055 | MGnify/ENA primary metagenome ERZ795055 (study PRJEB30184, sample SAMN05720283) | anaerobic digester metagenome | isolation source: active sludge of municipal wastewater-treating anaerobic digesters | place: USA | collected 2015-01-23 ... | reverse complement strand
GCTCACCGCGGTGCTTGCGAAGCTGCTCGGCAACTACAGCATGGATGAGATCAAGTTTTTCACCATCGGCGCCTTCCTGCTCGATATCGGCGAGATGAAGATCGATCCCCAGCTCCTGAACAAGGACGGGAAATTCAATATCAGCGACATGCAGAAGATGAAGCGGCACCCGCAGCTCGGCTATGAGATACTCAAGAACATACAGGGCATCAATCCCATCGTCCTGCAGACTGTCCTCTTTCATCACGAGAAATACAACAACAGGGGATATTACAACATGCCCTACGAGAACCTTCCGGTTCCGCCGAAAGTGGCAGCGATATGCGATGTGTATGACGCGCTGACGACAAAAAGGCCTTTCAGGGACGAGATCAGCCCGGCCAAGACATTGAAGATACTGTTCAACCTGGCCGGGACGCATTTCGATTACAGGCTGATGCACGGGTTCATCAACAGAATGGGACCCCTGCTGAACAACACCCAGTCTTTCTACGCACGCAATGACATTCTCGAGCTCAACACCGAGGAGCTGGCCATGGTCAAGGATTTCGGCATCGTCGATTCCCTCAGGCCCAAGGTCCTGGTTTTCTGCAAGTTCGAAAGGAGCGACAACAGGCTTTCGGTCAAGTTCTACGACCGGCCCATCGAGATAGATCTGCAGCACGACGCTTCGAGGAGCATTTCGAAGTTCATAAACAACTCAAACCAGATAAACGCCATCCGCACCAAGCTTGGCGAGCGCAACATCCCGCTGCAATAGTACGGGATCGTTCGCTCTCAGATCTTCGCCATCATTTTCGTAGGAAGTATTTTCAGCACGTACTTGACGATGTTCCACGGGAATACGGGGACGGTCGATCTCTTGACCTGCTTTTCGATCAGGTTGGCGATTGTTTCCGCGCCCTTTTCAACGGTGATGAGGAAAGGCCTGCTTTTCACGCTTTTATTCAGGTCGGTGTCGATGTAGCCCGGGAAGAGCACCGTAACCTTGATCGGCGTCTTGATCAGCTCGGTTCTGACCGTCTCAAGGAACATGCTGATGCCCGCTTTCGTTGCGCAGTATGCCCCGCTGCCTCTCAAAGACCTGAATGCCGCGATCGAGGCCGGAGCGACGATGTGCCCTCTGTTTCTGGTTTTGAAAATGCCGACTGCAGCGTCTATGGTTGCCATTCCTCCGAGAAGGTTTATCTCGACGCTCTTTTTATATTTGTGGAAATTTCCCTGTCCGACCCATCCGTCGAAAAATATCCCCGCGTTGGCGAATACTATGTCCAGGCCGCCCAGCGCCGTGTCCAGCTCTTTGACCGTCTCATAGACTTTGTCGTAATCTGAAATGTCGAGCTTTCTCGTTTCCACCGCGACCGACGGGTACCGGTCTTTAATCGATTTCTTCAATCCCTCGAGCTCATCGAAGAGTATATCCGTAAGCGCGAGATTGTAGCCCCTCTTCGCCATCTCCATAGCAACGGCCCGGCCTATGCCCCTGCTTGCTCCGGTTATCATGATCGATTTTGTCATATGTCGCTCCTTGCGTATGTAATTGTTCCTTTTGATAATACTGTTTTCCCCGACTCGTTGACTGCCGAAAACGGGACCTCTCCGGCCGGGCCTTCGCTGCAGACAAGGGTAAGAGTGTCGCCCGGTATGGCCGGCCGTGAGAACCTGGCTGACGCGCCGGTAAGCCTGGTGACGTCGCCGTTCAGAAACTCCCTGGTGAAGGCCGCGCAGGCCATTGAAAGCAGGCATATTCCGTGCATGATCGCGCAGGGAAGGCCGGTCAGCCGCGCCAGAAAATCGCTGGTATGGATGAAGCTCGTGTCGCCCGAGGCTCCGGCGTATTCCAGGTTCTGTCCCTTTTCTGTTTTGATCTCAAGGCGCGCGGATTCAGCGGGCTGTGTGCCGGCCGCTCCGGCGGTGTGCGCCCGTTTTCCTGATCCGGATTTCTTTCTGATCATCAGTCCCGCGGTGGCTTCCGCCGCCATGACGCCGTCGGCTTTGTATACTGCCCCGGATATCTGGAGCATCTGGCCTGCGCCCGTCTCGACGATGTCCTTTATTCCGATTTTTGCGCACAAATCCTCGCCCGCATAAATCGGCGCATGCCAGCTCACCTTTTGCTCGGCGTGGACCAGCCTGAAAAAGTTCAATCGAAGATCGGGGTGCACGAGTATCTGTTTTATGTGGTCCCAGATCAGGCATGACAGGAAAAACGGGGGCGCTATGGGCCTGTCCCCGAAATAGAGGGGATTCATGTCGCGCGTCGCCTCGGCGAAAAGCCTGATCTGCTCCGGCAAGACCGGCGCCAGCTGCCGCTTGAAAGCGAAGCCGATCATCCCCCTGTTGAGGTTCTCAGAACGTATATTTTTCAGGGTGGCGAGCAGTATAGTGCCGGTTTTTACTGTCATGGGCTTCCTATGGCTGTATGATAATGTCGTACAGAGTATGTAAACCGTCTATTTGGATTTTTTCAAGAAATATTTTATCTTTTACCAGGCATCTCAAAAAAAAAATTATCATAGGGTATGCGCTGCATGGAAAGCATGAATGATGATGAATCTCTGAATTCAGTTACAACTGCGATCGAAAACGGCGCTGTCAAAATCATTCCCTCACGCGGAAAACGGAAAAATAGGTAATGCGAGGCGATTCTTGTAAAAATAAAAAAGTTTGACCCGGGGAAGCCCCTCTATGTATTATAACAACAGGAAACCGGTCCGCGAAAAAAAGTTCTCGTGAGCGGCGATTATGATATGATTTATAATGCAGGATTAAAGCGATGCCGATCAGCACAGGGCCAGACACTATAAGCAATACCGGGCTGCAGTTCGAAACGGAAAAAAAGCTCGACGAGCCGAAGATGTTCCGCGTGCTGCTGCATAACGACCACTACACGACCATGGATTTCGTGGTTGACGTGCTCGTTTCGGTGTTTCATATGCCTGTCGCCCAGGCAACCAAGGTGATGCTCGATGTCCACAACAGGGGCGTCGGCATGTGCGGCGTGTACACATACGATATTGCGGTCACAAAAGTGAATCAGGTCCACGAGATGGCGCGGAACAGGGAGTTTCCGCTCAAGTGTTCGTATGAAGAGGCGTAGGAGGATTTGTGGAGATAAACAACGAACTGAACAGCATCCTGATGGCCGCATACAACGAGGCCAAGAAGAGGAATCACGAATACCTCACTCCGGAGCATGTTCTGTACGCTTCGCTGTATTATGATTCCGGAAAGAGCATCATCGAGGGCGCGGGCGGCGACATCGATAAGCTCAAACAGGAGATCGAGGATTATTTCAAGGCCAAGGTGCCGGTGATAACCGGGACCGAGCCCATTCAATCGATCGGATTCAAGAGCGTTATGGAGCGCGCGATATGGCATACGGCTTCGGCCCAGAAGGAGGAGCTCGACCTCGGAGACGTTTTCGTCGCCATATTCGACGAGGAGGAGTCCCACGCAGCTTACTTTCTGCACAACGAGGGGATCACTCGCTATACCCTGCTGAACTACATCTCGCACGGCGTGCCGCAGTATCCTGATTCATCGGTTTCTCCGGGTGCGGGAGACCAGGAGCAGGAAGACGAGGGAGCCCGGACTAAAAAGGACCCGGGGAAAAAGGCGATCGAGGCCTTTACCACCGAGCTTGTCGAAAAGGCGCGCAGGGGCGAGATCGATCCCCTTATCGGCAGGGAGGACATCCTCGAACGCACGGCCCAGGTCCTGTGCAGGAGGATCAAGAACAATCCCATTCACGTGGGCGATCCCGGGGTCGGCAAGACCGCCATTACCGAGGGCCTGGCCAGGCTTATCGCGGCCGACAATGTGCCTGAGCCGCTGAAGGGTGCGAAGATCTATTCCCTTGACATGGGGTCGCTTCTTGCGGGCACCAGGTTCAGGGGGGATTTCGAGGAGCGCATGAAGCGGGTTATCGCCGAGCTCCAGAAAATGGAAAACGTTATCCTGTTCATCGACGAGATCCACACCGTGGTCGGGGCCGGGGCCGTTTCGGGCGGGTCCATGGACGCCTCGAACATGCTCAAGCCGGTGCTCGCCTCGGGCAACATCAAGTGCATCGGGTCCACGACCTACGAGGAATACAAGAAATACTTCGACAAGGACCGGGCGCTCTCGAGGCGCTTCCAGAAGATCGAAATCCCCGAGCCGACCACCGACGAGGTGAACGAGATACTCAGGGGGATCAGGGACCGCTACGAGGAGTTCCACAGGGTCAAATACACTGACGAGGCCCTGAGAGCCGCGACCGAGCTTTCCGCGAAATACATCAACGACCGCCATCTTCCCGATAAGGCCATCGACGTGATCGACGAGGCCGGGGCGTTCACCCGCATGTACCGCAAGGACGATTCGATCGCCACTATCGACGTTCCCGACATAGAAAAGGTCGTGGCCCGCATTGCGAAGATTCCCGAGAAGAGCGTCTCCTCGGGCGAAATGGACCGTTTGAAGGAAATCGAGGACGGCCTCAAGCGCGAGATCTACGGCCAGGACGGCGCTATCGAGCATGTCGCCCAGGCGATCAAGCGCAGCAGGGCCGGGTTCGGCAACCCGGACAGGCCCATCGCCTCGTTCCTGTTTGTCGGCCCGACCGGGGTCGGCAAGACCGAGCTGGCCCGCCAGCTCGCCCGCATCCTGGGAGTGCAGCTCCACCGGTTCGACATGAGCGAGTACCAGGAGAAGCACACCGTGGCCAGGCTCATCGGGGCCCCTCCCGGGTACGTCGGCTACGAGGAGGGCGGGCTCCTCACCGAGGCGATCCGCAAGACCCCGTACGCGGTGCTGCTGCTCGACGAGATAGAGAAGGCGCACCAGGACATATTCAACACGCTGCTCCAGATCATGGATTACGCCACGCTCACCGACAACACGGGCAAAAAGGCGGATTTCAGGAACGTGATCATCATCATGACCTCGAACGCCGGCGCGCGCGAGATCGGCCGCCAGCAGGTCGGTTTCGGCGAGCGCGCCATGACCGAGGCCGCGGTGACCGAGGCCGTCGAGCGGATATTCTCTCCCGAGTTCCGCAACAGGCTCGACGCGGTCGTGAAATTCAACAACCTGCCGCGCGAGATCATTCTCCAGATTGTCAGGAAGGCCGTGAGGCTGTTCTCGTCCCAGCTGGCGCAGAAGAGCGTCGAGCTCGAGGTCACCGACGAATGCTATGACTGGCTGGCCGACAAGGGATTCACTCCCGAATTCGGCGCGCGCGAGATCGACCGGCTCGTTCAGGACAAGATCAAGAAGTTCTTCGTGGACGAAGTCTTGTTCGGCGAGCTGAAAAGAGGCGGCAGGGCCCGTGCCGGCATCGAAAACGGCGATGTCGTCATCCGCGTTGTCGATAAATGAACGAGGATTTCGATGTTGTCATAATCGGCGCCGGTCCCGCCGGTCTTTTCTGCACCATCAACTGCGCCGGGAACGGCGCGCGGGTGTGCATCCTCGAAAAAAACGCCCGACCGGGTAAAAAGCTCCTCATCACCGGATCGGGCCAGTGCAATATCACCCATGAAGGTCCGGTCAAGGAGTTCCTTGCCCATTACGGGGACAAGGCGAACTTCGTCAAGCCTGCGCTGTACGGTTTCACCAACGAAGACCTCACTCGTTTCTTTGCCGCGAGAAATCTTCAAATGACCGCCGATGATAACGGGAAGCTGTTTCCCGAATCCCGCCGAGCTGCTGATGTGCTGAACATGCTGCTCGAAGAATGCCGCGCAAAGGGAGTCGAGATACGAACCGATGAGCCCGTACAGGAGATCGGAAAATTTCCCGGGGGATTCCTCATCCGCACCGAAAAGAGTCAATACCGGGCGCGTTTCGCGGTTATTACGACCGGAGGCAAATCCTATCCGGGAACCGGGTCGACCGGCGACGGATACGGCCTTGCAGCCGCTCTCGGCCATTCAATCGCCGAGCCCGCGCCCGCCCTGGTCCCGCTCGCGATCGAGGATTACAGATTGTCCCGCTGCTCGGGGATTTCCCTGCCGGGGTGCGCGGTGGGACATTACCGGAACGGGAAAAGGATCGGGCTCTGGAAGGGGGACGTGCTTTTTACCCATACCGGCCTTTCCGGGCCAGCCATCCTCGACAACAGCAGGTATGTCCTGCCGGGCGACGAGCTCAAACTGGCGCTTGTCGCCTTCGAATCAGCCGGGGATTTTGACCGCGACCTCGTGGCGCGCCTGTCGGTCCACGGGAGAAAAACAGTAAAAAATGTGCTGGGCGTCTATGGCGTGCCCGACCGCCTTGCCGTTGAAGCGCTCGAAAGTACCGGCATCGCTCCCGACACGGTCTTTTCACGGCTCGACCGGGAAAGCCGAAAGATCATGGCTCGTTCGTTCACCGGGTTCCCGTTCCGGGTCAGGAGAGCGGGATCGTTCAACGAAGCCATGGCTACGAGGGGAGGGGTGGCCCTCGTGGAAATCAGCGGCAGGACAATGGAATCAAAAAAAGCGGATGGATTGTTTTTCGCCGGTGAGGTGGTCGATGTCGACGGCGACACCGGCGGATACAATCTTCAGTGGGCGATTTCATCGGGCTGCATCGCAGGCCGGTCAATCGCCCGTCTGATGGATAAAAAGAGTTCTGTCAGGGATTGAAAGTTATTTTAACAGCTTATCAGCTTCTTTTTTAACTTCCTGTTTTCCCTCTTCAACAAGACCTTTAGCTTCATCAGCGGTCTTTTCAGTAATATTCTCGATTTCAGTTGCTGTTTTTTCAGCAGCGTCTTCCGCCTTTTTACATGATACAAAGGCCAGGGTGAATCCCAGTGCGAGAATAGCGGCGAATGCGAGTGCTTTTTTCATTGTATATCACCTCGTTAAATTGATTGTTCCTGAAGTCTGCCACGAATCGGAGTATTTGTCAATAGGCAGTGAAGTGTTCGGTAAAAAAGGGTTTGTCATTCCTGGCCGGTCTTGCGTGGAGGCAGATACATCCCGTGTATGTTCGACATGGCCCTGAAGATGTTTGTCCGCGCTTTTTTGTTCATGTGCTGGAACTCGGCGATAATCCTTCTCATTTCATTTCTTTTCGTGTCGCTCCCGAACCGGCATTCCTTCATCTGCCCCTTGAACCCCCTGATTCCGGCATATCTCTTCACGTCTTCCCCGGTGATCAGTATGAGCGGGCGGATTATTTTCAACGCTCCGCCGAAGATTTCCAGCGAGGGCGGCATCGAGCTCATTGAGCCGCTGAAAACCATGTTGAGCATCAGGGTTTCGATCGCATCGTCCATGTGGTGCCCGAAAGCGAGCGCACGGCACCCCAGTTCGTCCGCCGCTTTGAAAAGCTCGTTTCTTCTTTTTTTCGAACAGATGAAACACGGCGTTTCCCGGAAATCCGCGTCGATCCCGAGCGATATGGTTCTCCAGACAAGCGGCACGCCGAGCCTGCCGCAGAATTCCTCGAGATGACCGCGGTCGCTGCGGTAGAAACCCTCGCTGATTTCGACATGGACCGCGGCAAGAAAGTAGTCGATGGGAAGCCGCTTTTTTCTCAGCGCGAGGGACTCGAGCAGAACGAGGGAGTCCGTCCCGCCTGAAAGGGCGACAGCCACCCGGTCGTCCTTCTTGATAAGCCCGTACCGGTTTATGGCCTTCCCGACCGCTTTTATCGTCTTTTCGATGTAATGATCTTCACTTTGCATGGTGCAACTTGTCCAGATATTCACGATTGGAGAGAATCATGACCGGTGCGCCGTTTTTTTCAATAAAAAAAATACACGCCAGCTGGTTCACGGCCCGTCCGTCGCCGGAAATAATTCTGGACACATGCTTTAGCGGTTCATAATATGCGGATTACGGGGCGACCCCGCGGAGAATATATGGGTTTCTGGGAAATTACAGTAATTCTGCTCATGCTTACTTTTAACGGGGTTTTCGCCGGATACGAGATGTCACTCGCTTCGCTCAGCCTGGGGAGGATAAAGGATCTCGCCGAGCAGGGAAGGCCCGGCGCACGGGCGGCCCTTGCGATGAAATCGAAAATGGAGGCGAGCCTTGCGGTCGTACAGATCGGGATCACCCTCGTGGGCGCCATAGCCGCCGCGACCGGCGGGGCCGGCGCGGAGGAGGTCATATCCCCCTGGCTGAAGGGACGCCTGCACGTTTCTTCGCAGGCGGCCGATTTTCTGGCCATCACCGCTGTTGTAATCCCCCTGTCGGCGGTAACGATAACCCTCGGCGAACTCGTTCCCAAAACAATCGCGATCAAGAACAGCGAAAGGGTGTGCCTTCTTCTCAGCCCGGTGATGAAATATTTTTCATATGTCATGTATCCCACCGTCGTGCTCTTCGAATGGCTTACGAAGCTGTTCGTTTCGGTTTTCGAGAACGGGCTGCCACGCTCGCATCTGCAGAAGGGAGACATCGGGCTCATCGAGCTGCGCGCCCAGGCCCGGGCCCTTCGCACCGAGAGGATCATCGGTCCGGAGCAGGAAAAGATCATCATCGGCGCGAGCAATTTCACGAAGACCAGTGTGATCGATATCGTCATCCCTGCCGTAGACATCGTGACCCTGTGGGTCGACGGCGAGCTGCCCGATCATTTTATCACCGTCCACCTGGAGCCTTACACGCGTTTTCCGGTGGTCGAGCTCCAGGGAGACCCCCAGACCATCATCGGTTATGTAAACATCAAGGAGCTGCTTTTCCTGGCCAAGGCCCACCCGGGTAATCCCTTTCTTCGCGAGATACTGCGCCCCATGCTGACGTTCTCACCTGAAATCAACCTGGGCCGGGCTTTTTCGGTGATGATGAAAGAGCATGTGCACCTGGCGCTCGTGCGTGACCGGACCGGCCTTGTCAGGGGGATGATCACCCTCGAGGACATTCTCGAGGAGGTCGTGGGAGACATTCAGGACGAGTTCGACCGCCTGCCCAGGCACCTGACGCAGCTCGGAAGGCAGTGGATCGTGGGCGGCGGCGTGCAGGTCAGGGCGCTTCTTTCCAAAATCGGGCGCGAAGACCTTCTGGCCGAGGACAATATGGGCCTGACATTCAGCGACTGGGTGATCAGGGAACACGGGAAGAAGCCGAAAGGCGGGGACGTGGCCAGAGTGCATGATCTGGACATTCTGGTCCGCAAGGTGCGGCACAGCCATATACACGAGGCGGTCATAACCGACAGGCGGTGATCGGTCTCCCGGGATAAGCCGGATTCAGGAATGGCCGTTCAGGTTTTTGCTTACTTTCTTTTTGAATATTATGGAAAAAAGGACGAGTACCGCCACAATGGCCGCCAATGTAAGCGCGCCTTTCTGGCCGCGGGAAATCCATTTGAGAAGCCACTCTCTCTGAGTCGCGCCGTAATAGCCGAGATAGACCCATGCCGGCACACTTATAAGCGCGGCGAGAAAATCTATGGCGAAAAATGTCCAGAACGACACGAAGCGGGTGATGCCGGCGGTAGCGAAGATCGGCGCCCTGAACCCTGGCATGAACCGTGCCGCGAAAATCACCCATTTACCGTATCTGGCGAACCATTCCTGAATGCCGATGATCCGGTTATGGCTGAATTTTTTTCCGGCCAAACGGTGCTTTTCGAAAAAGCGTTCGCCGAATTTCCGGCCGATCATGAAAATGACCGCATCGCCGATAAGGACTCCCGCCATGCTTATCATAACCATCATAAACGGATCGGCATAGCCGAGACCGGCGATTATCCCTCCGGAAACAAGCGAAATGTCCTCCGGAATGGGCACGCCGAATCCGCACGCCAGCAGGACCGAAAAAACCGCCAGATACCCGTGATTCTGGAAAAAATCGACCAATGACTGAATTTCTACCATTGGACCTCGATAAGAGAAATCGTCAGGAGAGGTTGAGGCGTTATTATTGGAGTACGCCATTTCCCGCTGCCGGTCTACGGCGGCTGATCATGCAGGGTTTATCTCTCAGACAGAATGGTATCAAATGCCTGAAAACACGATATTCTGTCAAGTAAGATACAGAACCGGTGAATCAATGGAATGAATAAAAAACAATAAAGTTATTGATATGTCAACGGAATTTCCATAAAATGCTCCCTGTACATGCTGAGATTATTGAAATTTTACGAAGGAACCCGATATGGCACGATGCATTATCGTAGACGATTCAAAATTCATGAGAAGGATCATAAGGCAGGCGCTTGAAGAGGGAGGCCATACCGTTATTGACGAGGCTGACAACGGAGCCGATGGAGTCAAGGCATATAAATTCTCGAAGCCGGATTTCATCACCATGGACATCACCATGGGCGGCAAGGACGGGATCATAGCCGTAAAGGAAATCACCGACTTTGATCCGAAGGCCAGGGTGCTCGTGGTCTCCGCTCTTAACGAAAACACGATACGGATGCACGAAAAACAAATAAAAGCTGCGGGATTCCTGACAAAGCCCTTCGACAAGCAGGAATTGCTTGATACCGTCAAAAAAATTCTCTGAAGCTGATATCAATGGCCGGCACCTTCATCAAGCTTTACAATACCGATGCTGAACCGGATTCGGCATTTTTTATGGCCGAAGGAAGGATTTTCTTCTATGCCTCAACCGTCGACAAGTACGCGATCAGCGGCAAAAACCTGATAGCCGGAGCGACCGAAATAATTGTCAGGGAAAAAATCGGTGGCGACGTGAGAAGGGTTGAAACCGCCGTAGCCGATGGGGGCAGCTCTCTGAAGCGCATGTCGCCGGAAAAAATTATCAGCGGGCTCAAGGATTATTCCGTTTCGCTCAATGTATCCATGGTCCTGGCCCGGCAGGTGCTGCTGTCGAACAATATCATCAACGCCAATATTTCTCTGCTCGAAGGAGACGAGAAGATCGTCCGGGAGCTTTCGATCAAATACTATCACATGATAGACCGTCTTCGCGGTGAATACGAAAAAAGAAAGTTCCCGTGGATCAAGGAGATACTGAAAAACCATGAAGCGAGCCTTGCATACAAGCGCGGAGAGGCCTTTTTCCGTTCGGCGGAGCCGGTGAAAATTACGGCGACAAAAAATCTGGCCGATAAAACAGTCGATTTCGAGCGAGGCGAAGTCATTTGCGAAGAGAACACTCCGGGCAGCGAAATGTATATTCTGGAATCGGGCGCCATCGACGTCATTATCAAGGGCAACAGGGTCGCGACCATCGAGGATTCGGGCACGGTCTTCGGAGAGATGGCGCTGCTCCTGGGAGAAAAAAGAACCGCGACGCTGAAAGCCAAGAATACGGTTGTTGTCACCCGGATAAAAAAAGAGGATCTGCGCTATGTCGCCGAAAAGCAGCAGGAAGTGATCGAGGCCATAGCGATTGCGCTCGCGAAAAGGCATTATTACAACATCATCAAGATCGGCGGCATCAACCGCTCGATTGCCGAATCCTCCCTCAAGAATGACGAAGAGAGAAAGACCTCCCCTCTTGATAAAACGAGAAAGGAGCTTGCCTCTCTGAAGCGGGACGTCGAGGCCGCATCAAAGGGCAAGGACGCTTCATTTCTGGATGATATCCTGGCCGAGGATGATTGACGGCTATTTTTTGAGCGATTTGAGCCAGGTGAATTCAGCCTTGAGGTGCTGTTCCAGATACGTCAGAACATTCAGGTATGATCTTTCATCCGGCACTTTCTTCTCTTCTTCGATCTTGATTTTTATCGTGTCCAGCTTCTCCTTGATGAGCGAAAGCCTGTCATCAATGAACTGCTCTTTCTGGTCGTCAGCGAGGAATTTATAGAACATCAGAACGATATCGATATCGAAGTGGATGAGGTGCTGGTTGAAATACTGCTTGAGCAGTTTTTTATAATGCTTTTTTCCTGTCGGAAGTATTTCATAGATGTATCTTTCAGGATTGCCGCTTTCTTTTTCGGTTCCGACCCTTTTCACCCAGCCGTTGTCGACGGCCTTTTTTATCGCGTAGTATATGGAACCGAACTTGATGTCGACATAGTCTTCGAGACGTTCAACGATCTTTTTTTTGATTTCATAACCGTATAGGTTTTCTTCCATCAAAAGACCGAGAATGGTAATTTCAATTTTCATTTAATCGCCCTCTTTATATTTAAATCTTTATATGTCATGCCATGGAATGATTATATTGGATTCATGAAACAAAATCAACAGAAATATTAAAAATTTTTCTATATAACCATATTTTTTATCATATATAATAATTATTATTTCAATATTTATATGGGATATTACATACTGCACGGGGTTAGATGACAGAGGAGGCAGTCGCGGTTTCGGGGATTCCAATGCCGCTTCGGATCCGGTATTTTTATGCATGCGGGCCTCATGAATTTTACTGCTGGGGTATCACGTAAAGGAGATATGACATGAAGCCTTCGGGGATTCTGCAAAAGATTCAAAGCAAGGAAAAAATAACAATCGTTGGTCTGGGAGATTCGCTGACGCAGGGCTGGATGGCAAGAAAGGGTTATCTCGATTTTTTGAAGGAATTGCTTCACGGGAAATATCCGGCGAAACGATTCACTGTCATAAACAGCGGGATCCCGGGAGATACGGCCGAGGGGGGATTGCACCGTCTTTCGCGGGACGCGCTCGATTATAATCCGGATGTGATCCTCGTCCAGTTCGCACTCAATGACGCGTTCATCGGGGTGCCTGTCGATATATTCAGGAACCAGATTGCAGGAATAGTCGCAACCATCAAGAACGACAGCGATGCTGAAGCCGCTCTCCTGACATCGGTATATATTCGAGAACCTGCTGAGTACCGGATGGCTAAAGTATTTTACGATGCGCTCGAAAAGGTTTCAGCAAAGGAAAACATTCCATTCGCCAGGGTTCATGAATACTGGGAAAAGGCGGTCGGGGCAGGGGCCGACCATGGGAGAATGGTCCAGTATGACGGCGTGCATCCCACGGTCGATGGTTACCGGCTGATGGCCGAGGCGGTGTTCGGGCTGTTTGGCGATTGATTAAAAATACTAATACATCGCTGAATGATCAGGAATCAATTAAGTTATACAAGCCATGCAAAAGAGACTACTCCCAATCCGGTTTTTCAGGATTTATTCTCTTCTGATAACAGGTCCAGCATCTCTTCGTACTTGTATTGCCCGACCATCTCGCGCATCACCTGCGCAGCCGTCGGGTCGTACCGGGCGACATTGCCGAGGAGTTCGCCCAGCAAATCAATATTGGCGCTGGTAATGGCGTCGCGCAGGCTTCCGATAAGTTCGGGCGGAAGAGAGGTTATTGCTTCGCGCATGCGATTCCTGCCTGCGGCGGTCGCCGACCCATCCTGCGCGGCGATGGTCTGCTCATAAACATATTCAACTCCAGCCAGGTTTTTTATGATTTCCAGCAATTCCGTTTCCTTGAACGGTTTAGCCAGGTAGCCGTCTGCGCCGGTCGCCAGCACCTGATGCCTGTCCTCATCAAAGGCGCTGGCCGTGACAGCGATAATGACCGTCTCCCTGCCTTCCGGTGTCTCCTTTATGCGCCGAGTCGCTTCATACCCGTCCATAACCGGCATGGTCATATCCATGAGAATCACCCGCGGCCCCCACTCGCGCCATTCATCAATGGCCTCGGCGCCATTGACGGCTTCCCGGGTGGTGAACCCGATTGCGGTGAGCATTTTTGAAAGAAGCTGCCTGTTCGTTTCGCGATCGTCGGCGATGAGGATGCGCATGCCTTCATGGGCGGGCTGCAGCCGGAGCACGCGCTTTTTCAGCTCGCGATGCTCGACATCCTCCTCCTTTCCTTCTCTGAGAGGCACGGTGAATCTGAAAATGCTTCCCTTGCCCACCGTGCTGCTCAATGTCATCGCGCCTCCCATGATCTGCAGGAAACCGCGGCACAATGCGAGTCCGAGGCCGGTACCCCCGCTCTGGACTCCCGCATTTGTCTGTTCAAAGGGTTTAAAAAGCAGCCCGATCTCATTTTCGGCAATTCCCGGACCGGTGTCTTCGACTTCGAAGAGGATCTCCGCATCCGCATTCCGATTGCCCCGAACTCCGACACGAAGCGCGACGCCGCCTTCTTTGGTGAATTTAACGGCATTGCCAACCAGGTTGATAAGCACCTGCCGGAGCTTGCTTTCATCAGTGATAACCCAGCGGGGCAGGTTCGCCGCCCGATCCACAATCAGGCTGAGCCGTTTGGCGTCGGTCCGGACACGGAACATCATCGTCAGGTCGTCAATGAGTCCGTAAAGGTCGAAGGTTTTCGGGAGGAAGGTCGAGCGTCCGGCCTCGATCTTCGACATCTCGAGTATATCGTTGATGAGGGAGAGAAGGTGCTCGCCGCTGCGGTTGATGACTGAAATATGCTCCCTCAATTGCGCAGTCAGGTCCGGGTCCCTCAGCATGAGCTGAGTGAAGCCAAGGATTGCGTTCATCGGTGTCCGTATCTCGTGAGACATGTTGGCCAGGAAAATGCTCTTGGACCTGTTCGCGGCTTCGGCCGCCTCCTGTGCCTCCTTCAGCGCCGTAATGTCCCGAACCGTGCCCCTGAATCCGACTATTGAGCCCTTGTTGTCCAGGATGGGATATACTGACGATGCGGAGTAGACATTCCGGCCGTCCCTTTTGCCCAGCCGCCAGTAAAAATCCCCATGGGGTTTGCCGGTTTTGTAGACTTCTTTGAAAATACCGGAAATGCGGTGAGATTCTTCATCGTCCATGTAATCACGGAAGTTGAGGCCTGCTATATCAACGGTCTCGTATCCCAGGAATCTTTTCAGTGCAGGATTGCAATAAAGCATGGACCCGTGCAGGTCGACTTCGTAATAGCCGCTGTCCATGGTTTCCAGTATGGTCCGGTATTTTTCCTCCGCTTGCTTCAATTCCGATTCAACCCGCCTGATATCGGTGATATCGCGGATTGATTCAATGGCGCCGATGATGCTGCCGTCTGTGCCGAAAAGTGCGCTCGCGAAACCCAGTAGAATAGCTCCGTTGGTTCCCAGTTTTGGAATGAACGATTCAGCGGTCAGTATGGACCCTTTTCGCTGGACATTGGCGTATTTGGCCATCTCGTCTTCCGATGAGAAAACGCGATCAACGAGAATGGGCCGCCGTTCGCCGTAAAAGGGAAGCGCATATTCATAATCGCCCTTTCCTATCATGTCGGATGCATTAACCCCCGTAATTTCCTCCATGGCGCGGTTCCAGGCGGTGACAATTCCCTCTCGGCTGATCACGAAGGTTGCTATTGGAAGGAAGTTGATTATGTCCGCGAGACGACGTTCCGAGTCGCGCAACGCCTGTTCGTAGCGTTTGCGGCTGGATATGTCCCTGAAATACCATATCCTGCCATAGTACCTGCCGTTGTCCCCCGCCATGGGAGCCGAATAGCGGTCAAGGGTCCTGCCGTCCTTGAGCGCGATTTCGTCGCGGCTGACATCGGTGCGGTGTTCATAGAGATATCTTATTTTGGCGAGGAATTCGTCTGGATTGACGAGCTTGTCCAGTACAGAATTGAGGGCCATTTCATCGGATTTTGATTCCAGCACTTCATCGGGGATTCCCCATATTTTCACGAAACGCCGATTAAATGAAATTATGGCGCCGTTTTCGTCAACCACCAGAATGCCGTCGATGGATACTTCCTGCTGCGTTGTGAGCAGGATGTTCCTTAGCTTCAGTTCCTCCTCGGCGCGTTTTCTTTCGGTGATCTCCCTCGATACTCCGACATAACCGTTCAGACGGCCGCTGCTGTCACGCATGGTCTTCACGTTGATCTCGACCCACACGGTGGAACCGTCCCTGCGGTATTGCTCGATCTCAACACGCATGGTCGGGTTTTCGCCCCGCTCGATTTCGGGACGTAGACGTCCATACTCGTTCATGATGGCGCTGATTGATGCGGGAGTCATGGTTTCATCAATTCTATTCCTTATTTCCTGGTCGGCTGTCACGCCGCGCAATTTCAGGACCGCAGGGCTTACGTAGGTGAATCTCAGTTCCGGATCGAGAGTGAAGATAACGTCATCGGAGTTTTCTGCAAGAAGACGGTACCGCTCCTCGCTCCGGTGGATCGCCTCTGCCGCCTCCTCTTTCTGTTTTTCGGCCCGCTTGCGCTCGGTAATGTCCCTATTCACTCCGTTGAAAGAGATCGGTTTGCCGAGAACGTCCCTGTTCAGAACGGCGTTGATTTCCATCCACACCCGGTTGCCATTCTTGGCGATGTGCTCGGCTTCCATCACGATCCAGTCCGAAGGGGCATCGCCGGTCACGATTCTACGGAAGGCTGCCTGGACCGCCTTTTTGGTTTCCCGGTCATAGATATTGTCCATCTTCATGCCCATCGCATCTTCGCTGGTGTATCCCAGAATCCGCTCCACGGATTTTGAAGAGTAGGTGTAGGACATGGTTCCAAGGTCAAAGATCCAGAAGATGTCGCTCGTGTTTTCGAC
>ERZ795055.1875-NODE-1875-length-16395-cov-4.371114_pt1 | contig 16395 bp, 10 predicted proteins | sample MGYA00375139_ERZ795055 | MGnify/ENA primary metagenome ERZ795055 (study PRJEB30184, sample SAMN05720283) | anaerobic digester metagenome | isolation source: active sludge of municipal wastewater-treating anaerobic digesters | place: USA | collected 2015-01-23 ... | reverse complement strand
TTTACCGAGAAAGATCTCGGCCATGCCCCCCTGTGCCAGCCGGCCCAACAGGAAATAGTTGCCGTAGACTACGCCTTCGCTCACGACGGCCAACATACTTGATTGCGAATTCCTTGCAAGCTAACGTCAAGGCCGCGAACGATAGAGCATGGACGTAAGCATAGGCGTAGGTCACCGTCTTCCAACCGAGTAGAACAGCCGCACCTTTATGATTGTTCAATGCGCAAAATGCGGCACCAAATTTCGGCTCGATGAGGCGAAGATCGGCCCGAAGGGCGCCAAGGTTCGTTGTGCCAAGTGTCAGTTTGGCTTCATCGTCACCAAGCCGCCACCGGTCGTGGATTTTGCGGGGCCCACCGCTGTCGGCCCCGCCATCGATACGCGTGATTTGAATTTGGATATTTCGCTCGACACCACAGCGGTGTCTGACGCCGCCTTGCCACCGCCGCGCCCTAAGGCGATGGAGGCCGCGCCCACCGAACCGTTTGGGGTGGGCCTCGACATGGCGTCCGCCGCGACCACGGGGCCGTTGGCGTTGGACTTTAGTGAGGCACCGACAGCCGTGGGGGTGCCGACTGCCGCTCCTTCGATCCACAACGCGGAAACCGCGATCTACCAAGTGCCGGCGCAGTTTCGAGCGAAGCAGGCTCCTCCAGCAGTGCCGGAGACTGCCGCCGACGGCCTGACGGTTGACATCGACTTAGATGCTGATGAGCTGCCCCCACGCGCGGCCACACCAGCGTCACCTGCGGATGCTGAGTCGCCACCCGAAGTTGACGATTCGATGTTGGTGGACGATGCCGACGTCACCGCGTTGGCACCGCCTACACCTGCGGCACCGGCCGAAGAGGTGTTTGCCGACCCATTCGCTGGAATGGCGGCGATCTCGGTCGATGGTTCTATTGAGTCGCCTGCACAGACACCGTCGGCGGAAGTGTCCGCTGCACCCTCTGGCGTTGTGCCCGCCATTGAGGAACACCAACCGGCGCCGGGTCGCAACCTGGCCGAACGACCTGTGCCCGAGGTTGTCGCCAGGCCTTCGGCCGCCGACGAGGAACCCTCACGGGGGCTGATCTTGGCGGTGCGAGTGGTGCTGGGATTGCTGTTGACGGCGGCGTTGGCGCTGGGGGTTCTGACCTACCTAGGCGGCGGTCGCACCGATTTCTCGATGGTTGGCCTCGCCAAGCCGCACGCCTCACAGGACACCGAGCTTACCCCCGTGGATGGCGTGGCGCTCGTGAGCATGCGCTCGGTGCTCTACCCAGTGGAGACCGGCCGTCATGTGTTGGTGTTTACTGGCACCGCACAGAACCACAGTCCGTCGCCGCAAAAAGAGCTGGATGCGGTAGCCGAGTTGGTCGACCGGGCGGGGCGAGTGATTGCCACTGAACGTGCGCCGCTGGGATTAGCTCTGGGGCCGGCCGAGTTGGCATCGCTTTCCGACCGCACTTCCGTCCAGGCCGCTTTTCTTGAGGCGGCCAAACGCCAACCAAGCCTGGTGATCCCCTCCGGCGCCGCTGCGCCGTTCACTGTGGTGATTGTGCAACCTCCGTTGGGTCTCGAATCGTTGATTCATCGCGTTCGCCTAGAAAAGGGCGCGCCGTTCATTGTCCCCGCTCCCAAGCCTGCCCCCGAACCCGTGGTTATACCCACTGAACCTGAGGGGGACACCGACCTGAAGTTGAAGGGGAAGAAGGCGCTGAAAGCCAAGAAGGGCCTAAAGGGGAAAGGCAAACGCAAGGCCAAGGCAGTGGATGCTGCGATGGTGCCGTAGCCTCGGAACCGAGAGCAGATCTCCAACAATCTGATCAGGGGACGGGCGTAGCGTATTATCAGCGGTCTTTGGGGCTGCCCGGGGTCGAATGATGAGAGGATCCACGGGGGCTTGACCCCACTCTCCCAAACAGCTTGCCCAGCCAATCGCCAAAGGATCCCATGCGATGAAATGACAACGCGAGGGCCACGACCACCAGCACTACAAAAAATTCGCCGCTACGTGGAAGCAAGATCGACCCGGGCGCTAAACATCTAGGCCGAGCTTGAAGGAGTGGCTCAGGACCTGTTTGCTGTTGAAGTTGACCTTGCCGAGATCGAGTTCATACAGGATCTCGATCATCGCAACATTCAGACGCAGGCCACCAAAGATGCGACCGTGGCGGTTCTTGTTCCAATCGAGCGTCGGGAACGTGTACAGCGAACCGTTGGCGCCACCTTTTTGATCCTGGATGTTGATGACTTCGTACGGGGTTTCATCGATGACCTGCGAGTTTACGTGGGCCATCATGATGCCGTAGCCAGCGTAGGGGGTGAGCTGGGCCATACCGCCAATGCCAAAGGCGAGGGAGGCCATGCCATCACCTTCAAAGGTAAACATATCGATGTCGCTGGCGCCGAACAGGCGGCTGGCGGCCGCGCGCACCGACAATGCCGGGAAGTAACGCACGAAGCTCTCATGCAGCGCCATCTTGGTTTCGACGCCCATCATGAACATTTCGCTAAAGGCCAAGTATGAGCCGTTGATGCCGATTTCGGTGGAGAGCGGCAGACCCTTGCGCAGGTGCATGCTGGGGACCCAGAAATTGCTCGGCACCGAGCGACCGCCGTGCGATGGCAGCACGCCCTCAAACACCGGTTCGCCAGCCTGGCCCTGCCAATAGTCCTGGTTTTGATGGATATCGGCCAGTGTGTTCACGAGTGAAAACTCGAAGCCGCTGATGCCCAGCGTTTCGGCGGGCGCCAACGGGCGTGGTGCCAACGCCAACGCTAACTCTGATGTGAGTGCGCGGTAACGTTGCACACTGGGATCGGAAAGCCCTGCACCTGTCGCCGGACGCCCCAAGCCGCGCAGCGAGATGTCATAGGGATTGGCCAGCGCCGTTGCCGACACTGCCATCGTCATCCATGCAAAACCGAACGCCACGAGCCGGGTGCGACCCATGTGGCCCTCCTAACCTAAATGCAAGATCCGACTATCCTTGCCCGTGGATAGCCTGTCAACTCTTGGTCGGCCCACGGTCAGCGCAAAACAGCGCTTGCAGCGGCGCGAGACCCACAAGGTCGTGTACGTCTTGGCGTTGCTCTGGCAGCGCCACAAGTTCGGTGGGATGCACGCGGGCCTCAAGCTCCTTCAAAGCCTGGCTGTCGTGGTGGGCGATCAACCACTCCTCTTTGATGGCCTCAATGATCTGAAAGGTGACCTCGGGGTCCAAGGGCTCCAACAGGCGCGTCGCCGCGGTGATGGCGTCTGTGGTGGACACGCCCCAAGGTGGCATCGGGTGGACCCGGTTCACCATCACGGCGCGTGGGATGATCCCTTGAGCGCACAACTCATCATAGAAATGCAGCATTGCGTGCCGCTGGTTCTCGGCGGGGCTGGTGACCAACGTGAACGCGAGTTGAGGCGAGCGCAGGAGGCTACGCACCTGTGCGGCGCGCGTGCGGAACCCATCGTACATTTCACGAAATGACAGGATGAAGTCGGCCAACTCCCGCAACGTTTCGCCGCCGGTCATACTGCCGAGCGTGCGCCAGAAGAAGGCGGTTCCGACGCCCAACGTCCGGCGCGGGAAGCGCGTGGCCGACGCCGGTTTCACCAACCACTGCAGCGTTTCATTTTCGAGAAAATCCAATACCCGGCCAGGGGCCTCCAAGAAATCGACGGCGTTTTGGGATGGCGGCGTGTCGAGCACGATCAGGTCGTAGTGTCCGCTTTGGTGCACCTGATAGAGCTTCTCGATGGCGGCATACTCCTGCGAGCCAGCCAGGGCGCTGGAAAAATGCTGGTAGATGCGGTTGTTTAAAAGTTGGGCCTTGCGCGCGGCAGCAAGCGGTGAGCGTTCAATCAGCTCATCAAAGGTGCGGCGCACATCAGGGACGAGCACATGCAGCGGTGCCTGGAGTTCGACTCCGGCCTCGCGAAGGGCCTCGGGTGCCACTGGGTGTTCCAGGTTGTCGATGGTGTGCTGCCCGAGCGCGTACGCCAGCCGCCGTGAGGGGTCAATCGTCATCGCTAACGTGCGTTTGCCAGCACGTGCCGCGGCCAACGCAATCGCAGCGGCCACTGTGGTCTTGCCCACGCCGCCGGTGCCTGCGCACACGACGATCTGATAGTGGCGCCAAAACGTACTCACGTGTCTTGTTCCCATTGCGGGCGGATCTGGTCGGCCAACTTTTGCAGCGCCTCGTAACCGAACGCAGCTGTCACCAAGCGCGGCATCACCACGGCGTGTGCGCGGAGCTTGTCAGGCAGGGCCCGCAGTTGTTCTTCTTGGCTCATGCGGCGTTGTTCTCGCAGTGCCAGCGATTCGGCTACAGCTTGAAGTGGCACATCACCCTTGGCAGCGAGGTGGCGCAACGCCGCGTGTGCAAGCGGGGTGAGCTTTTGGTTGATAAACAAGCGTCCGACGCGCAGCCCGAGCTCTTCTTGGGCTGCGTGGAGCAATTCGAGCGTCTCGGCCACCGGCATCTCTTCGGGGGTGGTCACCAGATGCAGCGCCGTCCGTTCCGGATCTCTCAGAAGAATTGAGAGGTTGCGAGTGATATCCCGCAGCGGCCCAGGTGGCACCGCCGCGGCGACCAGGCTCGGAGCTCGCAGCATTGCCAAAGCGTGCCCCGTGGCCGGGGCGTCCAAGATGATGCGGTCGAAACGTGGGCCATGCTCGTTCTGTTCCTGCTCATGGAACCAAATCTTGCCGAGCATCACGAGCTCGCCCAGCGAGGGAATTAGGCGCAGGAAGCGCCGCACCGTGGCATTCTCGAACACCGCGTTCACCAACGACTCAAAGCGGAATATCAGGCGTGCGTACTCGTGAATGGCGGCGCGCGGGTTCATGTCCACCACGAAAAGATTAGGACGAACCCGCGTGATTTCTGCACCCGAGGCAGGCAACCCTAATAGTGAGGTGACGCGACCGCCGCCATGGGCTTCGGCTAACAAGGTCGTGTGACCCGCCTCGGCCTCCAGCAGGGCCAACGTTGTCGCGACGACGGTTTTTCCGACGCCGCCTTTGCCTGTCACAATTTGTAGGCGAGGCCCGCTCACGTATGCCTGGCCATAGCACGCCCACAGGCGCGCTGTCATGGTTGCAAAAAATCGGGCCGCGCTCCCCGGCGCTCGTGTGAAAGTATGTACCTACTCGTTGCCGACGATCACAAACTCTACGCGGCGATTGATTGCGCGGTTCTTGCTGCTCTTGTTGGGGACGAGGGGGCGCTCTTCACCATAACCCACCGCCTCCAGCCGCTCGGCGATGACGGCTTTGCCGATGAGATAATTGCGCACCGAATCGGCGCGGCCTTGCGAGAGCTTTTTGTTCGTGTCGTTGGCACCGACGTCGTCGGTGTGGCCCTCCACGCGAATGTGGGTGAACTCCGGGTGTTCGTTGAGCACCTTGGCGACGTTGTCCAAGAGCGCAAATGAGCGGCTTTGAATCGTGGTTTTGCCTGTGTCGAAGTAGACCTTCTCTACGATTTCGATCTTATCGCCGGTGAGCTTCACTTTTTGTACGGCCTTGCAGCCCTGAAAGCTCACATCGCCTGGTTCATTGGGGCAATTGTCCAGGTAGTCCGGCACGTTGTCTCGATCGTTGTCGGGGTCGGGGCAGCCATCGCCATCTTCGAAGTTGTCCTTGTCTTCCGGATCGGCCGGACAGGCGTCGTTGCTATCTAAAACGCCGTCTCGATCGTTGTCGGGGTCAGGGCAACCGTCGTCATCTTCGAAGTTGTCCTTGTCTTCCGGATCCATCGGGCACGCGTCATTGCCATCTAGAACACCGTCTCGATCGTTGTCGGGGTCGGGGCAGCCGTCATTGTCCTCGAAGCCATCGTTGTCTTCGGCGGCATCGGGACACCGGTCGTCGTTGTCTAGCCGGCCATCTTGATCGCGGTCTTGCGGGATCGGCATCGGCTCGGTGGTCGGCGCTGGTTGCGGCTCAGTTGCGGGTGCAGGTGTTATTGGCTCTGGTTCTTTTTCGGTGCGCATGCGCACACCCAGCAGTACGCGAAAGTCTGGGGTGCCGAAGCCAGGTGACAAGCCTACGCCAAACGCGGTTGAGAAATCGAGATTCTTAGCCACAGCATAGGTGGCGCCGAACAGCGCTTCGTTCGCGTTCTGATTGCGCTTCTTGTACAGGTTCTTGGCCGAGGTGGCGCTAGAATAGGTTGCCGCCAACGTGAGTGGTGTCTGGAGGAGGTTCACCAGATCGTAAGCGGCGCCAGCGCGCAGGCTGACTTCGTCATCTACCACCAAGTTGGTCACCTGCTTTTGGGTGCGAGCCACATAGCCCAGGTTTCCAGCCAAGGTGAGGTCGGCGAGGCGTCGCGACACCGCCACTTCGGGTGAAATGCCGAAGCCCGAGTCGCCAAAGTAGGCATTGGCTGTCTTGGTGGGCACCGTGACGCTTGCAAGCAACGCCAGGCTCACACCATGTTTTTGCTCGTCGAGGAGCTGGAACTTGGGGACCAAGCGTAGGTTGCCCAACCCTCCTGCAGTGACGTTGTTCGCGTCGCTGGCGATGCTGCCGACATCGTTGGCGGCGGTCTGGTACAGGGCAATCGGCAAATCAAAACCCAACTGCAGTCGTCCGGTGAAGCTCATCGAGCCAATCAGGTTGGCGCCGATGCGGTGGGCGACCAGCGGCCACTCTTCCAACTCGCCGTTCAACTTGCGTTTCAGCACCAACGGATCGTTGGCGTAGCCTAGCCACAGCATGGCATCCAACGTGAACGGCGCTGGTACGTCTGCTACTTCGGTGTCCAAAATGCCGGTGGCGCCGATGGCCGGCCTGAAGCGTTCGGCTGGGAAGTTTTTTTCGTCCAACGCGGCTTGTGCAAAGGCGTTGCCGCTACAAAGTAAAATGCCTGAAATTGCTGCGAGGTTCAGCTGTCGTGTGGTCATTGTCAGTAGGCCCCAAGAAACCGGTCGTTAAAGTCGGCGCTCCCCCAGGTGTGCATGCGGCAGCGTTAGTGACGTCGCCGGCGTGCCAGCGCGAGCAGCACGATTGCTGCTGCCCACACCGAGGTCGGTAACGTCATGCAACCACCACCGGCCAAGCCGTAGCTGGCGGCGTCGACCTGGTCTGACACGCAACTGTTGGTGGGGTCGCTTGGGCAAGGGTCTTCGTCATCAATGCGGCCATCGTGATCGGTGTCCAAGCCATTGTCGTCGGTAGGATCATTCGGGTCGCGCTCGCCAGGGTCCACTTGACCGTTGTGGTTGGTGTCCTCGGTGCCGTCGCTGACACCGCCCTCGTCACTATCGGCGTCCAACGGATCTGTCATGGTGTTTGGATCGGCGTCGGGAATGAAGGTGCCGGCACTTAGATCGGTGTCGGCCGAGGGCGTGACCACGCCCAACTCGGTGCCATCGAAAAGCCCGTCGTTGTCCGAATCGGGATCCAGCGCGTTGGGGGTGCTGTCGCCGTCGCTGTCTGCACCCGGGCTGAGTTCGGCGCCATCCTGAACACCGTCTTCATCGCTGTCGGCGTCCAGCGGGTCGGTACCAAAATCAGCTTCTTGACCATCATCCAGGCCATCATCGTCGGTGTCTGGGTCGGCTGGATCGGTGCCGTTTTCAACCTCAACATCATCCGGTACACCATCGCCGTCGGAATCCACCGGCGCCAAATCATCGCTGCTGTCGTTCGGGTCACGTTCGCCAAAGTCGATGCGACCGTTGTGGTTGGTATCTTCGGCACCGTCGTCGAGCGTGCCAAAGTCGGTGTCGTCGTTGACGGCGCTGGTGGTGGTGGATGGATCGGCGTCGGGGATGAAGTTGCCAGCGCCGACATCGGTATCGGCGTGCGAGGTCACAACACCCAACTCCGTGCCATCCAAAATACCATCGTTGTCTGAGTCTGGGTCGAGGCCGTTTGTTGCGCCGTCCCCGTCGGTGTCTTGGCCGACGTTCGGTTCAGCACCATCCACCACCCCGTCGTCATCGGTGTCAGCGTCCAAGGGGTCGAGGCCCAGCGCAGCCTCTTCCAGGTCACCTAAGCCATCCCCATCGGTATCAAGCACCAAGATATCGTCACTAGGGTCGTTCGGATCGGTTTCATCGCCATCGATCTGACCGTTGTGGTTTATATCCTCGCCACCATCGCCAACCCCGCCATGATCGGTGTCGGCGAGCAGAGGATGGGTGGTGGTGCTGGGCTCTGCGTCAGCAACAAAGACGCCCTTCGCAATGTCGGTGTCGCCATCGGCCACGACCACACCCATCTCGGTGCCATCAAACAGGCCATCGTTGTCGGCGTCGGCATCCAGCGCGTTGATGAGGCCATCGCCATCGGCATCGGTGGTCCAATTGAATTCGTTGCCGTCTAAGACGCCGTCGTCATCCGAATCGGCATCCTGCAAGTCTGTGTGGAACACCCGCTCTTCAGCGTCAGACAGGCCGTCGCCATCGGTGTCCTCGATCGTGCCATCATCGGCGGGGTTATTCGGATCGGTCTCATCGGCGTCTCTGCGGCCGTTGTGGTTCGGGTCCTCGGCACCATCCGGCACTCCGCCATGATCGCTGTCGGTAAGCGTCGGGTCGGTGGTGGTGCTCGGGTCGGCGTCCGGCACGAAGTTGTGCTTCGAAAGATCGGTACCGGCAGTTGGGGTCGTAACGCCCATCTCGGTGCCATCCAAGATGCCGTCGTTGTCGGCATCCGGATCCAGCGCGTTGATCAGGCCATCACCATCACTGTCTTGATCCCAAGCAATCTCATCACCGTCGGCCACGCCATCATCGTCGTTGTCCACGTCGGCGGGGTCGAGGCCATGATCCTCCTCATCATCATCTGGGATGCCATCGCCATCGCCGTCGGGACGGCCGTCCACCGGGTCCAGGTAGTCGGGAATGCCGTCATGGTCCACGTCACCACGGCCTTCGACGCCATCCTGTGCGCCTTCGCTATCGGCGTTGTTATCCAGCCAGTTCTTCTTGCCATCCGCATCCACGTCGTCGCCGAAGCTATTGCTGTCGGTCACTTCGACGCTCGTCAGAATGCCGTCGTCGTCGTCATCGTTGTCGCGATAGTCCGGCAGGCCATCACTGTCGGTGTCGAGGCTGCCCTCGTCGGCATCCAACAAGCCATCATCGTCGCTGTCGGTATCCAACGCGTCGATCGTGCCATCACCATCACTGTCGCGCGGCGTGCCGAGGTCGTCACCCACTTCAATGTCATCGGCGATGCCGTCGTGGTCGCTATCAGCGTTGTGCGGATCGGTGCCAGCCAGTGTTTCGTCGGCGTTGGTGAGGTGGTCGCCATCAGGATCACCCAACGGGCCATCGGTGTCGTCGGGATCCAGGTAGTTCAGGAGACCATCGCCGTCCAGGTCTGTGCGGCCTTCGACGCCATCGTCGACGCCGTCGTCGTCAGCATCGGTATCGAGCCAGCTGGGCAAGAGGTCGTTGTCTGGGTCATCGTCGCCCAAGAGCGTCGCATCGTCGGCTTCCAAATGCGTCGGGATGCCATCGTCATCATCATCCAGATCGCGATAGGCCGGGCTGCCATCGCCATCGGGGTCGCTCGTGCCCTCCAAGAGGTCGCTGAGCGAGTCATCGTCGCTGTCGGTATCCAGCGCATCGATCGTGCCGTCGCTATCCGTATCTATGGCTGTGCCCGCGTTGGTTTCGACGTCATCATCGATGCCGTCAGCATCACTATCGGAATTGTCGGGGTCAGTGCCGAGCGTGGCTTCAAGGCTGGCCGATAGGCCGTCCAGGTCAGCGTCGGTGATCGCGAGCACCATCGTGTTGGAGTTTTGTGGAATCGTGTAGGTGCTCACCATCGTCGCGATGTTGTTGATCGACTGATTCGTGAGTACGCCGGCATTCACGCTGACCTTGAAGGCGAGGCGCACGGTGCTGCCTGCGGCCAGCGTGGCAAGCTTTGCGGTGATGCCTTGCGCACGTGTGACATTGTAGTCGCAGGCATCGGCATCGCTGTTGTCGGTTTGCGTGGTGAAGCCGCTGCCGGTGTCGAGTTGGAGGCTCCCGGCTACGTAGGTCGCGTAGGCTGGCACGATGTCAGTGAGTTGCAGGCCCGTGGCCTCTACCGTTGACGCGTTGGTCACCGTGAGTGTGTAAGTGATCTCGCCGCCGGGCCCGAGCAGGCTGGGTGCACTGGCGCTCAACGAGTAGGTAAAGCTTGGGTACTGCACGGTGGTGCTGACAGTGTTCGACCAGATGCTTACCCCCGCGAAGCTTGTGGAGGTCGCGCGTGCGGCATTGGTGATGGCGCTGCCCTCGGGGAGGGGCTTGAGCCTACCCACAAAGGTGAGGGTGGTGGCGGAGTTGGCAGCGAGGTTACCCAGGTTCCAGCTGACGGTGCGACTGGTCGCGCTGTAGCTGCCGGTACCGCTGGCCGAGACGAAATCCAAACCTTCGGCGAGTGAGTCGAACAGGTTGACGCCGTTCGCGGCGCTGGTGCCGCTGACGTTGCGTACCGTGATCGTATAGGTCAGCTCTGTGTCGATGGCCGCGTTCGTTACGCCGACGGTTTTTTCAACACTCAGATAAGTTTTGGCAAGGGTGTGCAGCGCCGAAGGGCTCAGGGTTATGCCCGCATAGCTGCCAGTGCCACGTGACGTCGTCAGATAGGCGGTGTTGCCGACGCCGGCATCAAACGATAGGTCGAACGCCACCGTGAGCGCCTCAAGGCTGTCGATGGTCTCGGCGAAGGTCCAGGTGAGGGTGCGCGTGCCACCTGCGAAGCTGTTGGTCGGTTCAGCCATGAAGGTGGTGCCATTGGGGCGCGTGAAAACTGCGGAGCTTACGACGTAGTCGATGTTGGGGTCGGCGGCGACGGTCGGGAAGCTGATGACATAGCTTGTGAGAGCCACGTTCTCGTAGTTGCCGGCCGTAAGCTTGGCGACCATGTGGGCGTTGCCGCCAGCAGCCGGAACAGCGGTATCGGAGCCGCTCAGGTTCAGCGTGAGAATGGGGTCGATAAAATCCTGCGCGAGAGGCAGCACCGTGTAACCTAGGTCCAAACCTGGAGAGCTATCGGGAGCATTGGGCGCTTCCCCGTACGAGATAGCGACGGGGCCACTGGCCACGATGTGGGTGCCGGCGTTGTCACCATCGCTCGTATCATAGATCTGCTGCACCGCGCGGGTGTTCAGGGTGTAGGTGGTCGCGGCGCCGTACGTCGAGGTGTTGCTGTTGTACAGGTAGACCTGCACCGAGGTGTTGTCATACAGCGGCGTGATCCAAATGGGCGAGCCGGCGGTGCCAGTCCCCGAGTTCAAGTCGGTGGGCGACCAGGGCACGTAGTATTCGTTTTTGAGCATGCGCGATGGCACCAACGAGAAACCCCAGTCATGGGCGGTGCCGTTGTAATCGACGTCAACGACGCCCCAGAACAACTGATCGCCGGTAACGCGTACGCCGGAGCTGTTTCGTAGGCTTGCGCCAGAGAGTTGGGTCAGCGCCCGCGCGGCCTTGGCCGGAATCGTGTACGGGCCTAGCGTGGTGTTGTTGTCGTAGAAATTGATCGTCAGGTCGGTCGGATTCGGGTTGAACACGTAGATGTTGACGGGATTGCTGTTGGTTCCTGTGCTGCCCGTGATCGGCACCACGTAGTCACGTCCCCACAGCTTGATCGGAATCGCCGTAAATAAGTCGGTGCGCACATCGGATTCCTCGCCGGTGAGGATGCCCACCTGGATGTCGCCGGTCGCAGTGACCGTGGTGCCCGCGCGCACGCTGATGGCCGAGGCGGCGGCTTCGTCGACGAAGCCACGGGTGGAATAGGATTCGCCAGCCTGTAGCGTGACAGTGACCGTGGTAAAGCCGTTATTCACCACGATCGTGTTGTCATCGCTGTAGGACTCCACCAGCAGGTCGACAAACTGGAAGGGGTTGTAGTTGCCACCGTTGGAGTACACATCGACACCCACGGGAATGCCGTATTCTCGATAACCTGCGAGCGTTTGGCGGGCATACACCTCCCAAGCGCCGCCCATTTGATCTTGAGCGGTGGGGTACATGTTCACGACCAGGTTGATCGGCCCACCGATGCTTACCACGCGATCGCCACCGTCATAGCGCAGCACGGTACCGCGCGGCATTGGCACAACACAGGTGATTGTGGTGGAGGTTGGACCGCAGCTGCCACCGGTGGTGCGGCTCGCCAGCGAAAGCGTTTGGCCTCGCGTCAATACGGTGCGCGTGGTGCTTGTTTGTACCGGATTGAAGATGTCGGCCTCGTAGCCATCCTCCCAGTGATCATAGAGGACGACTTCGTTGTCGGTGGTGGCAACGATCGAGACGACGCTGACCAGGCCGCCTGTGAGCGGCGTTGAGCTTGCGCCGTTGTTGAATACGTAGCTCATGAAGTCGAAGACCTGACTCGAACGCCCGACGACGTAGTATTCCTGCACGCCCGCGGCGATCTCTTGGGCCTGAGCCGGCGGGGCGATGCCGCAGAGAAAAGCTAGGCCTGCGCACAACGGAGCCAGAAGCTTCAGCGGGGTGGTACTCATTAAATGTCCTCAGTCCTCTTACGAGGATGTCCAGGTGTGGACGGCGAATCCACTCACCGTAACCCGGCAGAAATCGGCAACGCACCAAGGATAGCCAAGCCGGCCTCGTTACGCACGAAACCGGCACGCCACACTAGTTTAGGGCGGCGTCGATAATGGCCAAGGGAGCGGATGTGGGCGAGGGTGGGTGTTAGCGATGCGTCTTGCGGGTGGCTTTGGGTTCAGATCCGGGCGTCAATTCCAGAGTCAACTCCACCATGGTGGCGCGTGCACCCATCGCGGCAAAGAAGCGCTGGGCGTAGGTGTTCTTGGCTGAAGTGTAGAGGATGACCCGTGGTGCCCCCAGCTCTTCGAGCGCTTTCATCAGTTCGTCGGCCAGCAGTTGCCCGGCACCCGTGCGACGGGCCTTCGGCTCGACAATCAGGTCGACGCCAATGCCGCAGGCCTCGCGCAAGGCATTCCAGTCGCGTGGCTCGATGCGCCCATAGGCGTAGCCCACCACCTTTTTAGCGCGCTCGGCCACCAAGATGACGGCTTGTTTGTTCTTAAGCTCTTTGCCGAGCCACCAGCTGTAACCCTCGTGCATCTTTGGAACTACGAAAAAGCGCTGTGGATCCCAAGCATGGTGCGCTTTGGCGAGGCTTGCGCCCAGCTTGCCCAAGATCGGCAGATCGTTCTTCTGTGCACGGCGGATCACCAGAAACTCGGTTTTCTTCATGTGTGCGCTCTATCATATTTCACCAGGTGTTGTGGACTCTCTCACGTCCACAAAGGGTGTGGTATGTCGAGGCGATGAACAAGCTGCGTGGCTGGGAGTGGGGATATGGGTTGGTTTGTCTGCTGAGCGCCTGTGGCGACGATCGCGCTAAATCGGCGGATCTGCCGTTGGAGGTGCCGCCGGTGACCGATGGGAGCTGGTACCGGCCCAATGTCACTTCTACCTGGCAGTGGCAGCTCACCGGGGCCCTCAATACCAGCTATGACGTGGAGCTCTACGATATCGACCTGTTCGAGAGCGACGCGTCGCTCATCGGCTCGCTCAAGGCCGAGGGTCGTAAAGTCATCTGCTACTTCTCGGCCGGGTCCAGTGAAGAGTTTCGACCCGATGTTGGCAACTTCCCCGACAACGTCATGGGCAACGCGTTGGACGGTTGGGAAGGGGAGCGATGGTTGGACATTCGCTCCCAAGCGGTGGTGACCGTCATGACACGGCGCTTGGATTTGGCGCAGAGCAAAGGCTGCGACGGGGTTGAGCCCGACAACGTGGATGGTTTTGCCAACGACACGGGTTTTGACCTGAGCTCAGACGACCAGCTCGCCTACAATCGTTTCTTGGCCAACGAGGCCCATCGTCGCAACCTCACGGTCGGCCTCAAGAATGACGGCGACCAGGTGACGCAGCTGCTGAGCTACTTTGATTTCAACTTGAATGAAGAGTGCCATGCCTACGACGAATGTGATGTGCTTGCGCCGTTCGTTGCTGCTGGCAAACCGGTGTTCAATGCTGAGTATCCTGAAGATACTAGCGGCGCGACAACACTCGCAGCGAGCGTTTGTCCGTCAGCAGCTGTTGCACAGCTGCGCACCTTGATTCTACCGCTCGACCTGGATGACAGTTTTCGCGTCAGCTGTGACTAGGGCGCGCTGACTTTTACCGATGGCTCCTTCCGGCGGACCTCCTCGGTTGTCTGACGGCAGAGCCTGTGGGACGCTTGGGCCGAAGCGAGGAGAAAACCATGGGATTGTGGAGTGCGATCAAAGCGAAGGCCGCCACGGCCGCTGAACAGATGGTTCAACAGACAGGGGTCGCAGCAGCCAGTGGGCCCGCACCAGAAGCCCCCAGGCCGTCCGTGTCCCGCGTCGCGGTCGTAGCACCTGTCCAACCCCCTCCGCAGCCCGCGGTTGCGGTGGCGCCTCCTAAAACTCAAGCGTCCGCGTCACAAGCCACGCTCGTCGCTGCTCCTAAGCCGTCGTCCGTCTTGCCCTCGCCCGTGCGTACGAGCGCGCCTGCAGTCCGCCCTACGCTGCCTCCCGTCGATGATGGTTTTGAAGAGAGCGATGATACCGTGATTGTCTCGGAGGACGTGATGCGGGCCCCGCTGGCCGCACGCGCCGCGGTGGGGGTTGCTGCCGTTGCCAAGCCCCAGGCCGCCATGTCAGCGCCAGCGAAGGCCGTCGTGGTGCCCGAGCCCGAAGCCGAGGAGCTTTCGCTAGAGGAAGAGGCAGACGAGGAAGAGGTGAGCGCTGCTTCCACCAGTGATACGCCGGTCGGCGCCTGGGATCCCAACGACATCGACGAGTTTTGGATGCGCGTCTACGCCATTGAGGAAGCCGGCAATCGCAGCGACGAGGATCTGGAGGTGGCTCTCAAGAAGTACGGTTTACGGGACAAGGCGCACTTTGACGAAGTCCGGGAGAGCTTTTCGTCGCGCTTTGGCGACGACCCCAACTTCATGCAAGCGGCGATCAACGCACGCACTCGTGCGGTGAAGCAGCAGATGGCCGGGCGCATGGAAGGCGAGCTGAAGGGGGAGCTTGCGCCGGTGGAAGGGGTGACGCTGGAACAGTGGGCCTGGCTCATGGCCAAAATCGCTGGCGGCGGCAATGCCGCTGAACTGCTGGCGTTGGCAAAGTTGGAAGCGCCGAAGTGGGATCGGGTGAGCGCTGAATGGAATGCGCGTATGTCGCGAGATACCACCGCCACGATTGCCACCGCATACGGCCAGGCGTTTGTCGCAAGCGGCCCGGGACCCTTTGCCGAGGCAGGCAAAGCCACGGCAGCGGCGATGTTGGACCCCAACAAAACCGGCGTGGGGGGCAAAGAGCCGATTCCGATGGAACGCTGGATCGAAATCACCGAAGCCCAAAGCGCTGCGTCGCAGCAGGGCATTGATGCCAGCACCGTGCTGACGTCGTATGGCATGACACCCGCCGACTGGGGCATGGCTGGGGGTTGGTGGAGCCAACACTTCAACGCCAACGCGATGAAGTTGCTGCCTGAGTACAATCGACTCTCCGATAAGTACAAAGCCAAGTTCGCCAAGGGTTTCAGCGCCGATAGCATTGATTTCTAACGTGGGAGTCGGCAAGCGATGGCCAAGCCTTCCAATCCGTCCACCGCGCAGCCGCCTGCGCCGCTCAAGAGCAGCATTTTCAGGAACGCGCTCGCGACCACCCCGCGCTATGTGGCATGCGCGCCTGGCTCAGTGACGTTGACCTGTGCGGGCTGCGGCGCTCCTCGGGATGATGTGAGCCTCAAGCGTTGTGCTCATTGTGGCGAAATTTTTGTGCCAGGCGAGAGTCCTCGATGAGCGACGCCCTGGTCGCACGTTGGGAGCTCTTCCTCGGCAAGATCCGTGCGCAATTCGAACAGTTGCTGGTTGAGGCCGACGCCGGCTGTCTGGCCCTGCTCGACCTGAATCAGCTGGACCCACAGGCCATGACCAACGCGTGGAGCGGTATCCACGCCGAGGTTTTGGCGCTGGGCCGGCGCATCGACACGATGTGGCAGGAGAAGGTTGAGGCGTTGTTCACCGACGCCGGGGTGAGTGCCGCGCTCATCGAAAGTCAACGGCAGCGCGGTCGCGAGCTTGAAACATGGTTGGATCGGCAAGACGAGGAACACGAAATTCATCTGTTCGCCACGGCGGGCGACCGTATTCTGGAGGCTGCCCGCGCTCAGGCCGCGCAATCGCTTTCGTGCAGTCAATGCGGCGCTCGCTTGCCGGTGCCTCCACATGTCTTCCGCGCCATTTACGTAAACTGTGGGCATTGCCGGGCGGCCAACACCTACGAACCAGGCACCCTTATTCGCATGGTGGAACAGTTCTGTGCTCACCATCACAGTCGCCGGGCGGCCTTGTCACAGTGGCGCACGTTGAAGGACCTGGAGGCGCGCCGACGTGCCGGTCATGGTGATGT
>ERZ795055.1859-NODE-1859-length-16535-cov-4.437500_pt1 | contig 16535 bp, 11 predicted proteins | sample MGYA00375139_ERZ795055 | MGnify/ENA primary metagenome ERZ795055 (study PRJEB30184, sample SAMN05720283) | anaerobic digester metagenome | isolation source: active sludge of municipal wastewater-treating anaerobic digesters | place: USA | collected 2015-01-23 ... | reverse complement strand
GCCGGCGTGAACGCATTCGGCATCGCCGGTTGCGGCGGGTGACCGCACGCATCGGCTCTGAGGCCTGAGCCATGCGCTGGCTGCTGGTGTTCCTGCTGGTCTTCCTGATCTTCAACCGCGCCGGAGTCTGGCTGCAGAAGTTTGGCCTGGGCCGCCGCTGACAGGTCGCCTACTTCGTCCAAGAGCAGCGAACCACCGTTCGCGGTTTCCAGCAGGCCGGGTTTCGCTGAGACGGCCCCCGAAAATGCACCTTTTTGGTAACCAAACAGCTCACCTTCGACGAGTGTCTCTTGCAGGGCCGCACAGTTGATCGTGACGAAAGCCGCGTCTTTGCGCCGGGACCAATGATGCAATGCAAAGGCCGCGTGCTCTTTGCCTGTGCCCGTCTCGCCGTCCAGCAACACCGGCAAGTCGCTCTCCGAAAGGCGCCGCAAGAGTTCATAGAGCCGCAGCATGGTTGCGTCGGCCACGATGATGGTCCGCGCGCCGACGACCAGCTCTGGATGAGAATCTGCACCCCGATGCACCGTCCCCGGGGTCGCCGCGAGGGCTGCGGCTCGGACGCGGGTGAGCAAGGTGGCGGCTTCGTCGTCTCCGTGCGTGCTGCAGATGACTCCGGCGCGCAACGTCGTGTTATGGGTATCGAGGAGTCGTCGCAGATGCTCTTCGGGATGGTTGAGCGTTGCCGGGTTGGCAGCCGAGAGCAAGAGCCACAGGCAATCATCGGCTTGGCAAACGTCACCCAAACGAGCCAAGGCTTCGCCAAGCGCCGCCGTTGTTGTGAGGCCACTGGCAAGCGGTGTGAACGCCGCCAAGTATAGGGGCTGACCGTAGGCACGGCATCGCGCCAACTCGTCTTCTAGGCGTTGGTGCCAAGCGGCAAACGACAGCGTGGGTTCGGCACTGGCACGCAGGCTGGTCTGTCGGACCACAACCACGGTGTCGCCAAGTGTAATGGCGTCACCTGGGGCCAGGACGTGCTCGTCGTGAATTGGTTGGGCATGCACGAACGTGCCGTTGCGACTATCTAGGTCCACCAGGCGGAGCACAGGGCCGTTGACGATGAGCTTGGCATGGAGGCGGGAGATGGCGGGATCCTTAAGGCGAAGGTCTGCCTCGGCGCCTCGTCCAAGCGTGACCTCACCTGTGGACGGCAAGGCCACGGTCGTTGCATCGCCGCCGCTGAAAACCAACAGGTAAAACCGGGGAGCCGAGACGACCTGTGTTGAGCCTCGGCCTTCAGGCTCGACCGTAACGATGGATTCTTGGGACAGCATGGCGACGTCCTCGCAAACTTTGTAGGCGCGGCCTAAGTAGGCTTCGCGTCGGCAAGCTAGGACTATACTCGGTCGGCGTGGCAGAGAAGAGCCCTGATAATGTGAACGGGGTTCACGATAGGCGTCGGATGCTAGGTAGTGTTTGCCCTTCCCCTCCACCCGTTCGGTGATATCGTAGACGCCATGCCTTGTACGGGGAGTCTTGCGATGATGCGTGCTTTTGCCGTGGTCGGTTTGATGCTGGTTGTCACTGCTTGCAGCGTGGACGTGCCACCCATCGATGATCCGCAGAACTTTGCCTGTGTTACTAACGGCGATTGTGCCGACGGCTACTACTGCGCGAGCAACCAGCGCTGTACCAAGAACGGCGAAAACCCGAGTAACAATGAGGCCTGTAAGAGTGCGCCGTGCGGCAGTGGCATGGCCTGTGTGCCCAACCCAGACCAAGGCTACACCTGCGTAAACGACTGTCGACAAACCGGCGCGGTTTGCCCCGACAACACCGCGTGCATTGTAAAGGACAGTGCCAACACCTCGGCCTGCGTGTTGCTGTGCGACCCGGATTTGCCCAATGCGCAAAACTGCGAGATCGAGGTCAATGGGGCATTGCGCGAAGGGCGCTGCGTCACCACGGGCGATACCAAGGGCAACTCTGTGCGCGCGTGTGCGCCCTGTAACCCCATTGCCGCAGCGGGTGGATGCACAGCCGGCACTATCTGTCAGTCGCGGGGAATCGAAAACTTGCCCTATTATGAATCGCTCACATGCGGCAGTGGCCAAGGTTGTAGCTCCGATACCCAGTGCACCGAATTCCCGTGGACGAAGTGTGCCAACGGCAGTTGCGCTAACCCGTGCGACGTCACCAACCAACCGTGCTTATCCAGCGGCCAGGGCTGCTTGCCCGTGACCACCAATGGCAATCGTTACCAATGCGGCGCCTGCGACGGCTCGTACATCTGTGGCGTAAGCAATGGTTGTGTTTACCAAGACGCAACGCTTATACGCCGATGCGTGCCTAGCTGTGCCAGCAGCTCGGAGTGCATCACGGGGACGGACGCCGCTGTCTGCACGACGATCCAAGGTCCCACCGGCTACCCGTTGGTCTGCGCGTTTTGCGCAGGGGGATGCACCGGATCGGCAACCTGCCAGGCCACAAGCACCAATAGCTACCTGGACGGTGCGGCGGCGTGCATCAGCACCAATCCTACCTGCGGAGGGACCACCTGCAACAGCGGCGACCTTTGTGCCGCGACCGCCGATGGTACAGGTACCTGCGCCACACCATGCACCAACCTCGATGCGGCGTGCACCGGCGTGGGGGGTGCGCAGGGCATCTGCTCCAAGGTCAACAGCAACCAAAACATGCCGGTGCAGATCTGCGTGGTGGAGCCTTGCGTCGCCCAACCCTGCCTCGCCCCGGCGGAATGCCATTTGCCTCTGCCGGCAAACGGCTATTTCCAGGACTACAGCCTCGCGAAGGCCAGCGGCAAGTGCCGGTGCCCGACCGACGGTCGCGGCTGGTATTCCCTTGGGACATCGGCCTGCGGGAGAGGTGCGTTCCCGCTCACCGCCGTGACGCACTCGCAGCTTGTCGCCCCGCAACCGCAGGGCCGGCTGCTTGTGGCCTATGCCGCCAATACCTCGAACATTGAGGTGTACGAGTGGGATGCGGGCACGTACAGCTGGGCAGCGCGTCACCCGACCGGCGGCATGGGGTACTCGCAGAGCACGGTTTGGGCGCGCCAGCCAACGTTGTCGCAAGTGGGCAGCCACACGGTGTTGGCTTGGACGCAGACCGACACCAGTGGTTTTAACCAGGTGTATGCCTCGGAGCTTATGAGCGACACCAGTTGGCAAAGCATCGGCGACTCTGGGTACGGCTCTGGCATCACCACCTATGTCGCTGCCGCAGATATGCCGCGGGCACCGATGATGCTGCCTAACACCGCTGACACCTTTAGGGCGGTGTGGCGCAACGACCAGCCCGACCAGCTAGAGAGCCTTAATTACAATGCCAACATGTGGATGGCCGCGCCGAATCGTGCTGTGCCTCCCAATGGGGATGCTTGCGTCAACCCCCGGGGCCTGTATTTCAACGGCAAGGCCTACTTGGCGGCGATGTGTAACAGCGGCTTGATGGTACGCACCGACGACGGCGCGATTTGGGGTACGACCGTTCCAGTCGCTGGGAGCAGCTACGCGATTCGGACGCCGCATTTCGACATGGCGCAGCAGTTGAACCCGTCGCAAATCGTGGTGGCCTACAGCGCCGGTAACACGGCGTTGCAGGCACGGGTACACGTGCAAACGCTCAGCGGCGCAGTGTGGCAGGATCTGGTCACCGGCGCCCTGGGGAGCTTCCAAACCTATGGTGTTGCGATAGCAATCGACACCGCGAGCAACCCCGTGGTGGTTTGGGCCGAGGAGCAGAGTCAGACAACGAACCTGGTTCGAGAGATCCACGCGGCGCGCTTCGATGGCACGCAGTTCCGCGGCATTGCCGCCGACCAAAGCACCTTGGTGTCAGCCACCACCACCGCCGATTCCAACGAACCCAAGCTGGGCGTGATCTACCCTAGCCCTTCTGGGGTTGCGGCAGCTGCGGCGTGCATCTCCTGGGTCGAGACCATAGGCGGTGGTTCCACCTACGTGTTGGTGAAGTGCCACGACCTGAACTAAAACTGCACCGCGAAATCGAGACTCGGGTAGACCAGCAGGTGTTGCTTGCCCTTGGGGAATTTCACCGTTTGGCCCACCGCCTGGGGTACCAACCGAACCTTGCCCCAGTTGAACTCCACGCCCCCGCCAAAACCTACAATCGGCTCGCGAATATGTTTCTTTTGGCGTAGCGTTTGAAATGAGTCGTCCTCGGGTTCGTAGGACTGTTGGCCTTCGATGAGCAGATACTGGGCGCGCGCGGCCACAAACAGCGTGGCCCAGCGTAATGGCCGTGCCGAGATCACAATCGGTAGGTCTGCCATCATGCCGGCGTATTCACGATAGAAACACCCGCCAGCCTCGCATTCCATCTTCAGACGCGTGCGATAGAAGCTGTCGATGCCAGCGCCGATGCTTACGCCAATCAGATCGCCGCGGGGATCGAACAGTTGGATCTGGCTTTCGAGTTTCGCACCCTTGGCCAATGGGCGGACGCGCACGCCCACATCCATATGCTTGGCGACGCCATAGTGGGCCGTGACTTCGGTGAGCCACGCCATCGAACCGCGGTTGGCGACATCGGCGTTGGGCTTGGCAAACGCGAAGTCAGTGGCCACATCGCGGGTGAACCCCTGTCCAACGCCCAGGCGCAGCTTGCCTTCGTCGGTGGGGTAGGGGCGTAAGTTGAGGCTGCTACTCATACAGCCTGAAAGACCCAGCGTGAGCAGCGCCAGCACGCACGCGACGGCCAGTCGATTCATGCGACACCTCCGTTGCGGCGACGTCGCCACCAGAGTCCGAGCCCAAGGCCTGAGAGCAACAACCAATCCCATGGTAGCGCGGCGCTCAGGCTGGGATTGCGGCCGCCGTACATCACCCGCAATCGCAAGCGTTTGTCCGCCAAATCGGCTGTCGTCGGGATCAGTTGTAGATCCTCGGTCATCTGTTCGGGCGCAAGGCGCGAACGGAAGCGGGTGATGAACCAACGCTCGCTGGCGGCTGTGGCGTAATCGGGCGTGCGGCCCAGGAGCTCGGCCAAATCAAGGCCATCCACCGGGGCAGCAAACTCCACCAAAAAACCCGGTTCGCCCACCTCGGCCAAGGCCTCATCAAAGCGTGCATCGTACCACGCGGTGAAGTCATCGCCGGTGAAGCGTTCGCGCACCACCATGTCGGCCACCGGCCTATTGACGAGTGTAAAACGCTGCGCGGCGATGGTGTAAAGCAGCACCTCGACGCGGCGCTTGGTGGACAGTGATGAGATTAACAAGGGGAAGGTCACCATCGTGCCCGGAAATCGCAGCATTAACGGGTGAGTATGTGCCTGTTCGTAGGAGGTGTCGGCGCTGTCGCCACTGTTGATGGGGAGTTGGGCGGCGTTGCTGAAGCGCACTGCGGTAAAGTAATAGCCGCGCGCCACGTAATCGTCGAACACCGTGTCACTGCCCGTGGGGACGCTGTAGCCGTTGCCGCGAAGCCAGGTTGCCAAATCGGCAGAGTCGCTGGCACCGAGCACAGTGATGTCGTACTCACCCACGGTGAAGGCATCGAAGACTTTCACTTGGCCGGCATTGTTACCATCACCGGCGTCTTCCGCAGCACAACCGTAGGCACCGCAGCCCTGGTCAAAATAGACCAGACGTGGGCCGCAGAGCTCATGCAAACGCTCGAACATGCCTGTTGTGCCGGCGACGCTTACATCGTTGGCGGTCAGGAGTGATGCTGTGGGAATGACCCAGCCAAACTTGCCACCGCTGCCTTGATAGCCGGTGTGTAGGTAGAGAGTGGTGGAGCCATTTTCGTACAGCAGCACTGCGCGTTGATCGGTGGTGGCGGCCGTGGTGCCTGCCGTCGCATCGGGGAAGTAGCCGCCATCAGCGTGAGCGGTGCCGGCCCAAAGCCCGAGCGCCATCAAGATGAAGAGCTTGTGCATGGTGCGCACCTCAAACATGAGCGGCCTTGAACACGTTCGAGACCATCGCCTGGGCTTCGTGTTGTAGGCGCTTCAGGTGATCGGGGCCGAGGAAGCTTTCCGCATAAATCTTGTAGACATCTTCGGTGCCGGATGGGCGCGCGGCGAACCAGCCGTTAATGGTAACGACCTTCAGGCCGCCAATCGGTGCGTTGCCCTCGGGCGAGGTGGTTAGCTTGGCGAGAATCGGTTCCCCTGCGAGGTTGGTGGCCGCGACATCTTGGGCCGACAGCTTCTTCAGGACCGACTTTTGCTTGCTGTTGGCGGGGGCGTCGATGCGCTCGTACACCGGGGTGCCGAACTTGGCCGTCAGTTCTTGGTAGAGCATGCCGGGATCTTTGCCGAGCTTGGCGGTCATCTCGGCGGCGAGCAGGTCGAGGATGATGCCATCTTTGTCGGTGGTCCAAACATGGCCGTCTTTCCTCAGGAAGCTGGCGCCCGCGCTCTCTTCACCGCCGAAGCCGTAGGTGCCTTTCGACAGCCCCTCCACGAACCACTTGAAGCCGACGGGGACCTCAGCCAAGCGGCGCCCTAAGTGAGCAGCCACGCGATCAATCATGCTACTCGATACCAGTGTTTTACCGACTGCGGCGTCTTGGCTCCAATGGGGGCGGTGTTGGAACAGATACCAAATCGCCACTGCCAGGTAGTGGTTGGGGTTCATCAGGCCCGCGCTCTTGGTGACGATACCGTGTCGGTCGTAGTCGGTGTCGTTGCCGAAAGCGATATCAAAGCGGTCCTTGAGGCTGATCAGGCTCGCCATCGCGGCCGGCGACGAGCAATCCATACGGATTTTTCCATCTTTATCCAACGTCATGAAGCTGAACGTGGGGTCGATGGCTTCATTGACGAGGGTCACCGGGATGTCGTAACGCTCGGCAAACGGCTTCCAAATGCCAATGCCCGCGCCCCCCATCGGGTCGACGCCGATTTTCAAATCCGCGCCGCGAATGGCCTCCAGATCGATGACATCGGCCAGGCCCGCGATGTACGGCGTTGTGAAATCAAAAGCGTGCGTGGTGCTGGCGGCGCGTGCCTGCGCGTAAGGAAGGCGCTTCACTTCGCGGTTCTTCTCGGCCAAAAGCGCATTGGCGCGCTTCTCAATGACGTCGGTGACGTGAGTGTCGGCCGGGCCGCCGTGGGGTGGGTTGTACTTAAAGCCGCCATCCTCGGGTGGATTGTGCGAGGGGGTGATCACCACACCGTCCCCCATGGCGTGTGGATGCTTGACGTTGTGCGCCAGGATGGCGTGCGAGACGACCGGTGTCGCGGTGTAGCCATCGGCCGCGTCGACCATCAACTCAACGCCATTGGCGGCAAACACCTCGATGGCTGTGAACGCCGCTGGCTCCGACAAGGCATGGGTGTCTTTGCCCAAGAAGAGTGGGCCGCGAATGCCTTGTTGTTTGCGGTAGTCGCAAATGGCCTGAGAGGTCGCCAGGATATGCGCCTCGTTGAATGCCGACTTCAGTGAGGAGCCGCGGTGGCCACTGGTGCCGAACGCTACCCGTTGTTCAGGCACCGTCTCATCGGGGGTGAGCGCGTAGTAGGACGCGACCAAGCGCGGAACATTGACGAGGACGCTGCGCGGTGCCGGTTTTCCAGCCAACGGATGAGGTGCCATCGGTTTTCTCCTCACGACTCCGCCACTTTCGCGAAAGCCTGGCGGGACTGCAAGCGCTAGGGTGGCGGTGCAGACCGCCCTTGTCGAAGGCGTGCACACAGAGTACCACTTACCGGCGAGGTGCAGCATGATAGGCCGACTTCTTATCGTTATCGCGGTAGCGCTTACGGCCTGCCGAGACTCCACGTCGACAAGCCCTCACCGCACGTCGCACGCTGGCGACACCGACGCAGGCGATGGGTTGACGGGGGATCCCGCAGGCGGCGATCGCGCAGGGAGCGATGACCTGGAGCCGGGAGATCCGCATGGAATGGGTGACACACACCCTGTCGGCGATGCTGCCGTGCAGGGTGATGGGTTAGGCGGCGATGGCCCGAATGCGGGTGACTCCAGTTTCGACAGCACGTGCCTAGACGCCGCACCTACCAGTGATCCGCTGCACCTAGGCCGCAACAGCCGTTTGGAAGTGATGACGTGGAACCTGCACAACTTCCCAGCCACCGATACCACCGTGGCCAATTTGGCCGCCTTGGTGACGCGGATGGACGCCGACCTGATCGCGTTTCAGGAGATCGCCGACATTGCGGCCTTTACCGACCTCTTGGCAGCGCTCCCAGCATACGACGGCCGATATTCCCCCGACGTCTACACCGGCGGTTACCAGAAGACCGGTTTCGTTTGGCGACGCGACCTCCTGTCGCTCATCGGCACGTCCAGCTTGTTTGCCAGCAACAGCTACGCGTTTCCGCGCCCGCCGTTTCAGGCGTCCTTTGATATCACCACGTGTGATGGGTCGCTGGCCCGTGTTGCCTTTATCAACGTGCACCTGAAGGCCTCCGATGGTGATCCGGCCGACGACGAAACCAACGAAGCGCGCAGACGGGCTGCGGTGGTGGCGCTCAAGACCTACACCGACGGTCTCCTACAAGGGGGCACCCCCAAAGTGGTGGTGTTAGGCGATTTCAATGACATGTTGAGTGCCCCTGCGGACGACTTTGTCTTTACTGCGTATGCCAACGACCCGAGCCACTACACCTTCGCGACCAGCACATTGGATGACGGGGTGGAGTATACCTACATCGTATTTCCGCATTTTTTCGATCACCTGCTGCTCAGCCAGGCATTGGTGCCGGCGCTGGTGGCTGCCGATACCTTGGTGTTGCACCTAGACGAGCTGGTGACGACCTACACTTACACCAGCGTCATCTCCGATCACCGGCCGGTGCTCATGCAGCTCGAACGGGATAACCTGTAGCCGCCCGACGGGCGCCGATAACGTCAGGCGCCATCTCGATCATTTGGGGGCCCTTACAATATCGCTTTCAACCAGGTGGCAATTCGCTGGCCGAGTTCGAGCTCGGCGCCCGCAAAGCCGTGGTCGGTATCGGTGAGGATCTCCACCTCAAACGGTACGTGGGCGGGCGCGTGGGCACACAACACCTGTGCGCAACCGGGTACGTCGCCAAAGCAATATTCGTCGTGCTCACCAAAGAGCGTAAGCGTCGGTCGGCGCAGCTGTTTGACCTCGCGAAAGCGCCGCGCCTTCGGTGTGAGTGAAAATCCCTGGAGATGCTCCAAGAACGGGAACACGTTGTAGTCTCCGCGCGGGTCGAGGGTGTCGTAGAGCGCTGCCCAAGAGATCGGAGTGGGCGAGATGGCGACGGGGACCTGTTGCTGTCCGTGGCCCTTGGTTATTTGGGTACGCGCGTGCGTCAGCGCGCGGGCGAAGCGTCGGGCCCCAAGCGTTTGATAGTAGATGCCAACATCGTCGCCCGGACCCACGAGTACGTAAGCCGCCACCCGGTTGTGTTTTGTGCGATGGTCATAGACGCAGATCTTGTTGGCGCCGGTTGAGTGGCCCACGAGCGCAATGCGTCGACAACCCTGTTGCCACAGAAACCGCACGGCCCCGTCGATGTCGTGGGTGCAATCCCGAATGCGTTCATGGGCAAAGCCCGCCAGCACCCGCCGCGTCTTGCTGCCGCGCGTCTGTTTCAATTGCTTGATGGTTTCGGCGCCCCGATTGTTCAGCGCCAAGAAACCGATTCCTTGCGACGTGAGTGCCTCGGCCAGCGCATTGGTGCGTGTTACCGAATAGAACGACGAGGCGCCGCCGTTGCCGTGTAGCCAAATGGCGGCACTCTGTGGCGGTTTGGCTGGGCTGAACCAAAGGGCGGGGAGCGCCAAATGATCGGAAGACTCTACAGTGACCAGCGAAGCTTGCATGCTGGCACCTTAATGCAGCCCTGCCGAGAATGAAACGACACCGCCGGGTGCGGCCCACAAACACCCGTACGAACAAGCGGCGCTAGGTTCGATTGCGGCTATCGCCGGCCTTTGTACTCCATCATCGATTGCATCGCGCCCTCGGCCTGTTCAGCGACCTCCTGGTCGCGCTCCAAGTCCTCGGCACACGACTCGCAGACCTTCATTTTCTTTTTGCCAACCTTCACGGTGCGGACTTCGTCCACGTCGTCACCACACTGCTGGCATTCCATGACCACCTCCAAAATCGTTCGCGGTAGCAACGCCTGCGAACGTTAAGTCCCTAACATTTTGGGTTTGGGGGTCGTCGTCAAGGGTTACCGGGCATATGCATCAGTAAAGGAGAGCTTGTCGTCGATCGGCCGCAAAGCTGTCGACACCACGCAAGGCCAGCTCCATGACCTGATCGAGCGAGCGGCCTGCGTCGATGGCCTCGCGCACCTCGGTGAGGCCTGTGAGTAGGTCGAGCGCTGGCACGTCATGTCGGAATTCGTAGGTATCGGTGCGCCAGCGTAAATCCCCGGGATACAAGTGGCGTACCGCGATCAGCACGGCAATACCTGTGCGATAGGGCAGGAATCCTTGGCGGTCGGTAACGTGCAACTGCACACCGCCGCACGATTGGCCGCCAAACTTGTGGAAGGTTGGGCGGAAATAACACGGCCGAAAACGTACGCCCGGCAGGCGCATCTTATCGAGCTCCCGCGCCAGATCACGAGCGTCGATAAAGGGAGCACCGAACAACTCGAACGGTCGAGTGGTGCCTCGCCCCTCGGAGAGGTTGGTGCCTTCGAGTAGGCACATGCCCGGATATACCAGCGCCGTGTCGAGGGTGGGCATGTTCGGGGAGGGCATTACCCAGGGTAGCCCAGTATTGTCAAAATATTTATCCCGACGCCAACCTTCGCATGGCACAACGGTCAGATCGCAACCAATCGCGTAGGTGGCGTTGTAGAGACGGGCGAGCTCACCCACCGTCATGCCGTGACGTTGCGGAGTAGGGAAGAGGCCGACGAAGCTTTCGAGATGACTTGCCAAGCCTCCCCCCTCGACCGCGATGCCACCAATCGGGTTGGGGCGATCGAGGACAATGAGCTGTTTCTTTTCTCGGGCAGCGACCCTCATGCACAGCGCCATCGTTGCCGCATACGTGTAGTAGCGCGACCCGATGTCCTGGATGTCGAACACCAAGGCATCTAAGTCACTGACATCTCGGGCCGTAGGCGACAGGGATGCTTCCGTGTTGCCGTACAGGCTACGCACCGGCAACTTGGTCCATGGATCATTCGCGTCGTCCACATCGATCATATCCTGTGCGGCCCCATACAGCCCATGCTCTGGGCCAAACAGCCGTACAAGCGCGATGTCGGGATGCGCCGCCAACAGAGGGGCCGCATGCTGCAGGTCGCGCGTGACAGTGGTGGGGTTGGCCAAAAGACCAATGCGTGCGCCATTCAGAATGGGGCGAGGGTTCTCAAGCAGGCGGTCGAGTCCAGTGCGCAAGAGCGTCTCCTTTTATCAGGCATTGATGCTTATCAAACGCTTGGGCTGTGCGACAGACTTGGGAAGTGGCGTCGCTGAGGCTACACTGCCCGCCATGAATGCATCTCTCGCAATACGCTGGAATTTTGGCGCAGCATGGCTCGTGGGTTGTTTGTCCCTCATCGGTTGCGGTGGCGACGACAACGGCGGCACACCTGTGGGCGGCGATTCGCGGGTCGCTGGCGATTCAAGGTTGGGAGATCCGGATGGCAGCGACGATGCCCCTGTGGGTGACTCTGACGATGCGCCGGCACCGGTGATCACCCTCGTCAGCCCCAATCGTGGTCGAGAAGGCACGCTGGTGACGCTGACCGGCCAAAATTTTGTCGCAGGTCTGAGTGTCACGTTTGATGCCATGCCTGCGGTGATTGATTTAAACGTGGCCGCCGACGGTCGTTCGTTGTCGGTGCGGGCACCTGCCCATGCGTTGGGTGCTGTCGCGATTACCGTCAAAAATCCTGATAACCAACAGGCCACACATTTGGCAGCATTTACCTACGTGGTCGAGTTGGGCTGGTGTGGCTTGGAAGCACCGCTTGCGCAGACTGCGGTTTTGGGTGGCGACGCGCCCTCGGCCACGAGCCTGGTGTGGACCTCTGGCATCACAGTTGGTGCGGGACAAGGCGCCGGGATCTTCGTGCAGTTTGGCGTGGGACCTTTGGCCACACCACCCGACAGCAGCGATGATTGGGTTTGGCGAGAAGGGAGCTACAGCGCCGACGTGGATGGCCTGACCTCGGGCGACCTGGCCAACGACCGTTACAGTGCTTTGTTGCCGCTGCCTGTGAGCGTGGGGGTTTGGGAATTCGCAGCGCTGGCCAGCACCGACCAAGTTACCTGGGCTTATTGCGACGGTGGTGTGGGAGCAACCGATGGCTACGCCAGTGCCGATGCTGGGCGCCTCACCGTCACGGCGCCATCTCCCTCCGTGACGTCGGTGTCGCCCACACACGGGCCGGTGGGGACGTTGGTCACTATCACGGGTATGAATTTCGTAGCCGGAGCTGGCGTTTGGTTTGGCGCCAACGCTGCGACTCAGGTGACCTGGAACGATGCCACCTCATTGATTGCCACGGCTCCGGCGCATGCCGTGGGCAGTGTTGAGGTGACGGTGAAGAATCCAGACGCACAGCAAGCAAGCTTAAGCGCGGCTTTTCTGTACGAAGACGACCCACAAGCACCCCTGCTCCAAACTGTGACTCCGACGTTCGGCAGCGTCGAGGGTGGGATGGTGGTGACGGTTACCGGCTCGAACTTGGCAGGTGTCAGCGACATCACCTGGGGTGAAAGCACCCTCGCCGTAACGTTGGCGGGCGATGGCCTAAGCTTCAGCTTTACGGCACCGCCTCATGCGCCAGCTTTGATGAGCCTGACGGTAGAGAACGGCGCAGGAAAGACCGCGACCTTGGCAGCAGCGTTTCGCTATGTCTTACGTTTGCCGACGAGCCGCGCACTGACGTTGGATGGGCTCGCGAGTGATTGGGTCAGCGCCTACGAAGTTGCCGCCGACACCACGGTGAGCAATTGGGGCACGAGCAACCAGTTGCGTCGGCTTTCGGTGGCCTATGATGCCACCGCGCTCTACCTGGCTATCGAGGGTGTGGTGGAGACAGGGAGCACCAATGCCCTGTTGGTGTATCTGGACCGAGATTTTGGCGGTGGCACCGGCGTCAATACAGTGACGAACGGGATGGACAGCATCGGCGCGCTGGACAGCGCTTGCTCAGGCAACATGAACGCGAGCGCCGTCACGGGGTTTGGTGCCGAGTTCTGTTTGGGGGCCCAAGCGATGCACGAGCTAGCGATGGGCGATGTTTACCCGGCCACTGATTATGCCGGACTGCGGGACATTGCCAGCGACACCGGAAATTTTGGCTGGGGCGTCGATGGTGACGGGCATGCTCTGATACAAGTCGCGACGCACGCGGGTGCGGGTCCTTTGGTAGAAATGGCCCTGCCGTGGACGCTGTTGTTTGGCGTAAGCGGGTTGCCCGAGGCGGGCGCGCATCTGGCGTTGTTTGCGCGCATCTCCGATTGGGAGGGCACGACGCACGCCAACCAGACCTTGCCGTCGGACAATAGCGCCGGACCTGAAGTCGTACAGGCGGTGGTGAGTGTGGACGTGCGCTAACGCTTCGACGTCGGCCTCCGCGTGCGGGATACGGGCGTGGGCTCGATGAGTGTCGCCCGCGTTAGGCCGCCCTCGCCAAAGCGGGAGTCTACGGCGTTGGCCAATTGTTGCAGCTTTTTGCGTTTTTCCTGCTGAGGATCTGGGAACAGCTGGGCTTGCACGGGACCATCCTGCAGGTCGCTCACCGCGATGCCCACCAAGCGAACGCGTTGCCCTTGCCAGGCGAAGGTCGGCAACAGCGACTTGGCCACAGCGAAGATACTGTCCAAATCGGCCACCGGGAGGTCGAGCTTCTTGCGGCGCGTCTTTAACGTGAAATCGGCATACTTGAGTTTCACCGTAATGGTGTGTCCGGCCACCCCTTCGTTTACCAGCCGCCGGGCGACGCGTTCGGTTTGTGCCAACAAAGCGCGCAGCAGGTCGGTTTCAGCCGTCAAGTCGTGCTCGTAAGTCTCCTCGCCACCAATAGATTTGGCGGCGACGTCTGGCTCCACCGGACGCTCATCCAGGCCATTGGCAAGGGCCTGCACCGCAACGCCCCAGCTTCCCAAAAGCTGTGCCAGGCGTTGGGGTGTGGCACACGCGAGATCGCCGATGGTGCGATAGCCAAGTGCTTTGAGTTTTTGTGCGGCTACCGGGCCCACGCCCCACATCCGCTCCAAGGCTAGCGGTGCCAAAAACTGCGCCTCAGTGCCGGCGGGGACAATCACGAGACCATCGGGTTTGCGCAGGTCGCTTGCAATTTTAGCGATGAACTTATTAGTCGCGACCCCGGCCGAAATGGTCAGGCCAGTCTCGCGGTGCACACAGTCCTTGATTTGCGTGGCAATGGTAACGCCATCTCCGAAGAGCGCGTGGCTTTGGGTGACATCCAGAAAAGCTTCGTCCAAAGACAGCCCTTCGACCAGCGGCGTGAAGCGTTGGAAGATGTCGAATACCTGGCCGCTAAACTCCGCATAGCGTTCGTGGCGTGGCGAGAGGACCACCGCCATTGGGCAGCGTCGGCGCGCCTCCATCATCGGCATGGCAGAGTGCACGCCGTATTTTCGGGCCTCATACGAGGCGGTGGAGACGACGCTTCGGTTAGAGAGACCACCTATGATGAGGGGTTTACCCTGGAGACTGGGATTATCCAGCACTTCCACAGCCGCATAAAAGGCGTCCAAGTCCAGGTGAATGATGGCGCGGGGTGTGGCGATGGCGGTGGACATGCTCTGCGCCTGACTCTAGCGTGAGCCGCGGGCCATTGTCGCGTTCTCTCTGATAGGTGTGACGGCAACCCAAACCTTGCGCTATAGCAGCGGCTTGTGACCAACCCGACAACAGTTTGGATGAACGGCCACGCCACCGGGGTGACGGTGGGGATGCGCCTGTTCGATGTGATTGAGGCGCAGCGGGTGCCGTTTAGCTCCGCGTGCGGCGGCAGAGGCAACTGTCATCTCTGCCGGGTGCAGATCACCAGCGGCTTGAGTCATTTGAGTCCGCCCACGCTGCTAGAGAAGACTGTGTTAGGAAATGTCTCGTTGGCCGAGGGTTGGCGGCTGGCGTGCCAGACTGAGGTGCAAGGTGAGGTTGCGGTGACAGTGCCGACACCGCGGCGCAAGCAGCGTCCTCTTGCCAAGCCGATGCCTCAGTAGCTTACGACAACAGCAGTTTTAGCTCATCGATACCAATATTTTTGAGCAAGCCGTTGTCGCCGCTGAGCACGGCGTCAGCCAAGTGTCGCTTTTGTTGCTGTAACGCTAGCACCTTCTCTTCAATGGTGTCGCGCGCCACCAAGCGGTAGGCGAAGACTTGGCGCTTTTGACCCAAGCGGTGGGTACGGTCGATGGCTTGGGCTTCGGCGGCGGGGTTCCACCATGGGTCGAGTAGGAACACGTAATCAGCGGCCGTCAGGTTGAGGCCAACCCCCCCCGCCTTGAGGCTCACCAGGAACAGGCGATAGTCGGGGTCAGTTTGGAACTTGTCGACGGCGGCTTGGCGGTCACGGGTGGCACCGTCCAAGTAAGCGTGGCGTAACTTTTTAACTTCGCAGCGCTCGCGCACAAGCCCCAAGAAGGTGGTGAACTGCGAAAAGACCAACGCCTTGTGACCCTCTTCCAAAACTTCGTCCAGCATTGGGAAGAGTGCGTCCAGCTTGGCCGAGCTTTCGCTCATGCGTCCATGGTCGATGAGCCCGGGATGGCAGGCGGCTTGGCGCAAACGCAACAACGCCTCGACCACTTGCATTCGCGAACGGTTCAAGTCGCGAGGATCACCTGCGCCCAACAAGCGCTGGCGATAGTGCATGAGCAGCTCTTGGTATTGGGAGCGCTCATGCTTAGAGAGCTCGCAGTAGATCGTCTCTTCGAGTTTGGCCGGCAAGTCGGGGGCCACGTGCGCCTTGGTGCGGCGCAGGATGAACGGGCGCAGCGCGGTGCTCAGGAAACGTGCGGTGGCTGCGTCAGGGTTGCGGCTGTCACTCTCCAATTGTTTGGCCACACGGCTTGCGCCCAACATGCCCGGGTTCAGGAACTCAAACAGGCTCCACAGCTCGCCCAGGTGGTTTTCCACAGGCGTTCCGGTGAGCGCCAGGCGGTGTTTGGCGGTAAGCAGCCGCACGCACTTGGCAATGTCAGTGTTGGCGTTCTTGATTGCCTGCGCCTCGTCCAGAATCACATAGTCAAACGGCAGGTTACGCAGCATCAGCGCGTCGCGTTTAAGCGTGCCATAGGTGGTGAGAATTAAATCAACTTGGGCAAGGCGCTCGGGACGCTCCTTGCGATCGCTGCCTGTGTATTCCAACAAACGGAGATGTGGGGTGAAACTTTTACACTCGATGCGCCAGTTGAACACGAGCGAGCGGGGCACGACGATCAGTGAGGGACGCGTCGCTTGGGTGCGGCGCTCATAGTGCTCGGCCAACAGCGCTAACACCTGCACCGTCTTGCCGAGGCCCATGTCATCGGCGAGGCATCCGCCGAGTTCCAGCCGACGCAAGAACAGCAACCAGCCCAGGCCTTCGCGTTGATAGCTGCGCAGCGTGCCCTTAAAACTTTTGGGTGGCTCAATCGGTGTAATGCCGGC
>ERZ795055.1856-NODE-1856-length-16552-cov-6.252713_pt1 | contig 16552 bp, 15 predicted proteins | sample MGYA00375139_ERZ795055 | MGnify/ENA primary metagenome ERZ795055 (study PRJEB30184, sample SAMN05720283) | anaerobic digester metagenome | isolation source: active sludge of municipal wastewater-treating anaerobic digesters | place: USA | collected 2015-01-23 ... | reverse complement strand
ATTCGGGAAGGTGGCCGCACGGTCGGCGCCGGCGTCGTCGCAAAGATTATTGAGTAGTTTTTTCAACGTAGTATGGGTGGAGCGTCGGATTGTCGGTCCACCCCGTCTGTGAATACAGGCCAGTAGCTCAATTGGTAGAGCAGCGGTCTCCAAAACCGCAGGTTGGGGGTTCGAGACCCTCCTGGCCTGCCATCTCTCTTATGGCAAGCTTCAGACGCCGCTCATCGGAAAAAACGATGAGCGGTCATTTCCTGGAGACCACACAGCCACCATCCGCATGAATCCGACCAAACCTGAAACGCAGACCCTCAATCGCGCTGACACCCTCAAATTGGCAGCGGCGGGTGCCTTGATCCTGATCGCGCTTGCAGCCTTTTATCTGTTCGCCAACCATTCTCTGTTGGTGCGAGTGATTGGATTACTGATTGCGGCTGGAGCCGCTGTAGTGATCGCTTTAAAAACCGAGCCGGGTACCGAAACCTTGGAGTTTCTACAGGGTTCGCGTTCCGAATTGCGTAAGGTGGTTTGGCCAACCCGCGCCGAAACCACACAAACCACATTGATCGTCATCGCCATGGTAGTCGTTATGGGAGTTCTGCTCTGGTTGCTGGATGTCCTGTTATTCTGGCTGGTTCGCTTGATCACCGGGTAGGAGAACAGCGGCATGGCGATGCGTTGGTATGTAGTCCAGGCCTATTCCGGTTTCGAGCAGCAAGTCAGGCGATCGCTGCTGGAGCGGATTAACCGTGCGGGCATTAATGACCAGTTCGGGCAGATTCTGGTGCCCACTGAAGAAGTCGTCGAAATGCGCGATGGTCAGAAGCGCAAGAGCGACCGCAAATTTTTCCCCGGCTATGTACTTGTGCAGATGGAACTGGATAACGAGACTTGGCATTTGGTCAGAGAGACCCCCAAGGTACTTGGCTTTATCGGCGGAACCAGTGACCGACCAGCACCGATTTCCGAGAAGGAAGCTCAGGTTATCCTGCAACGGATTCAGGATGGCGTCGACAAGCCTAAACCCAAGGTACTCTACGAACCCGGGGAAATGGTGCGCGTTACCGATGGACCCTTCAATGATTTCGAAGGGGTGGTTGAAGAAGTTAATTACGAAAAAAGTCGCCTGCGGGTAGGGGTTATGATCTTTGGCCGCACCACGCCGGTAGAACTGGAATTCAGTCAGGTCGATAAGGTATCTCGTTGATCGGCTGCTGCCGGTCGTTTTTCCCGCCCTAACCGGCGATTCATCCGGGGAGCCGTAAGGCGTTCGCACCCGACAGGAGCCTCCATGGCTAAGAAAGTTACTGCCTACGTCAAGCTGCAAGTCGCGGCCGCCAAGGCCAACCCGAGTCCGCCGGTCGGCCCTGCGCTGGGCCAGCACGGCGTCAATATCATGGAATTCTGCAAGACGTTCAACGCCCAGACCCAACACCTGGAGCCAGGTCTGCCGATTCCAGTGGTGATCACGGTCTACAGCGACCGCAGCTTCACCTTCATCATGAAGACCCCGCCGGCTTCGGTGCTGCTAAGAAAAGCGTTGGGCCTCGATAAGGGCAGCTCCAATCCTAACACCAAGAAGATCGGTACGATAACCCGCACCCAACTGGAAGAAGTAGCCAAGGCCAAGATGCCTGATCTGACTGCCGCCGATTTGGATGCAGCGGTGCGCACCATCGCCGGCAGCGCCCGTTCCATGGGCCTCAACGTCGAGGGGGTTTGAGTCATGGCCAAGCTTTCCAAGCGGATGAAAGCGATTCGCGCCAAGGTTGCTCCGGGCAAGTTTTATCCGGCCGATGAGGCGTTCAACCTGCTCAAGGAACTGTCCAGCACCAAGTTCCGGGAGGCGGTGGATGTCGCCGTCAATCTGGGTGTGGATCCCCGCAAGTCGGATCAGGTAGTGCGCAGTGCTACGGTGCTGCCGCATGGCACCGGTAAAACGGTGCGGGTTGCCGTATTCGCCCAGGGTGCTAACGCCGATGCCGCCCGGGCTGCCGGTGCCGATATCGTCGGTTTCGAAGACCTGGCTGATTCGGTCAAGGCCGGTAATTTTGACTTCGACGTGGTTATCGCCTCGCCCGATGCCATGCGAGTAGTCGGCCAACTCGGCAAAATCCTCGGCCCGCGCGGTCTGATGCCTAATCCCAAGGTGGGTACAGTGACCCCCGACGTGGTAGGCGCCATTCGCAACGCCAAGGCCGGCCAAGTTCGTTATCGCACTGACAAGGCGGGCATTATCCATTGCACCTTGGGCAAAGTGGATTTCACGCCGACCCAGTTGCAGGAAAACCTGCAAGCCCTGCTGCACGATTTACAGAAGGCCAAACCCTCAACTTCCAAGGGTGTCTACATGCGCCGGGTGACCGTTTCCACGACGATGGGACCGGGACTAGCGGTCGATCAGGCCACGTTATCATTCTAAATCATTCAATTAAGGTGCGTTGAGCGAGAGCTGAACTCACAAAATGACTTTGGGCCGGCCGGCTTTGCTGGCCAGTGTCAAAGACCGCAGGTGCCTTCGGGCTTAATCGCGTTTGGCCTCGGCCAAAGCCGCCCGCGCAGACGGCAGGGCCCTACCGGATTTCCTGGTCAGGCTGCCGTTCCCCTTTTCTCCACCCGTGGAGAAAAAACTACGAGGAAAACTGATGAGTCTCAATCTGGCAGAAAAACAGGCTGTGGTGGCCGAAGTCGCCAAGGTGGCTGCCAGTGCGCACTCCGCGATCGCCGCCGAGTACCGGGGACTGAGCGTTGCTCAGCTCACCACCCTGCGCGTCAAGGCGCGGGAAACCGGCGTCTATCTGCGCGTCGTCAAGAACTCCCTGGCGCGGCGCGCCGTGCAGGGCACCGAGTTCGAATGCCTGCAACCCAGTCTGGTCGGACCGCTGATTCTAGCGTTCTCCCAGCAGGAACCAGGCACGGCGGCGCGGATTTTCAAGGAATTTCTGAAGGAAAAAGCCAACGACAAACTGATCGTCAAAGCTTTGGCCGTCGGTGGACAAGCCTATCCCGCTCAAGATCTGGATCGACTGGCCAGTTTGCCGACCCGCGATGAAGCGATCAGCTTGCTGATGGCCACTCTGCGGGCGCCGCTCGACAAGCTCGCGCAAACCCTCAATGAAATTCCCGGAAAACTGGTGCGTACGATCGACGCGATCCGGCAGCAGAAGGAAGCGGCCTGAACGGCGCAACCGCCTGATTTTGCAGTTTCCAGGTTCCTAACCAGGAGTAAATTGGTAATGGCTGTTTCGAAAGAAGACATTTTGGATGCCATCGCTGGCATGACCGTGATGGAAATCGTGGAGTTGATTTCCGCGATGGAAGAGAAGTTTGGCGTGACCGCCGCGGTCGCGATGGCCGCCGCGCCGGCCGCCGCCGCCGCCGCGCCGGTCGAGGAAAAGACCGAGTTTGACGTCGTGATGACCAGCTTCGGTGAGAAGAAAGTCGAGGTCATCAAGGTCGTGCGCGCCCTGACCGGATTGGGGCTGAAGGAAGCCAAGGATGCGGTCGAAGGCGTGCCCTCTACCATTAAGGAAGGCATTCCCAAGACTGAAGCCGAGGACGTCAAGAAGAAACTGGAAGAAGCAGGCGCCAAGGTCGAAATCAAGTAATGCGGCGATCCCCACCGCGTGGGAATTCGTTGCATTGCCTTGCCTGGCTTGGATGGACCCAAACGGGAACGGCTGGCGGCTTCGGTCGCCGGCCTGTTTTCGTTTGAGTCTGTCAGAGATCGCCAGCGTTCGCGGCCCTGCGGACCCGCTATGGCAACAGGCAGCCCCCGTCTTTGACTGGCACTCCCGAGAGAGGAATCCCGATGGCTTACACTTTTACTGAAAAAAGACGCATCCGTAAAGACTTCGGCAAGCGCTCCAGCATCCTCGAGGTCCCTTATCTACTGGCGATCCAGCTGGATTCCTATCGTGAGTTTCTGCAAGCCGCCACGCTGCCAGGAGAACGTGGGGAGGCGGGGTTGCACGCCGCTTTCCGCTCGGTATTCCCGATTGTCAGCTACTCGGGTAACGCCCGACTGGAGTATGTCAGCTATCGGTTGGGCGAGCCAGGATTCGATGTCCGCGAATGCCAGTTGCGTGGGCTGACCTACGCCGCGCCGCTGCGGGTGCGCCTGCGCCTGGTACTCATGGACAAGGAAGCCGAAGCCGGCGCGCCCAAGATTAAGGACATCAAGGAAAACGAAGTCTACATGGGCGAACTGCCGCTGATGACCGACAATGGCACTTTTGTCATCAATGGCACCGAGCGGGTCATCGTCTCGCAGTTACACCGCTCGCCTGGTGTGTTCTTCGATCACGACAAAGGCAAAACTCATTCCTCCGGCAAGTTGCTGTTTTCAGCGCGAATCATTCCCTATCGCGGCTCTTGGCTGGATTTCGAATTCGACGTAAAAGATGTGCTGTATGCGCGCATCGACCGCCGCCGCAAGTTGCCGGTGACCATTTTGCTGCGGGCGCTGTTCGACGATCCTCATCCCAATGATCCCGGCGCTCGCAGCGTCAATGAACGAATTCTGGAAATTTTCTTCGAGACTAACACGGTGCGCGTCGCCGGCGAACAGTTCACCCTGGATCTGGTGCCTGAGCGGCTGAAGGGCGAAACCGCCAGCTTCGATATTCTGATTGGCGATGAGGTCGTGCTCAAGGCTGGCGCACGGATCACGGACCGACACGTCCGCAAGCTGGAAAAAGCCGGCTTACAGAGTCTGGCCGTGCCGCGTGAATACCTGATGGGCAAGATCCTGGCGCATGACCTGGCCGATCCCGAAACTGGCGAACTGCTGGCGCAGGCCAACGATGAGCTGACCGCGGATAAGCTGGAAAAGATCCAAGCCAGCAGCACCAGCGAATTCCAGACCCTCTACGTCAATGACGTCAATCGTGGCTCCTTCATCTCCAATACCTTGCGCGCTGATTCCACCCACAATCAATGGGAAGCCCAGGTAGAAATCTATCGGATGATGCGCCCGGGCGAGCCACCGACCAAGGATGCCGCCCAGCGGTTGTTGCACGACCTGTTCTTTTCGGCGGAACGCTACGATCTGTCCGAGGTGGGCCGGATGAAATTTGACAGCCGTGTTGGCCTGCGCCGCGAGCCGATTCCCGGCATCCCCATGAAGGAACATGCGCCCGGAGTGTTGTCCATGGAAGATATCCTGGCGGTACTCAAGACGCTGATTGACATCCGTAATGGTAATGGCGTAGTCGACGATATCGACCATTTGGGCAATCGTCGCATCCGTTGCGTCGGTGAGATGACCGAAAACGTGTTCCGCATCGGCCTGGTTCGGGTAGAGCGGGCGGTCCGGGAGCGGCTGAGTCTGGCGGAATCCGAAGGTCTGACCCCGCAGGACTTGATCAACGCGAAGCCAGTAGCCGCGGCGATCAAGGAATTCTTTGGCTCTTCGCAGTTGTCGCAGTTTATGGATCAGAACAACCCGCTGTCCGAAGTCACCCACAAGCGCCGGATTTCCGCGCTGGGGCCGGGTGGCCTGACCCGCGAACGCGCCGGCTTCGAGGTGCGCGATGTCCATGCGACCCACTACGGCCGGGTCTGCCCGATTGAGACTCCGGAAGGGCCGAATATTGGTCTGATTAACTCGCTGGCGGTCTACGCCCGGACCAATGCCTATGGCTTCCTGGAAACCCCTTACCGGCGGGTCGAAAATGGTTGCGTGGTCGACCAGATCGATTATCTGTCGGCGATTGAGGAAGGCCAGTACGTCATCGCTCAGGCCAATGCCTCACTGGATGAGAACGGTCAGCTCACTGACGATCTGGTGTCCTGCCGCCATCAGAACGAGTTCGCCCTATTTAACGCTGACCGGGTGCAGTACATGGACGTGTCGCCCAAGCAGATCGTCTCGGTGGCGGCGGCGCTGATCCCCTTCCTGGAGCATGACGACGCCAACCGGGCGTTGATGGGTTCCAATATGCAGCGCCAGGCGGTGCCGACCCTGCGCGCCGAGAAGCCCCTGGTAGGCACTGGCATGGAGCGCATTGTCGCCCGCGATTCCGGGGTCTGCGTCATCGCCCAGCGCGGCGGCCTAGTGGATTCAGTGGACGCGGGACGGCTTGTAGTGCGGGTCAACGATGCCGAAACCGAGGCCGGCGAGCCGGGGGTGGATATCTACAACCTGACCAAGTACACCCGTTCCAACCAGAACACCTGCATTAATCAGCGGCCGCTGGTGCAAGTCGGTGATTGGGTGGCGCGCGGCGACGTGCTGGCGGATGGGCCATCGACGGACATGGGTGAACTGGCGCTGGGCCAGAATCTGCTGGTCGCCTTCATGCCGTGGAATGGCTACAACTTTGAAGATTCAATTCTGATTTCCGAACGGGTCGTACAGGAAGACCGCTTCACCACCATCCATATCGAGGAGCTGTCCTGCGTGGCCCGCGACACCAAACTGGGGCCGGAGGAAATTACTGCGGATATCCCCAACGTCGGTGAAAGCGCCCTGGCCCGACTGGACGAGGCCGGGATCGTGTTCATCGGCGCGGAAGTCAAGGCCGGCGATATTATGGTCGGTAAGGTGACTCCCAAAGGTGAAACGCAACTGACCCCGGAAGAGAAACTGCTGCGGGCGATCTTCGGCGAGAAAGCCTCGGATGTGAAAGACACCTCGCTGCGGGTGCCTTCCGGCATGGACGGCACGGTCATCGACGTGCGGGTTTTCACCCGCGACGGTGTCGAGAAGGACTCACGGGCCAAGCAGATCGAAGAAATGGAGTTGAAGCGGATTCGCAAGGACCTGAATGATCAATTACGCATCCTGGAAGATGATCTGTACCAGCGCATGGAACAGATGTTGATCGACCACCCTGCCGAGGGCGGCCCCAACGGGTTGCATCGCGGGGAAACGGTCACGGTCGACTACCTGCAAAATCTGCCGCGCCGGTACTGGTTCGAAATCCGCATGCAGGCCGACGAACTCAACGAACAAATCGAAAAGATCAACCGGCAGCTTGACCAGCAGCGCAAGGATTTTGACGAGAAGTTTGAAGAAAAGCGCCGCAAGCTGACCCAGGGCGATGATTTGGCGCCGGGCGTATTGAAGATGGTCAAGGTCTACCTGGCGGTCAAGCGCCGCGTTCAGCCGGGCGACAAGATGGCTGGCCGCCACGGCAACAAGGGTGTGGTGTCGATGATCGTGCCGCAGGAAGATATGCCTTACCTGGAAGACGGCACACCCGTCGATATCGTGCTGAACCCGCTCGGTGTGCCGTCGCGGATGAACGTGGGTCAGGTACTGGAAACCCATCTGGGCTGGGCCGCCAAGGGCCTGGGACTCAAGATCGGCCGACTGCTGGACGCCCAGGCGCAACTGAGCAAACTGCGGTCGTTTCTGGAGCAGATTTACAACGGGATCGGTACGCAAAAAATCGACCTACAGCAGATGGGCGATGCAGAATTGCTGACGCTATGCCGCAACCTGCGCGGTGGCGTGCCCGTCGCCACCCCGGTATTCGATGGTGCCACTGAAGAGGAAATGCGCGAGTTACTGCGACTGGCGGAACTGTCGGAGACCGGTCAAACCACGCTCTACGATGGCCGAACTGGCGACCCATTCGATCGTGAGGTTACCGTGGGCTATATGTACATGCTCAAGTTAAACCACTTGGTCGATGACAAGATGCACGCCCGTTCTACCGGCCCCTACAGTCTGGTGACTCAGCAACCGCTGGGTGGCAAGGCGCAGTTCGGCGGCCAGCGCTTCGGTGAGATGGAGGTGTGGGCGCTGGAAGCTTACGGCGCGTCCTACACCTTGCAGGAAATGCTGACCGTCAAGTCGGACGATGTGAACGGCCGTACCAAGGTTTACAAGAACATCGTCGACGGCAACCACCGTATGGAAGCCGGCATGCCGGAGTCCTTTAACGTGCTGGTCAAGGAAATCCGTTCGCTGAGCATCAACATCGATCTGGAAACCGATGCTGAGACGCCGCACGCCGAGTGAGTCCGGTTAACCCGAGGGTGAAAGAGTGATGAAAGACCTGCTGAATCCGTTCAAGACCTTCGACGAACTCGAGGATTTCGACGCCATTCGCATCGGGCTGGCCTCGCCGGAGATGATCCGCGCCTGGAGCCGGGGCGAGGTGAAAAAGCCTGAAACGATTAATTATCGGACATTCAAGCCAGAGCGCGATGGCCTGTTCTGCGCCAAGATCTTTGGGCCGAACAAGGACTACGAGTGCCTGTGCGGCAAGTACAAACGGCTCAAGCATCGCGGCGTCGTCTGCGAAAAATGCGGCGTCGAGGTGACGTTGGCTAAAGTGCGACGCGAGCGGATGGGCCATATCGAACTGGCCAGTCCAGTCGCTCATATCTGGTTTTTGAAATCGCTGCCGTCGCGCATTGGTCTCCTGCTGGACATGACCCTGCGCGACATCGAGCGGGTATTGTACTTCGAGTCTTACGTGGTCATCGATCCGGGGATGACTCCGTTGGAACGTGGCAGCCTGTTGAACGATGAACAGTATCTGGATGCGGTTGAGCAGCACGGCGATGAGTTCGACGCCCGGATGGGCGCTGAAGCAGTCCACAAGTTATTGCACGACCTGGATCTCAAGCAACTGGTCACCCAGTTGCGCCAGGAAATCCTGGAGTGCAGCTCGGAAACCAAGCTCAAGCGGCTGTCCAAGCGGCTCAAACTGGTGGAATCGTTCCTCCATTCGGGTAACAAGCCGGAGTGGATGGTGCTCACCGTATTGCCCGTGCTGCCGCCCGACCTGCGGCCACTGGTGCCGCTGGATGGCGGGCGCTTTGCGACTTCCGATCTCAACGACCTCTATCGTCGGGTGATTAACCGCAACAACCGGCTCAAGCGGCTGTTGGAACTCTCCGCTCCGGACATTATCGTCCGTAACGAAAAGCGGATGTTGCAGGAAGCGGTGGATTCGCTGCTGGATAACGGTCGGCGCGGGCGGGCCATTACCGGCAGCAACAAGCGGCCGCTGAAGTCGCTGGCGGATATGATCAAGGGTAAGCAGGGCCGGTTCCGCCAGAACCTGCTCGGCAAGCGAGTGGACTACTCCGGTCGTTCGGTGATCGTGGTTGGCCCGACCCTGCGCCTGCATCAGTGCGGACTGCCCAAAAAAATGGCGCTGGAGCTGTTCAAGCCGTTCATTTTCAGCAAGCTGCAATTTCGCAACATGTCCACCACCATCAAGGCCGCCAAGAAGATGGTGGAGCGCGAGGACCCGGTGGTGTGGGACATCCTGGAAGAGGTGATCCGCGAACACCCGGTGCTGCTCAACCGCGCCCCGACCCTGCACCGGCTGGGCATTCAGGCGTTTGAACCGACGTTGATTGAAGGCAAGGCCATTCAGTTGCACCCACTGGTCTGCACGGCGTTCAACGCCGATTTCGATGGCGACCAGATGGCCGTGCATATCCCATTGTCCATTGAAGCCCAACTGGAAGCCCGGGCGTTGATGATGTCCACCAACAACATCCTCAGCCCGGCAAATGGCGAACCGATCATTGTTCCCTCGCAGGACGTGGTGCTGGGCCTGTACTACCTGACCCGCGAGCGGATCAACGTTCCGGGCGAAGGCATGGTGTTCGCCAACCTGAAAGAGGTGCATCGGGCTTATGAGACCCGGCAGGTGGAACTCCACGCTCGCGTTGAAGTGCGTTTGCCGCTAGAGCAGACCGATGAGGAAGGCCACGTCCAAACGATGCTCAAACGGGTCAAGACGACCGTTGGCCGCGCATTGCTGTCCGATATTTTGCCCGATGGTCTGTCCTTCGATCTGGTCAATCGGACGCTGAACAAGAAAGCGGTTTCCCGATTGATCAATGAGTGCTACCGGCGCCTGGGCTTGAAGGAAACCGTCATTTTTGCCGACCAGTTGATGTACACCGGCTTCCACTACGCGACCCGTTCCGGTTCGTCGATCGGTTTTGAGGATTTCAAAATTCCCGACGAGAAAACTGCGCTGCTGGAAAAGGCGGAAAAGGAAGTCAAGGAAATCGACAGCCAGTACACCTCGGGTCTGGTGACTAAGGGCGAACGCTATAACAAGGTCGTGGACATCTGGTCGCGCACCAATGATCAGGTCGCCAAGGCGATGATGGACAACCTGGGCAGCGAGTCGGTGATTAATCGCGAAGGTCAAGAGGTCAAGCAACCGTCGCTCAACGCCGTCTTCATGATGGCTGATTCCGGGGCGCGCGGTTCGGCGGCGCAGATCCGTCAATTGGCCGGGATGCGCGGCCTGATGGCCAAGCCCTCCGGCGAGATCATTGAAACCCCGATTAAGGCCAATTTCCGTGAAGGACTGAGCGTGTTGGAGTACTTCATCTCCACGCACGGCGCCCGCAAGGGTCTAGCCGATACCGCGCTCAAAACCGCCAACTCCGGCTACCTGACCCGTCGCTTGGTCGACGTGGCACAGGATATGGTGGTGACTGAACCGGATTGCGGCACGGATAAAGGCGTCTGGATGACCCCGGTCATCGAGGAAGGCGACGTGAAAGAACCGTTGCGCGACCGGGTGCTGGGCCGGACCGTGGCGCGGGATGTCCCCCATCCGGGCAGCGATGAGATTGCCATTCCCGCCGGTACACTGCTCGATGAACACTGGGTCGCGCAACTGGACGAATGGGGCATCGACCTGATCATGGTCCGGTCTCCTATCACCTGCCACACTCGCTACGGTGTCTGCGCCTCCTGCTATGGCCGTGATCTGGCGCGAGGTCATCGGGTTAACAGTGGCGAAGCCGTCGGGGTGATTGCCGCCCAGTCCATCGGCGAACCGGGCACCCAGTTGACCATGCGCACCTTCCACATCGGCGGCGCCGCTTCCCGGACCACAGTGGTCGACAGCGTGCGGGTCAAAGCCAAAGGTCTCCTGCGCCTGCACAAGATGAAGGTCGTGCGCCGCCGCAACGACCATCTGGTCGCCGTTTCACGCTCGGGTGAAATCACACTGGTCGACGAGCATGGCCGTGAGCGGGAGCGCTACAAGGTCCCCTACGGCGCGGAACTGTCGGTTGAAGACGGCAAACCGGTCGAGGCCGGCCAGGAGATCGCCCACTGGGATCCTTACACCCATCCGATTATTACCGAGGTGGCCGGCTTTGTCCGCTTCGCTGAGTTTGAGGAAGGCATCACCGTACAGCGGCATGCCGACGAAATGACCGGCCTGACCAGCCTGGTGATTATGGACCCCAAGCAGCGTGGCGCTTTGGGTAAGGATAAGCGGCCCATGGTGCGGTTGCTGGACCAGTATGGCAACGACCTGTTTATTCCTGGCGCCAGCACCCTGGCGCAATACCCGTTGCCGTCCGGGGCGATCGTCAACCTGGCCGATGGCGCGGAAGTCGCGGTCGGCGATGTGATCGCCCGGATTCCACAAGCGTCCTCCAAGACCCGCGACATTACCGGCGGTCTGCCGCGCGTCGCTGACCTGTTCGAGGCGCGCAAACCCAAGGAACCGGCGATCCTGGCGGAAAAATCCGGCATCATCGAATTTGGCAAGGAGACCAAGGGCAAGCAACGGCTGGTGATCCGCGACAAGGGCGGCGAGGTTCTCTACGAAGAACTGATTCCCAAATGGCGGCATGTCAACGTGTTCGACGGTGAACATGTCGAACAGGGTGAAATGATTGCCGATGGCGAACCCAACCCGCATGACATCCTGCGGTTACTGGGCGTCCAGGAGCTGGCGGCCTACCTGACCAAGGAGATTCAGGACGTATACCGGGTGCAGGGCGTCAAGATCAATGACAAGCACATCGAAGTCATCGTCCGCCAGATGTTGCGCAAGGTCGATATTATCGATTCGGGCGAAACCCCCTTTATCAAGGGTGAACAGGTCGAGCGGACCCGGGTGTTGGAGGAAAATGACCGGGCGACAACCGAGGGTCGAATACCCGCAGTTTGGCAACCGATTCTGCTGGGCATCACCAAGGCTTCATTGGCTACCGAATCGTTCATTTCCGCCGCCTCGTTCCAGGAAACCACCCGCGTCCTCACAGAAGCAGCGGTGCGTGGCCTGCGCGACGATCTGCGCGGGTTGAAGGAGAATGTCATCGTCGGTCGGCTGATCCCCGCCGGCACCGGGTTGGCCTATCACCTGCTGCGGCGCGAAAACTGGGTGCCCAGTCGGCCGACGCTCAACGCCAGCCACGTCTTTGAGAGCAGCGAGGTCGAGGTGAAAGTCATCGCTGAAGATAAGGATGATGATAGCGAACCGGAATCCAGCGAGGCGGTAGAGTAACGGGTTATCTCACCCCAACCCTCCCCCACACCCAGGGGAGGGAGTCTTTATCGGACCCGGTTGCGGGTTCCCACTCCCCCGGTTCTGCTGAATGCCCGCCTTGCTGGAAACCCACGGTCTGGTCAAACACTTTCGCGGCGTCAAAGCCGTCGATGGTGTTAATCTGACGATCAACGCCGGTTGCTGTTTTGGCCTGCTGGGACCGAACGGCGCCGGTAAAACCACCACGGTTGAACTGCTGGAAGGCATCCAGCAACCTACGGGCGGCGCGATTTGCTACCAGGGTGAACCGCTAGGGCCGCGCTTTCGCCAGGACATCGGCATCATGTTCCAGTCCACGGCGCTCCAGGATCACGTCACCGGCCGTGAGAACCTGCGGATGTTCGGCCATTTCTACCCGCGCGCCCTGCCGATTGCTGAACTGGCGGAAACCTGTGCGCTGGGCGACTTTCTCGACCGTGACACGCGCAAGCTGTCCGGCGGCCAGCGTCAGCGCTTGCTATTGGCCATCGCCCTGGTCAACGATCCCGAACTGCTGTTTCTGGATGAACCCACCACCGGCCTGGACCCACAGGCCCGGCGCAATTTCTGGGAGCTGATCCATCGTATCAAGGCACGGGGCAAGACGGTCCTGCTGACTACGCATTACATGGAAGAGGCTTATCACCTCTGCGATGAAATCGCCATCATGGATCATGGCCGGATCATCGCCCAAGGCTCTCCCCGCGAACTGCTGGCGGCGCATTTTGATGATGTGGTGCTGCAACTGCCACTGGCGGATTTTCCTGCCCCCACCCCGCTCGCCTCACACACGGTGATCCAGGGCCGGGATACCGTGGAAATTCTGACTTGTGATGTCAACGCCGCTATTCAGGAATTGCTGGCGCGGAATATCTCGCTGGCGCGGCTGCAAATCCGCCCGCGCACTTTGGAGGATCTGTTTCTGGAACTGACGGGACGGGAGTTGCGCTCATGAATGGACGACGGTTCTGGGCGGTGTTCATCTGCCGCAACCGGGAATTTCTGCGCGACCGTTCCGCACTGACCTGGAATTTATTATTCCCGGTATCGCTGATAGCCGGTTTCGCGTTCGCCTTTTCCGGGCCGGGTTTGGACCTCTACAAAGTCGGCGTACTGGGCGACGCCAGCGTGTGGCAAGGCAGCGCGTTTTTCACGACCCGTTATATCCAGTTCATCCCGGTCGTCGGCCAGTCACTGGCTTTGACCAAGGTCGAGCGCCATCAACTGGATATGCTGATTGATCCCGTCAGTCGACGGTATTGGATCAATGACGAAGCGCCCAAGGGCTATGTACTGGAACGAGTGCTACGCGGATCGGAGCGCGCCGCTTCCCTGTTCAGTAAGCAAACGGTCAGCGGCCGCGCCATCCGTTATGTGGACTGGGTGATGCCGGGGGTGTTGGCGATGAACATGATGTTTGGTTGCCTGTTCGGTGTCGGTTATGTGATCGTGCGTTACCGCAAGAACGGGATGCTTAAGCGGTTGAAGGCGACCCCGCTGACGCCGCTGGAATTTCTGGCGGCCCAGGTCACCTCAAGGCTGTGGCTGACCCTGGCGACAACTGTGGTGGTGTTTATCGGCACGAATCAATTTATCGGCTTCCCCATGCACGGTTCGTATTTCGATTTATTTCTGGTTTGCCTGGTCGGAGCGATCAGTCTGATCAGCCTGGGGTTGATCGTGGCGGCTCGCACCACCAGCGAGGAACTGGCGGCGGGTTTGTTGAACCTGCTCAGTTGGCCGATGACCTTTCTGTCCGGGGTGTGGTTTTCCTTGGAAGGAGTGCATCCATTCCTGCAACAGTGCGCGCAACTGGCGCCGCTGACGCACATCATCGATGCGGCGCGGGCGATCATGCTCGACGGCGCAGGACTAAGTGATGTCTCCGGGCATTTGCTGGCGCTGACCGTGATGAGCCTGGGGTTCATGGCGGTCGGGGCCTGGCTGTTTCGGTGGGAATAAAAGCGAGTGGAAGATGGATGATGCCGCCCGCTACGGTCATGACGGGCGGTAGATCCGTTCAATATTGATTGAGCCGGGCAATCCGTTCCTGGTAACGGGCGCGTAAACAACGCACCTCCGCGCCGCAACTGTTGCGGGCGTTCAGCCAGGACCGCTGATCCTGACGCACCCGTTCCGCTTGTCGGAAAGGCAACTCGTTCAGCAGCGAGCGATACAACACCGCCAGCTCCTCATCCAATTGATTGAGGCCGGGATTGGCGCACACCTCAATTTCAGCGGCAGTGTCGGCGCGGGTACAGTCATAACTGGCGGCCTGCGCCGACGGGGGTAACAAGCTGGCGCAGAGTAAAGGCAGGGACAGCAATTTGAACACGACGGTTTCTCCTCATTTTTTGCGCTGGTTCCAGGGTTGGCGATGCGGTTGCGCTGGTTCCGTAGCGTGAGAGTTAACGATAGATTATCATAAGTTGGTCACTGCTTCCGTAGGCGACCCGTCCCACTTCTGCAAGGGAGGCGATGTTGATGAATCCCCTGTCCTATTATGACCCCGATGACCCCTATCCTGAGAGCGATGGTCAGCCCATGTCGGAGAATACCGAGCAATACGACTGGCTCGTCAAGATCAAGGAAAATCTGGAAATTCTGTTCGCTGACCGTGAGGATGTCTTCGTCGCCGGGGATCTCCTGTGGTATCCCGTGCCGGATCGGCAGGTTTCTGGACCCATCGCCCCGGACGTGATGGTGGCGTTCGGACGACCCAAGGGGAAGCGCGGTTCCTACCTGCAATGGGAAGAAGCCGGCATCGCACCTCAGGTGATATTCGAGGTGTTGTCGCCGGCCAATAGCCGAATGGAAATGGCGAACAAGTTGCGCTTCTATGACCAGTATGGCGTGGAGGAGTACTACATCTACGATCCAAAGCGCCATTATCTCGAAATTTGGCTGCGGCAACGGGAACACCTGAAACGGGTCTCGCACCTGAAAGGCTGGATCAGTCCCCGATTGGGCATCCGCTTCGTGCTCATGCCAGACACCCTCGAGATCTATGACCCGGAAGGTCAGCTCTTCCTGAACTCGGTGGAATTGGCCAAGTGGGCGAAATCCGCTGTGGCTCGCGCTGAGCAAGAAGCGGCTCGCGCTGAGCAGGAAGCGGCTCGCGCTGAGCAGGAAGCGGCTCGCGCCGAACGCTTGGCCGAGCGCCTGCGCGCCTTGGGTGTCGACCCAAACCATCTGGAGGATTGAGGAGAAGCTCCATGTCGTGGCTGCACCGCAATCTCCAAATGCCGCGTCCCGAAGAAGCCCTGCCTGGCCGGGTGACCGCCATGCCCATCCCAGCGCGGCACTATGTCAACAATCATCCCCTGCAACCACCGTTTCCCGCCGGTCTGGAACAGGCATTGTTCGGCATGGGCTGTTTCTGGGGCGCAGAACGGAAATTCTGGATGCAACCCGGGGTTTACAGCACGGCGGTCGGTTATGCGGGCGGCTTCACGCCCAATCCGACCTATGAAGAAGTATGCAGCGGTCGAACCGGTCACACTGAGGCGGTGCGGGTAATCTTCGATCCGGCGGTGATCCGCTACGAGCAACTGCTCCGCATCTTCTGGGAATCGCACGATCCGACTCAGGGGATGCGGCAGGGTAACGATGTCGGAACGCAATACCGCTCCGCCATCTATATCGGTAACGACGCCCAGCGTACCGCAGCCCTCGCCAGTCGCGACGCCTATCAGCAGGTGCTGACCGCTGCTGGCCATGGGCCGATCACGACGGAAATCACCGATGCCTCGCCGTTCTACTACGCTGAGGATTATCACCAGCAATACCTAGCCAAAAATCCGGGTGGCTATTGCGGCTTGGGTAGCACGGGCGTCCGCTGTCCGCAGGGGCTGGCATTATGACGGTGATTTGCCGCATAGGCTCGTTCAAATCGGTATAGAGCGCCTCGATCGGGTAATTCAGATCGTTGTGGCTGGCGTTTTCCCATTCCAGATAGTCGTCGTAGGTAAAAGCCAGGCGGTGTGCGGGGCAGGACATAAGGTAATTTCCTAAAAAGAGTTTACCATTTCAAGCGGTTTGATCAGGATATCCCATTTGGGTAAAAGGGGGTTCCTTTCCAATTTTTTCTCGACTTCACGCATCGCTTTTTTGGTCAATGAAATCCCTTTTTTATAGACTTTTTTGCTTAGTTGAATCACCGGTTCAAGGCCTTTCCAAGTCATGCTTTGAACCCATGCCAACATCGTTCCTCCTGTAAATTTTCCTGTGATCGCCCACGAATTTGCAGCCAATCGTAATTGTTCCGAGTCGTTAGCGGCTTCAGTGGAGAA
>ERZ795055.1855-NODE-1855-length-16556-cov-5.256833_pt1 | contig 16556 bp, 14 predicted proteins | sample MGYA00375139_ERZ795055 | MGnify/ENA primary metagenome ERZ795055 (study PRJEB30184, sample SAMN05720283) | anaerobic digester metagenome | isolation source: active sludge of municipal wastewater-treating anaerobic digesters | place: USA | collected 2015-01-23 ... | reverse complement strand
CCTTCTCCGAGGACCCGGTCGATCGAGAGCGACCCGTCACGGTCTTCCATGTACGCCGCATAAGGGCAGATTTTCCTGTTTTCCAGAAGAATTTCGGCGTCAACGGCCGCTGCTGTGAGCCGCGCCGGTACGGCGGATAATAAAAAAAGGCCGGCAATCAAATAAAGGGACCATCTGCGTTTATCCATGTAAAACTTTCCCCCATATCAAAAGCGATATACGTCACCCGAACCCCATCAACGGGAAAAAAGTCTTACTCCTGGTCCAACTCCGTTCGCAAATACTGCCTCGCAGTTCCGGAACTGTTCCAAATGACGTGTTTTTGGTTTATTATCGGAAAAAATGTATAAAAACAGGAATTTTTCTACTTTTTATACACCAGCGTCCTCTTGGCTTCGATTCCGTCGATGATATCCTGCCGTATGCCCATTGCCCCGCGGGCGGATTCAGCCCTGCCGGCTTTCTTCTTCGGCTTTTTCATGAGGCAGCTGTTTATCATTCCGACCACGAACTTCCTGTGTTCAAGGGCCGCAGCGTGAAAGCGGTAATAGGGGGATTTCTCGAATTCCCCGACTGTGACCTTCAGCTTCATTTTCGGCGTCGAGAGGAGGAACCATTTTCTCATCCTTTTGACTACGTCCCTTTCCCAGCGGGATTTATCGTATTCGAGGTGCGTCCGGGGTATTGTCAGTCCGCGTTCGCCGGCGAGATCGATGATCGCCTTGCGCCAGTAACCGCAGCGCTTTTCGAGACGGCCCGACGTCCTGACGCCGTTCCACAATACCTGCAGGATTCTTTCGAAGGGCATGGCCTGTTCTTTAAGCCGTTTCCCGCCGGCCTGAACGGCGCACTCCGTTATCAGGAGCCCGTACAGGTCTTCGAACGCCTGCCTGAACTTGAAGGAATTGCTGACCGAATGCGGACGCCCCTTCCAGTCGGAATACTTCCAGTTCATGAACGGCAGATCCGGGAAGGTATAGGCCTGCGAATGGCCTATCGCCGGGGCTATCTCGAAGACGTTACGCGCGAACAGCATCCATCCGATTTTGCTTGCCAGGTTGAAAAACCATCTCCTGGTCGACGGGATGTAGTTGACGCCGCGAACGTCGTTTTCCCAGGCCCAGAGCCCCGAGAAATCGCAGTGCGAATAGGTGTCCGCCAGGACATGGAGCGCGATCCCGATCCTGCAGGCCTCCCGGCCTTTCAGCGCCTCGCCGAGCACGTCGTTGAACAGGACCCCCTCGGCGCCGGGGCGGGTCACCATCTTCTCGTCAAGGCTTTCGCCCCTGAACCCGGGCAGGAAGTGGAAGGGATAATAGATCTTTTCCTGCACGTCGGCGCCTATGGACTCGAACCCGTTATGCGAGGTGCGTATGGGCTCGAACGTACCGATCTCGCGCGAATCCCGGTCATAAAGCCTTTTGGTATGGCCGTCGGTCGAATCGTCTACATACTGGGAGCTGTACGAAATTTCATAGGCCTTTTCGGGAGGCATACCTGCCGCGAGGCACAGGTAATACATCACGTAATAATGGCTGTCTTTTTCCATGTTATCTCTCCTGTTTTTTCCGGCGGCGCCGGATCTGATATACCGGACAATGAAGCGAACGAAAGGACCTGAAAGGAATTCTCCTGTGAAACGTTATCTGTAATATCGGCGAATAGATGTAAAAATGAGAGGATGATATATCTCCCTCGATTCTTTTCCGTCAGTGCGGAAAGCTTTCTTCGGGTCATGTCATATATAAATCCGCAGTCAGACAACTACGCGCCTGCGGGAATCAGCCCTCACCCGCGCCGGCTTATCCGTGCTTACGCCCTTTTGTAATATTTTTCAATTGTATATATTCATCCGGAGTATGAACTTTGATCTCGGAACGGGCGTAATCCCTGACGATCAACCGCAGTTTGGCGATGAAATCAACCGCCGTTTTATGAGAATCAAGCTTTCGCAGGATATAATAGAAATTTGAAATGACGATAGCGGATGTGAAACCGTCGATTTTTTTCAATTCAATTAAACTCAGGATAAAAGAGGAGGACATGTAATGCGGATCACGGGAGAGCGCGACATCGAGAATGATGTCCGAGTCGATGAATAATCTGTCCCTCATTTAATACGCCTGCCGATCAGGTAATCCTCGACAGCGTTCCTGTAATTGATCTTTGTTTTAGCTTTAACTATATTACCGAGCTCTTTTGTAATTGGAGCGAGTAACGTTTCTTCCCGGGAACCGCTGGACAACGATTTTAAATACTCCTCGACAAGCTTCGACAGGCTGATATTCTGGGACGAAGCATAGGTCTTCGCTTTTTCGATGACGTTTTTGTCGATGTTGAGCGTCAGTTTTGTATTCATGAGCCGGCCCCTGTTACGTAATAAAGTAAATATTTATTACGTAAATGTCAAGCGTTTTCAGGCAGAGCTTGTCTTACCGGTTCCCCCTGCCAGGCCCCGCGCGGGGCTTTGTAATCTTCCTGTTTGCAACTGACACGGCAGCATCCTGCTGTCAACCTCCTGCAAAGGGTGATGAATAAAAAGCCGGCCCAAATAACGTAATACCGCATTTTTTTGTCAACTTTCCGCCCTTTTCCGGACTAATAAGCAGGGAGGCGCATTATGGGAATCGCGATACTGAACCCGGCCATAACCTCGATCAGCGGACGCGTGGGCGGCATCGTGTTCTACACGCATAACGATAACACGTACTTCCGCTCCTATGTGGTTCCGCGCAACCCCGACACCCCTGCGCAGAGAAGCAACCGCGGCGCCTTTCGCGACGCCATGAAGGCGTGGCAGGCGCTCTCCTCATTCGACAGGGAAGGATTCGCCCGCAGGGCGAGAAGGCTCGGCATGGCCGGGCACAATCTCTTCATTTCACGGTACATGCTGCAGCGCCCGGTCTCCCGCACGGACGATACGGGCCGTGGGGCCTGCGCGGGCGCCGTCATGCGGGGCCTTCCTTCCATACCGGAGCCTTCCCCTTCGCTTCACAGCCGGGGCCTCTCCGTCACCGGTTCTATCCCGTGCCATATGACGCCCAATGCGTCAGGGATGCCGGATTCACTCCCTCACGGGCCGTGAAACCGTGACCCGGGCGACAGGCGGCGCATTTTTTATTGTTGATTTTTATAATCATCCGCCATTAGTCTTACCCGCCGGCAATACCATGAAACAACGGCGGATTTACATATCCATAATGCTTGCATCTGATACAGGAGGCAGTTCATGAATCTTTTCAAAGTTTTCACCACAGTCATTCTAACGGCCGCGCTCGCGGCTGCGGCATCGAGCGCATCTGCGGAAAAGCAGGGGAAGCCGCAGATGAAATGCGCAGACCATTTCACGGAGATGGACACAAACAAGGACGGGAAGCTGGGACTCGCCGAATTCAAGGCATCCGGGCACCCGTGCAATCCCGAGCAGATGTTCAAAGAACGGGACGCGAACAGGGACGGCTACCTGACCAGGGACGAGCTGTGCGCCGGCGCGGGACAGGGCAAATGCCCGTATAACGGCAGGCAGGACGATCAGGGCGGCGACAAGGCCGAGAAATTCAAGGCAATGGACGCGGACAAGGACGGCAAGCTCACCCTCAAGGAATACCTTTCGGTCAAGCATCACTCGGACAACCCGGAAAAGAAGTTCAACAAAAAAGACGACAACGGCGACGGCGTTCTCACCATGGATGAATACCTCAAGCGCAAATGCAAGAAGCCCGCTCGTTGAATCAGGCAGACCTGGCCCGTGACCCGTGCGCCGGGCCCGCGCGGCCCGGCCCTGTTTAATAATTGACAGAAAGCCCCCGGAGTGCCATGATTCCTCGAATTTTCAATTCTCATCCCGGAGACGCACCGCCATGATAGTAACCGTAGTCCTTGTCGCAATGATCGTGTTTATTCTGGCTTACCGCTTTTACAGCAGGTACATGGCCATGGATTTCGAGCTGAACGATGAAGCGGTAACGCCCGCCGTCGAAATAAACGACGGCGTCGATTATGTTCCCGCGAAGCCGTCGCTGCTCATAGGCCAGCATTTCTCCGCGATAGCCGGCGCGGGCCCCATAGTGGGCACCATACTCGCGGCGATGTGGTTCGGCTGGCTGCCCGCCATACTGTGGATCATCCTCGGATCGATCTTCATCGGGGGCGTGCACGATTTTTCGAGCCTGATCGCCTCGGTGAGGCACAGGGCCTCGTCGATCGGCGAGATCGTCAGGGAGAACATGTCTCCCACGGCGCACAAGCTTTTCCTGATCTTCATGTGGATGTGCCTCATCTACGTGATCATCGCCTTTACCGACATCACGGCGCAGACATTCAAGACCGTGGCCGAAAACACGGCCTACGGTCCGGCAGTCGCAGCCTCATCCATACTCTACCTGCTCGCAGGCATGACCATGGGCGTGCTGCTGTATAAATTCAGGCTCAATCTCACGATCGCCACGGCGATTTTCCTGCCCCTGGTCCTTCTCATCGTGTGGGCGGGACCGAGGCTTCCGGAGGGCGTTCTCTCCTGGCTCGGGGCCATATCCGTGAAAGAATGGGACGTGTTCCTGCTCATATACTGCTTCATCGCGTCCATAATCCCCATGTGGCTGCTCCTCCAGCCGAGGGGGTACCTGGGCGGATGGCTCCTGTATCTCACGATAATCATATGCTTCATCGGGGCCGTTTTCGGAGGCTTCACGATCGAATATCCGGCGCTCAATCTCGACGGATTCAAGAGCAGCGTCAACGGCAAGATGCTCTTCCCCATCCTGTTCATCACCATCGCCTGCGGGGCCTGCTCGGGGTTCCACTCGATCGTGAGCTCCGGCACGACCTCCAAGCAGATCAGAAAAGAATCAGACACGCGCATCGTCGGCTACGGGGCCATGTTGCTCGAGGGTTTCGTGGCCATACTCGCAATAGCGACCGTGATGATGCTCCCGATCGGCTCTCCCATGCTGAAGACCGATCCGAACCTCATATACGCGAACGGCATAGCAAAATACCTGGGCCTGCTGGGGATAGGGTTCAACGTGGCCTTTCCCTTCGCGCTTCTCGCGTTTTCAACCTTTGTCTACGACACGCTCGACGTGAGCACGAGGCTCGGGAGATATATCTTCCAGGAGATATTCGGCCTGACCTCAAGGGCGGGCGCCGCGCTCGCGACCCTGGTGACGCTCCTTATCCCGCTTGCTTTCCTGATGCTCACCAGGGAGAAAGGCTACCTCGTTGCCTGGCCGATCTTCGGCACGAGCAACCAGCTGCTCGCGAGCCTCACCCTTCTCGCCGTATCGGTCTGGATGAAAAAAACCGGCAAGAACGCCTGGATCGCGCTGGTGCCCACCGTATTCATGCTGGTCATGACACTGTGGTCACTGGTTCTCCAGATGACGCCCTTCATAAAAAACTTCGGCCAGCCGGTCACCCCTGACGTGGTCATCTCGGGCGTGTTCGGCGCCATCCTGCTGGTGTTGAGCGTATGGCTCGTGATCGAATCGGCAAAGACGCTGGCCGCACGGCGGGCATAGACCGCGCCGTCCTCTATCAGGAAACGACATACCAGAAAAAAATCCCCCTGCCATGGGGGATTTTTAATACCGGCCGGACATCACCGCTGCCGCAGCCGCAACGCGATCCAGATCCCGAGCAGCACGCACCACGCGTTGATGAATGCGTTGAGAACCAGGTCCATGGCCGATATCGCGTACATGCCGTTCTGGATATTGAAGCTGAAATCGAGCACACCGAGAAAAATCAGCGCGCCGGCGCAGACCAGCGAGAGCGTCCTGCCCGCAGGTTTTCCCCGGCGAAGCATCCACGCTGCGGCCAGGAGCGCCGCCGCCAGGATCAGGTCGGGCAGCGGGAAAGAATGCTCGTACTCGAAGTAACCCGGAGGCGGCGACTCCGGGGCCAGCCCGATCGTAAAAAACCCGGTCCAGAAAAGGATCAGTCCGATTGCGGTGAGCGATTCAAGAACCACGACAGGCTTCAGATTTTTTTCCATATCTCATCTCCTCATTCGTGAATGGTTTCCCTGAGTTTTTTCGTCACGGCGGATTTCTTGCGCTCGCCGAGATATTCGAGCAGGGGCCATATTCCGGCCACGGCCCGCGGCCAGCACATCATTATCTTCGAAAGAACGCCCGTCGACCCGGGCACGTACGCCTCGACCCTGTTCCGGGTTATGGCCCTGAGAATGGCGCGCGCCACGAGTTCCGGCGGCTGGGGCGGATTCAGAAAGGTCAGCGGCGAGCCGCCGTGGTCGGCCTCGTAGAGCAGCATCCCGGTCGCGACCGAATCCGGAAAAATCGTGGACACGCCGATGCCGTGCCTCTTCAGCTCTATGGCCAGCGTCAGGTTGAATCCGCGCAGAGCGAACTTGGTCGCGGTATAGACCGAGCTGTGGGTCTCGGGAACGATGCCGGCCATCGACGACACGGTCGCGATGTGGCCTCCCCCGGCTTTTTTCATCGCAGGTATGACTTCGCGGGTGCAGGTCATGGTACCGAGAAGATTGATCCTCACCTGGCGCTCGATGTCGGCGTGTTCGCAGTTCTCGAACAGGGACGGCAGGATGATGCCGGCGTTGTTCACCAGGACATCGACCCTGCCGAATCGGTTCTCGGCCGCCGAAACGAGACCGCGCACTTCATCCGGCCGGGTGATATCGCACAAAACGCGCAATGAATCCCGCGCCAGAAGCCGCGCGGTCTTTTCAAGGCGCGCAGCATCGACATCGGTGAGGACGAGGTTCATTCCCTCGCGGTCAAGAATCCGGGCCACCTCGGCGCCGATGCCGCCTGCCGCCCCGGTGATTATCGCCGTCCTGCCTTTCAGTTCACGCATGGTATCCTCCGGTTCACCGCAGTATCCGCTGCACAACGTCATTGTCCGAAGGCAGGACATGGAAATGCAGCTTTTCATCGTTCCCGACAAGGGACTTCAGCAGGCCGCCCGCCTGTTCCGATACCTCGGCCGGACTGTCCGCCGCCAGAACGAGCCTGAAGCGGTTGTATCCGTTTTTGTCCCTCTCCTCTTTTCCCCTGCGCATGAGGGAGGCGGCGTGCCCGGCCAGGTCGTCCCGCCCGTCCCAGGGCGCAAGGTAGATCAGCAGCCTGTTCCCGATAAGGATTCGTTTTCCGCGGCCGCACGCCCCGTCGAACGAATCGTCTGAGACGTCGATGCGCTCGAATACCTCGCTGCCGCATCCGCATCCGAGAAGGTCCACGGCGAATGTTTTGATTATATCCTTCATTATACCTCTCGTAAATCGCATATCGGAGAAACGCACGATTAAGTACGGAAAGCGTTTCAGGTGACGGTAATCTATAGCATGATAACCCGGTACAGGCAAGGCTTTTTTGATTTACCTGCCGGTAAAGACGCATGCCAGCGCCGCAATCGCCATCATGGCCATGCAGAAGGCCACCGTGCCGCCGATACCCGCGGCCGGCACCAGTATAAGCACCGTGGCCGCAGACCCCGAGATGGCCCCGAAATGGTCCATGGAGTCGAGAATCCCAGCGCGTTCGTGAAAGCCGATACCGGTCATTCGCGCAAAAAGCGCAGGGAACACTCCCCCGCTCAGGAACGAAAACAGAAGCAGCACCGGCCAGAAAAAGAACCCCGACCCGGTATTCATATACGCGTAAATTAGCCCCAGGGATGCGGCCATGAAAACGAAAAGCGCCGCCGGGTGCGTTTTTCTGCCGGTGAATGCGTATGCTCCGGCGGCGAGGCCCAGCATGAAACACGCGTTGATGAGCGCAACCCGGTGGTACACCGTTCCCTCGAATATCTGGAGCAGGATGATCATCACCGTGACCGTGGATATGCCGGTGAAACCGGCGATGTAAACGAGGAATCCGCCTGATGCGCCCCTTCTGACGCGGCGCACCGCGATGTCGGCCATGGCCGCAGCCAGAGCAAGAACGATGACGAGGGGAACGAACACCCCGCCCCTGAGCAGCCGGTAAAAGACCGACTTCTCCTGCAGCGACGAAAGCATGATATGGCTCCAGTACGCCCGGGGATTCATGTCGCCGTTTACCCTGGATTTCGGCATGGACCGCGCCGCGACCTCCCTGAAATAATCAAGGTGGGACTTTTCGAAAAGCATGGACAGCTCCGCAGGATCGAACTCGGACATGATCTCCTTCTCGATGGATGCGCCGCGGACCGCGGGCAATCTTTTTCCGTATCCCTCTATCAGCGCGGCGGGATTCCCGGGAAGGGCCCCTGGATCACGGGCGCCGACGAGGTACATGACCTCGCCCGAAGTGATCATGGTTCGGGGAAAAACGCCGGTGAAGGCGCCGTATATCGACAGGATGAATTCACGCAGGTCCGCGCCCAGATAGTTGCTGAAACCCATCACCGACGCGATCATGACTCCCCCGGGCTTCAGCCGGCTCCTGCACAGCCCGTAAAATTCCCCGGTGAAGAGGCGGTTGTGCATGATGTTTTCAGGCGTATGCGACAGGTTCACGATCAAATCGAAGCCCTCCCTCGAGTTCAGGAGATATTCCCTGACGTCGCGCCGGATTATCTTCAACCCCGCGCGGCCGTCACCGACGCCGTACAGCTTCCTGACGCGGGGCTTCACGATCCTCCACAGGCCCGCATCCGGTTCGCAGTAGCAGACCTCGCCGGCTCCGGCCCGGAGAAGGTTGTACGGCACCGATCCCGGGGCGGACCCGAACACGAGAATCCGCCCCCCCCTGATCTCTTTGAGCGCCATGATCAGATGAAAAACCTGCCGCGCCTCGTAGGCGTCGGGCAGCGTATACAGGAGAACGCCGTCGCCGTACACGCCGACAGAGTCCCGGTCTGCGCACAACGCCACTGCCTGGTACCTGGTGCGCTCGTATGCCTCAAGCCTGCCGGGACGGTTCGCCTGCCACAACCGGCTGAAAAGGGAAAACTCCGCTTCAGTTGCATGGAAAAAAAGAACGGCCAGCGCGATGCAGAGCGCGGCAAGCGCGATCTTCATTCTCCACAGGCAAATGGCCAGGGAAAAAACGGATAGAATGATTATGATCTGAAGGGGATTCAGGAGGCCCGCGAAAACGAATGAAAAGGCCAGGCCGCCCAGGAATGAGCCCGCGGATTCTATATAGTAGACCCTGCCGCCCGAGGCCTCGCCCTCCTCGCCCGAGACCAGGGCCACGACCGGAGGGAAGAACCAGCCGATGATGAAGCTCGTGGGAATCGTGAAAAAAAGTGAAAACGAGAGCTCGGCCGTAAACGTATAAAAGGTCCCCGCGGAGCGCGGGACGACGGCCGACATGACATGGGGGCCGTAGGCCGAAAGGACCAATACCGGGGGAAGCATAAGCGCCGCGGCCCGGACCCTTCGTATCATCGAATCCGCATCGGACTCCCTGCTCAAACGCGCGCCCAGATATATGCCCAGAAACCAGGCTGAGAACATGACCCCGATGATGAACTCGTTTCCCCTGAAAACGGCGAGGAGCTCCCGGATGAGGGTGACCTGGGACACGGCGGCGGCGAAACCGAAATACAGAGCGATGAGCGCGAGCTCGTTGGGGACCGGCAAACGGTCTTTTGTATCGAATGTCAAGCCCACACCCCGGGTATGGCCGCGCCGCAGGAGGGGCATTTTCCGTTTCTGATGCGGTTACGGATCACGATGAAGCCGCTCCTGTCGATTAAGGGTTTCCCGCATCCGTGGCAGTAGGTGTTCTCCCAGCGGTGCCCGGGAACGTTTCCGACATAGGGATACCTGATCCCCTCCGCTGCGGCGATGCTCCGGCAGCGTTCGAGGGTGCTCACCGGCGTCGGCGGAAGATTGCGTATCAGGTACATGGAGTGGAACCTGGTGAAATGCATGGGCACGTCGGGCGACAGGTTCTTCCTGACCCAGGCCGCCATTTTTTTTATTTCGCCCGCGGAATCGTTGAGCGTGGGTATCACCAGCACCACGATCTCGAGCCACCTGCCGGTCGCGTGGATCGATTCGAGGTTCTTGAGCACGCTCTTCAGGCCGCCGCCGCAGATGCGCGAGTAGAAATCCTCGCTGAAGGCCTTGAGGTCGATCTTGACGCCGTCGAGGTTCTTCGCGAGCTCTTTTCCCGGTTCGACGTTTATGTAGCCGTTGGATATGATCACCGGCCTGAGGCCCGCGGCCCTGGCCCGGGCGGATGAATCGCAGATATACTCGAACTGGACCGTGGGCTCGTTGTAGGTGTAGGCCACGATCCTGGCCCCGCTTTCGCTCGCCCGGGAGGCCAGCGCCTGCGATGGAAGCTCGAAGGATTCGATCTCGTCGGGATCGGACTGTGATATCTGCCAGTTCTGGCAGAACTTGCAGCTCATGTTGCAGCCGGCGGTCGCTATCGAAAAAGCGAGCGACCCGGGAAGAAAATGGTACAGCGGTTTTTTTTCGACCGGATCCACCTGCATGGCCGCGATCCTCGAATAGACCAGGGTGAAGAGCGCGCCGCCGATGTTCTTCCTGGCCCTGCAGGCCCCCTGCTCTCCGTCTCCGATCACGCACGCGTTCGGACAGAGCAGGCAGCGCACCGACCCGTCCCCGGCCTTTTCCCAGTGGCGCGCAGGCCTGAGATAATACTTCTTCGGAGAAGCTGCGCACAGCAGATCGCATCCAGGCAGCCATGCTCCGGCCGCAGCGGCGCAGAGGAGCTCTCCGCTTCGCTTGAGGAACCGGCGGCGGTTAATTTCCCTAATTTTCAATGTCATCTGTTATACCATATTCAGTTCATTGCGAGCCTTGCGCCTGGAAGCTGCGGCAATCCTTTAGAACGCTGTCACTCCCGTACCCGCTTTCGCGGGCACAGGCTCCAACGGGAGTCCATTGTCATCAAGATGGATCCCCGCTTTCGCGGGGATGACAACACCCCGAAGCATCGTTACGGTCGTTTCACTCCCACGCGATTACCTGTAATCCATCCTTCCCCTAATCTGCGTGTTATATTCCCCTTCTTCTCTGTGCCCTCTGGGGCTCTGTGGCAAATATTTTTACTGCCTATTCCTTCTCCCCGAAAACTATGGCCTCGAACCGATAAATCCTCGTGCACTTCTCCCTCCATGCTCCCGGATCAAGCCCGGCCTTTTTGCAGGTATTGTCAAGAAACGTGTTCCTGTCCCATCCGTATTCAACCGCGACCTGGGGGAGGAGCAATCCCCGATATGGCCCGCGCTCCACGATGAGGCCGTCCCTTCCGGGGACGATCTCACCGGGCGAGGCTACCTCAACCGGTTCGGTCAGCACCGATATTTCGATGCTGATATCGTCAAGTTCTTCTTTTTTCACCGGACCGAAACGCGGGTCGCTGAACGCCGCATTCAGGGCGTTTTCAAGCACCGTGCGATACAGGGGCTTCTCGGCCGCGATGAAGCCGATGCATCCCCTCAGCGCCCCGTTTTTTTTCAGGGTCACGAACACCCCTCTTTTCGCCAGGCATGTCACGGGCAGTTTCGAGGGATCCATTTTCAGCTCGCCTTTATCGGCCAGGACCGATACGATGTTGCGCCTGGCCGCGTCGAGGAGCAGTTTCCTGTCAGGAACGGGGAGGTCCCATTTCACGTCAGCCCTGGCTGCAATACCGGCCAGTTTTCCGCATAACGCGATTGACGCGTAACTCACGGTGCTGTCATAATCGCCGGTTGAATCGATAGATGTCCGGTAGTCGATCACGCCTGATTTGAATCCGTCAATGGACAGCACCAGGGCCGTCTTGACCGCGCCGGCGCCGCAGATGGTGATTCCGGTTTCATCGACATAACGGCTGAAGCCCGAAACGTCTTTTTTCAGGATGTATTCGATCGCGCCGTAATCCAGCTTTTTCAGTTTTGCACGCGCATCGTCGGCGTCCGAGGCCCTGAACGGCGTATAGCCGAAACGGCGCCCGTAATGGGTGAAATCGGTGCTCACTATGACAAGGGGATTTTTTTCGCCGGCAAGCACTTCCGCCAGCGTACGCGCGATGAGGCCGGCTTCGTGGCCGTCGACACCCCCGACCAGCGCAGGGACTATTCCGGCGCCGTGCGCGATCTCTGCGGAAAAAACCCTCTGGAGCATGGGCAGCTGGATTTCAACAGAGTGCTCATCCGCATGTGCTTCCCTGTTATCCGAAAAAAGGTCTTCATCGAGGAGCCGGCGCACGATGTCAAGGCGCACCGGCACCCTGCCCAGCGGGGTTTCGAAGAAATCATTGACCGCGAGGGCGCATCCCCTCACCGTCACGTGATGGGCGGTGCCGAGTATGACGATCACGCCGGGCTTCATGCCCTTTACCGACTGATATGCGGCCGCGGCCGTGGGGCCTGAATAGGCATACCCCGCATGCGGCACTACCAGCACAAGCGGGTCCTTGAGCGGTCCCGTCCCGTCCTGCCGAATAAGGGCGTCGACCTCGGCAGCGAGTTTCCGGGCATCGGCAGGATACCATGTGCCGGCCAGGCACGACGGCCTGGTTTCAGCAGGCGCTTTTACGGGGGAACAGGAAAACAGCACAACGAGAATTATGACAAGCGCATGACGGAGCTTCATAATCCGACCTCTTCAGGGTTTTCACTGCATGTTTTCGGGGTAATTCATAATACAGGTCGCATGTGCAAAATTCAAGTTTTTTAATGCGGATTTCTCGATCGTCAGATAAAACCGCCGGGGGCTGGCCCCGGCGGTCATGTTTCGATGTACTGGCGCGGGCCCGAAAACCCGCGGAATAAGTCTTATAGCGCTATATAGTACTGCACGCCGAAGAAGAACATGAAACGTGCGATAACGCCGTTGTCATATTCGAGATTGGGAAGCATCGTATTGAACATGCCGGTGATCGCGAGCTGACTGATCACTTCATACTCGACGCCGCCGTAAAAATCCATCGCGAAGCAGGCATCCGTGTCGTCCTTCCAGTGAGGTATGTCGTAATGGTGGATCAAAACCGCGGGCCCGATACCGCCGCCCAGATAAATCTTCAGTTTATCGATAAAGGTCGGGAAATAAAACCGCACGCCGAAAAGAAAGGGAATGACGTCCATGGGCGCATCGTATTTTTTACCGTAGTCATAGACATAGAAATACCGCTCCCAGAGGCACCTGAAGGTTACCGACAGATTGTCTATGGGAAAGAACTGCACCTCGGGCTCGATTCCGAAAGCGAACGCGCCATGATCGCTCCAGCCATACGTGGTCGCAGCGCCCATGCCCAGGTAACCTCCGACGCCGAGGTTGAATTTTTTCGCTGTCGATGCCTGAAGGGCCGACGCCGAAAAAACAAATACCATCAGGGCTACAAAAACGCCCGTTAACCGTGTGAATCTTCTCATACGAACCTCCCGTTTTTTCTATCAGGCCTGCACCAGTCTGAACCGTTGAGCGCAGCCAGCTACTGGTTAACCCGAGCGGAGAACACCTCAATGCTGCTACAGGCCTTTTATCATGATGTCAAGGAAAAAAATACATGGTACATATTGCCTTGATAAATCAGATTCTGTTTCCGGCTGAAAAATATTTCAAGATATTTTATAAAAAAATTAAATTAAATCGACACCACCCTGAATGAACGGGTTTCCTCTTCGTCATTGGTAATCGATACATGGGCGAGCGACAATCCTCCCGGGTTTCCGGTCCGCCCCGCGCGCAGCGTCGATCCCTGCGACCGGGCTGAGAAACAATTGACATAATTTGCCGGGTGCATGAGGCTGTGATATATTTAGTACAAGAGGATTCCGTGCGAACCTGGAGAATCCGGCTTGCAGGGAAAGGAGAAAAAATGAAAGCTCAAAGAAAAATAAACCTTGCAGTGTGTGCGGTTCTATCCGTACTCGCTCTTGCGGCGGCAGGAATATCCGGATGCTCGGGATGCTCAGGCTGCAAAGAATCCAAGGAGAAGACGTCCTGGTTCGGGCCTTCCGAGGGAACGTTGACGGTCACCGTGTACGCCTATTGTCCATGCGCGAAATGCAATACCGCAAAATGGAAGGGAATGCTCGCCACCGGCCATAAGATGAAAAGGCTCCTCGCAGAAGGCAAGAACATCTGCGCGGCCGACCCCGCGGTGATCCCGATGGGGGCGATCGTTACATATGACGGCAGGGACTACATCGTAGCCGACACCGGCAGTAAGATAAAGGGAAACACGATCAATATCCTGTTCAAAACTCACCGCGAGGTCAATCGTTTCGGCGTGAAGAAAGACCAGCAGATATCGTTCAGGAAAGACTGAAATCCATAATCTTCGCTCCAGCCGGAAAATCCCGTCATGGGATTTTCCGGCTGGAGCGATAACAATCAGCAGGCCTGATCCTTCAGCTTCTTCAACTCCAGCTCGCAGCGGTACACGAGCGCCATGGCGTACTCGGCGTGCGACCACATCAGGGGCACGGCGAACGTGATATGCCTGGCGCCCTGACGGCACTTCTCCTCGATGTCATCGTACGCCTTTTTCATATGGTTCAGCTCCTCGACCACAAGGTCATAGGCGATTCCCGGGACCAGTATCTCAGGCGCGAATTCCTTGTCGAAATCGCTGCCGCTGAGCCACTCGAGCCTCATGAATTCATAGAAGCGCTCGGGAGTCGTGAGGTGCTCGCAGAGGTATCCCTCCTTCGACCGGTATCCGTCGATTATCCCCATTATCCTGTTTCCCCTGTCGATATCCCCGGTGCAGAAATAATACTGGGCCAGCATCGAGGTGTACTGCAGCCAGGGGCCGTTGCCCGCGTGCACATGGGTATGAGGGTCCTCGATGAACGGCAGATAGCGCTGAAGCATGCCGAGGTCGGGGTCCCACAGCGTCTGCTCGATAAAATTGATCGAGTTCGCGAACTCAACGCTGGGCGTAAAGCAGTCGTTCTCGAATCCGCTCCCGAAAAAGAACGGGCTCATCAGAGTAATGTCCGGGCGAAGGTCGATCTCGCCGTTCGGCTTCAGGCGCCGCACGTACCGTCCCGACATGGTGAAGACCTTGTCTATGGTTGATTCGAATCCCGCCTTGAGCTCCAGCGCCCCGGCGAAGCGCGGGGCGACGCCGAATTCATCGCCTACCCGTTCGATCAGGCGAAGCATGAGCAGATACGCGTGGTTGACCCAGATGGAATATCCTTCCTCTATGGCCGATTCGTGAATCGACGTGGTCGAATAGAAGAGGTGGATTTCGTTTCGGTAATAGTTCTTCTTCGCGTATTCGAACCCGCGCGCGATCGCGTCGAGGAACCTGTCGAGCTGCGGTATCGCACCCCCCCTTTTCACCGAAGCGAGAAGGTACCGGCAGATGATCGAGACCCCGTGAGCGACATTGTCCTCCTGCCGGTAGATCGCCTTGTCCTCGCCCTGGATGCCGTAGCGCTGGCCCCAGTACCCGTCCCCACGCTGGCACTGGACGATGAAGCGCGCGATCTCGCCGAGGAGCCGGTATGCGGTATCACCGGCCTTCATCCTGCCGACAGCGATCTTGTACAGAAAACGCGAGGCGCACGCGCTGTCGCGGGGATATACGTACGGATAGCGCGATCCGGGCATCGTGGCGAGCAGCGCGCCGCCGCTTTCGGTGTCGATTACGCACTGGGACAGGATGTCGAGGTGCCTGTTGATCTCCATGTTCAGATCGAGCAGCTTGCGGCTCGCCATGGCCAGCACCGAGTCCTTGAGGATGTCCTCCCTGTTCTTCTTTCTCTCCCTGAATACCCTGTCGAGCTCCGCGATCATGTTCCTGTCTTTCTGCACGATGCCGACGAAGACGTCCCGCGCGATCCTGACTACGTTCAGCCCGGTCCTGGTTTCGACCGTGGCGTTCCTCGCTTCGTCCGAAAGCAGCGACATTTCGCCGAAATACTGGCCGTCCGCGAGGATCGCGATCAGCCTCCTGTCTCCGTCAACCGTCCTGTATACATCCGCCTTCCCGTCCCGTATGAGATAGAAGGCGTCTCCGGTGTCTCCCTCCCTGAAGACCACGTTTCCTTTTTCGAGCGATATCATCTCGACGGCGTCCAGCACCTCGTTGAAAAGATCCTCGCTGAGGTTCGTCAGAAGGGGCACCTTCCGCAGATCGCCGCGCAGGCTTCTCTCGATATACCGCCGGTCCATTATGGAATTGATTTTTTCAGAATCGGCGCAGAGCGACTTCAGCACGCCGGAATCCATCGAAAGCGTCAGCACCTCGGTGACGGATATGATCGAGTTCTCCCTCGGTTCCGACGAAAAGATGATCTCTTCGCCGAAAAAATCCCCTGTCGACAGCCTGAACAGCTCGAATCTCGGGTCGTCCTCGGTCGGAATCACCGCGCGGACCTGGCCGTCCAGAATCAGGTGAAAGCGCTCGTCGAACTTCCCGTGGCGGCAGATGATGTGGTTCCGGGGATATTCCGAGATCACGACATCGCCGGAAATCTTTTCAAGGACCGGCGCGCTCACGTCCGTGAAGAACGCCAGCGATTTGAGGATTTCTGAAGCGTTCAGGCCGTGAAACCGGGGAATTGAATGCAGGCTTTCGGAAAGCTCCCTGATCGAGCAGTCATGCAGTCCCATACGGCACCTTCCTCGCTTGAATAAAACCGGCCGCGGGCGGATGCGCATTCCG
>ERZ795055.1854-NODE-1854-length-16558-cov-5.773072_pt1 | contig 16558 bp, 9 predicted proteins | sample MGYA00375139_ERZ795055 | MGnify/ENA primary metagenome ERZ795055 (study PRJEB30184, sample SAMN05720283) | anaerobic digester metagenome | isolation source: active sludge of municipal wastewater-treating anaerobic digesters | place: USA | collected 2015-01-23 ... | reverse complement strand
ACGCTGGGCACTCGACGCTGGACACTGGGCTCAAATCTCACGCCTCACACCTCACGCCTCACACCTCACACCTCACACCTCACATCTCACATCTCACATCTCATCTCTAACGCCTCACATAATGACCAAAGAAGAATCCGAAATCACAGAGCTGGTCAATCGTGAAACAAAAGCCTGGGACACGCAGGATGTAAACCTTCTTATCTCGGTTTTTCATCCCGATATGGTCTGGCCCTGGCCCCGCACTATTGAGTCGCATGATCCCATGGACTGGATAATGCCCCTTGGCAGGTACAACAAGGAACGGTGGTGCAGGGGCTGGCAGGAGCTTTTCGACACACACAGGCTGGTACATAATATTATAGAAATCAAGTATTGATTACATAAAAATTAAAACTAGATTTTTCAGAATATGAATGTAAGGCTTTAGGATTCCATCTCTTTCCATTAAAATATGTTTTCAGTAGTCGAATCATATAATCAATTTATGTTTTAATATTTTGCTTAATTTTAAATAAGTATAAATAATTGATGTCAATGTCAAATAATTCAGAAGCTAATAAACTTTCTTCCATACGCGATAATAAAATCAGAGGTTCTGTTGGTCAATTCCTTATTGACAACATAAAATCGCAATCGGATCTAGCTATTGTCTCAGCATATTTTACGATTTATGCCTATGGTCACCTAAAACCACAATTAGATTCTGTCAACAGACTCAGATTTTTGTTTGGAGAGCCCACATTTATAAAATCTCTCGATCCCTCAAAGGTAAATAAGCGAGATTTTAAAATTGAAGATGATAAATTAATAATCCCTATTGAAAGTAGACTTACCCAGAAAAAAATTGCAAGGGAGTGTTCTGAATGGATTCAGAATAAGGTCGACATAAAATCGATGGTTAAACCAAATTTCCTGCATGGGAAAATGTACCATGTTTCTCAGCAGAGTGGTGTTGAAAAGGCGATTGCCGGCAGTTCAAATTTTACTGTTAACGGACTAGGATTGGGTGGCAGCCCCAATATAGAGCTGAATTTAATAGTTGACAATGATCGCGACAGAGCTGATTTAAAATCATGGTTTAACGAATTGTGGAACGATGATTCGGGTCTCGTTGATGATGTTAAAGATGAAGTCCTTAAATACCTTGAACAACTTTATGTTGAGAACGAACCTGAATTTATCTACTTCAAAACACTGTTCCATATTTTCGAGAAGTTTCTTGATGAACAGGAAAGAGGAGGCTTGCTTACCAATCAGACCGGATTTTTTGAAAGTGAGATCTGGCAAATGTTGTATGAATTCCAGAAGGATGGTGTAAAAGGTGCAATTAATAAAATTTTAAAGCATAATGGTTGTATTATTGCTGATAGCGTTGGTTTGGGTAAAACTTTTGAAGCTCTTGCAGTAATCCGGTATTTTGAATTGCTTAATTATCGGGTTCTGCTATTATGCCCTAAAAAACTCTCGGGCAACTGGACAATATACCAGGCTAGTCAGAATAATTCATTAAATCCATTCTTCAAAGACAAGTTTAATTATACGGTGTTATATCATACCGACCTTGGAAGGAAAACCGGAAAGTCAGATGCTAATGGTATTGACCTGGAGAATTTTAATTGGGGCGCTTATGATCTAATAGTCATAGATGAAAGTCATAATTTCAAGGGAAATCCGATTGAAAAGGCCAGGGAGGATGGTTCAATAAAGATGAACAGGGCCAAGTGGCTGATGGAGAGATTAATTAAGCAGGGAGTGAAATCAAAGGTGCTTCTGCTCTCTGCTACGCCAGTAAACAATAGTCTTCGCGATCTTAGAAACCAGATTTCAATCATAACCGAGGGCCAAAATGATGCTCTGTTTGTTTCAACTGGAATAAAAGATATTGCACTTTCTCTAAAAAATGCCCAGACTCTCTTTACAAACTGGGCCGACCATAGAAAGAATCCAGGTCGGACAGTTAAGCAACTTATTGAAAGACTCGATTCATCCTTTTTTAAAATGCTTGACGAACTTACAATTGCGAGAAGCAGGAAACATATAAAAAATTTCTATAAAGCTGAAGTAGAGGTTGGTAAGTTCCCTGAAAGACTAAAGCCTCTCGCGATTTATCCTGGAATTGATTTAAAGGACAGGTTTTATACTTATGATGAAATAAACAGGATAATATTAGATTACAAGCTGGCTGTATTTAATCCTTCAAAATATATTAAGGAGGGTAAACAGCAGAAGTATGATGAGCTGGCAGCAACAAATGGGGTTATGAACTTCAAACAGAGCGACAGGGAGGACTTCCTTATCGGCATGATGAAGGTCAACTTTCTGAAACGACTTGAAAGTTCAATTGAATCTTTTGAAATATCGATTGACAGAACAATTCAGAAAATAGAAAAGCTCGAAAATAAAATCAGGGAATTCCAAAAAACAAAACAGAAGTCACTGGAAGATGATATGGAGGAATACCAACCTGATGAAGATGAAATTGAAGAATCGGCTGAGGACCTTGAACAGTGGCAGGTTGGTAAGAAACTGAAATTTGATCTGGCAGATCTGGACCTTGATGACTGGTTGACTGATCTCGAAAATGACAGGGATGCTTTAAATAAACTATATAACTTTTCGGTGGCAGTTACACCCGACCGCGATGCTAAACTAAAAGATCTTAAAAAGCTTATTGAAGGAAAAATTAAAACCAGGCTTAATCCGGGTAATAACAAAGTGATTGTCTTTACCGCTTTCGCCGATACTGCATTTTACCTTTACAATTGTCTTAATAACTGGGCAAAAGATGAACTTAAACTGAACATAGCCCTTGTTACAGGTTCCGAAACCAGAACTACTTTTGGTAAAAGCGAATACACAAATATCCTTACAAATTTTTCTCCTCATTCCAAGAACAGGAATAAGATGAATTCTATGAAACAGGAGGGGGAAATTGACATTCTTATAGCTACCGATTGCATTAGTGAAGGACAAAACCTGCAGGATTGTGACTATCTTATTAACTACGATATTCACTGGAATCCGGTTCGTATTATTCAAAGGTTTGGTCGTATTGACAGGCTTGGCAGCAAAAACGACAAGATTCAACTTGTTAACTTCTGGCCAACAAAGGATCTTGATAATTATATAAACCTTAAAGAGAGGGTTGAAGCCCGAATGGCTTTGGTAGATGTTACCGCTACAGCCGATGATAATGTTCTGGCATCAGATCAGATTGAAGAGTTGATTGAGGACGACCTTAAATACCGTAACAGGCAGTTAAAAAAACTGAAGGATGAAGTTCTTGATCTTGAAGATATGAGCGAGAGCATTTCTCTTACCGATTTTACTCTCGACGATTTCCGGATCGAACTAATGAACTTTCTTGAAAATAACAGAAAAAAACTTGAAGATGCACCATTTGGCTTATATTCTGTCGTTCCTTCTCCATCGGGAAATTATTCAAGTCAGCTTGACATTGAAAGATTTTCAGAAACAGAAAGAGAAATCATTAAACCAGGTGTTGTTTATTGCCTTAAGCAAAAGGGCGATACCGATGGCAATGAGGAGGTGAATCCTTTGCAACCGTATTTCTTAGTTTACATCCGTGACGATGGGAATGTAAGATTCAACTATGTTAATGCAAAACAGATTCTTGAAGTTTATCGTTTATTGTGTGCAGGTAAATCACGGGCTCATGAGGAGTTATGCGATCTATTCAATTCCGAAACTCAACAGGGCAGTGAAATGAGCAAATACTCAGCACTGCTCGATAAAGCTATTGATGAAATTGCACGGGTGTTCAACAGACGAAGCAACCAGAAACTTACCGGGACCGACCGCGGCGCTCTGCTTATTCCTCAAACAAAACGGATTTGCGAGATTAATAATTTTGAACTGGTGACCTGGCTTGTTATAAAATAATTCAGATGAATTTCAGGCAACTTTCAGATATTATAATAAGTACAAATAAAGCTCTTTACTCGGAAGCAGTCAAGGCGGTTAACATCAGCCTTACTTATAGAAACTGGTTATTTGGTTCCTATATTGTAAAATACGAGCAAAATGGCATTGACAGAGCCTCGTATGGAACCAAATTGCTTAAAAGGCTTGCTGATAAGATCAAGATAAGTGGCATATCCGAAACCAGCCTTAAAACATTCCGACAGTTCTATTTAACCTATCCTGAGATTAGTCAGACACTGTCTGACCAATTTGAAACATTGGCAATAAGTCAGACAGTGTCTGACCAATTAAAACTGACAGAAGAAAAAGCACCGGCAAAGAGTAAAAAAGAAATTCTTGGGTCACTGTCCCAAAAATTCGATAAAGAGGATATTAAACACTTATCTCTGTTACTCCATTCTGTTTCTTATTCTCATTTTGTAGAATTAATTAAAATAGATGATCCGGTAAAAAGAAAGTTTTATGAACTGGTAACAATTCGCCAGACTCTTTCGGTACGTGAGCTGAAAAGGCAGATTGAGTCCCTTTCTTTTGAACGGCTTGGATTATCTGCCGACAAAGAAAAGGCTCTGGTACAAATTGAGAAAAAGATTAAACCTGCTGAACCGAAAGATGCAGTAAAGGATCTCTATTTCTTTGAATTTCTGGGTCTTCCTAAGATAGAAGTTGTTGAAGAGAGTGATCTTGAACAGGCTTTGCTCGATCACTTCCAGGAATTCATACTCGAACTGGGTATGGGTTTTTGCATTGAGGCACGTCAGAAAAAGATCCTGATAGGTGATGAATATTTCTTTATCGATCTTGTATTATACCATCGGATATTAAAGTGTCATGTGCTGGTAGAACTTAAGGTCGATTCTTTTAAGCATTCTCATATAGCTCAGCTTAATACCTATGTTAACTATTATAAACAACAGGTTAAGGAGTCAGACGATAATCTGCCAATTGGTTTACTACTCGTGGCTGACCAGAATAAACCGCTGGTAGAATATGCTCTTGGTTCCATAAATAACAAATTATATGTAAGCAAATATCAGCTGCAACTGCCTGATACCAAAGATATCGAACAGTTTATGCTGAATGAATTGAAAAGTCTATGACAACTGAAAATGTAAAAAACCATATTAAAGAAGCTATCCAGTCTTTTGCATCCGGCAATCTTACTAAAAACGGATTAAATCTGTTCAAAACACTGGGTTATAATACTGAAAGGCAGGCTCCTCTGAACAAACCGACTTTCTCAGAATTTAAAGAAAGCTTCATTTCAGCTGAGAAGAAGTTTGATGAAAAAAATGCACTTTGCAAAGAATGGAAATATGTAGATCTCTTGTTTCAATTGAGTGCCGAAGAAATGCAACATCAGGAATCATTATTTAAGGCAACTGTTGAAAGGGAAGATCCTGCTTCTTATTTGTTCTTTATAATTGACCTTGGAGTAAATGCATATTCAAGAAATCAACTTTCTCAAATTGTCAGAGAGGTGAATAAAATTTTCCCAATGCATGTATTCATTGTATTTAAATATGCCTCTGAGATTTCATTATCCTTGATTGACAGAAGACCAAATAAACGTTCTGATGATAGAGATGTACTTGAAAAAGTTACTCATGTTTATAATATTAAAATAGCAAATCCACATTCAGGTCATGTTCATATCCTTTATAGTTTCTCTTTTGAGGCAATATCAGCTGAATCTAGAAAAAGAAGGATAGAAAGCTTTAAGGATTTACAATCAGGGTGGCGAAGGGTTATTAGCACTGATATTCTGAATAAGCAATTCTATCTTAACTATTCACAACTTTCAGTAAAACTTATTAAAGTAGTTTTCCCAGATCGGGTCAGGAGTAAGTTGATTACACACCAGGGGGTGCTAAACTTGTTGAACCGAATCATGTTCCTCTATTTTGTTCAGAAAAAGAGATGGCTGATGAATGATGATAATTTTATCATTCATTACTGGAACAGATATAAAGATTCTGGTCAGAGCAATAAATTTCACGAACATTGGCTTAATACATTGTTTTTTAATGCTTTCAATGGCAAGGCTTGGGAAGCATTCAAAAGTTTTAAATTCCTGCCAGATGAAATTCAGAAGGAGATAACCAACTTTCCTTACCTGAATGGCGGGCTTTTTTTATTTAATAAAGAGTATGATGGTTTTATTCTGGAAGACAAATATTTCGAGGAGATCTTTAATTTTTTTGAAAGTTTTATTTTCACTATAACCGAAGACACACCGTTTGATGTAAACCTTGAAATAAATCCCGAACTTCTTGGTAAGATGTACGAAAGTATGATCAATGCCACAGACCTAGATGATGTTGAAGCAGAAAACGGAATTATTTACACTGAAAGGCCCGAAATCAACTTTATGACAAGGAGAAGTTTTGTAGAAGTTCTGGATAAAAAGCTGAATAACAAACTTTCAAGAGAATTCCTTTATCATTTCATTTTTGACGATCATGCTCAAAAGAAGGAAATATTAAAACGATATAAAGTAAACCTTCTGGCTCTACGCCAGGCGATATGTACTTTAACCGTATGTGATCCGGCTTGCGGTTCAGGATCTATGCTTTTGGGAGTTTTACAACTACAAATGGAACTTTTAAGGGTAATTGATGAAACGGATAAGAAACCGCATTCTGAAAAGGATGATTTTCTTATAAAGAAACAATTGGTTTCAGATTGTCTCTATGGTGTAGATATTAAAGAATGGGCTGTCCGTATTGCAGAACTTCGATTGTGGCTATACATGATTGCTGAAGCTGATTTCAGCCAGGAGGAACGAATAAAAGCTCCACTTTTGCCAAACCTCGATTTTAAACTACGGAAAGGTAATTCACTTCTGCAAAAAATAGGCTCACTCGATTTTTCAGTTGAAGATCTATTAAATTCTGCAAAAAATAAAAATGCAGGAGCCTCAAGAAAATTAAGAGAGTTTATACAAAAGAAAAAGGAGTTTATAATAAATCAGGAGGAAAGCAACACAACATATGAAAAACTAAAAAAAGAAGAATATGAGGTTTTCTATGGTTTTATAAAAGAGTTGATATTTGAAAACGAAAATAAGCTTTCCAATATAGGTAAGAGAGGGAAGCAACTTACAATAATCCCAGAGCCTGAGCAAATTGACCTTGAGCTGTATGCAGAGGAGAAGGAATCCCTCAGGGTTGAAATTGAAAAGCTTAAAAAGCTTAAAACTTCAATACATAAAGAAGGTAAACTTCCTTTCAGTTTTGAAATCGATTTCATGGAAATATTTCTTGCTTCAGATGATCCTGGATTTGATTTAGTAATCGGAAATCCACCTTATGTGAGACAGGAACAAATACTACCTCCTGAAGATGGAGAATATCTTGAATATCTGTTGCTTCCTGAAAACAGACATGAAAAAGCCAAAGTAAACAACCAATATAAAGAGATCCTAAATGAAAAGGTTTTTAAAACCTATCCATTCTTATCAACATCCTTCAAAACTAAGATTGAAGAGAAGAATAAATCGATTCCGGTATATGGGAACAAGGTGCCGGGACGAAGTGATCTGTATTGCTATTTTCAGTTAATCTGTCCTTCTTATCTTAACAGCAAAGGTACTTTTTGCTTTATCATTTCTAATTCCTGGCTTGATGTTGAATACGGCTTCTTTATTCAACAGTTTTTATTGAAGCACACAAATATTCAGGCAGTTTATGACTGTAATGTTCGTTCTTTTGATGCTGCTGTGAATACAATTATATATTTACACTCGTCTTTAACGAATACTCCAATTGGGCCAGAATTATTCTTTAAAACACTTAAGCCAGGGAAAAATCTTGTAAAGTTTGTTATGAACAAGATTGATTATACTGAATTTTCATATGCCCCAATTCTGCTGGAACAGGAGCATTCAAATGTAAATATATTCAAGGATTTATACAGGGTAATAGTTATACCCCAGGATGAGCTTTATTATGGAGGGTACGATGATGAAGAAAAAAAATATATTGGAGATAAATGGGGAGGGAAATATCTAAGGGCTCCGGAAATTTATTATGAAATTTTAAAAAAAGGATATGAGAAATTAGTTAAGTTAAAATCTATTTCTGAAGTTCGGAGAGGTTTAACTACTGGTTCAAATGATTTTTTTATACTTGATGAAGATTCTCAGGGGAAATGGGATATTGAAAAAGCTTTTTTGAAGCCAATTGTAAAAAGTTCAAAAGAAATAAGGCGATTAAAGATTAGCTCTGAATCGTTAGAAAATAAACTATTTGTTTGTAATAAACGAAAAGTTGAATTAAAAGGAACTTATGCATTGAGATATATTGACTATGGAGAAAATTCAAATCTCTGGGAAAATAATCCGCCATCTGAAAGACCAACATGTAAGTCACGATTGCTATGGTATAATTTGGGCTATCGCGAGCCTGCCTTTATCAATTGCAACTATATGGTTGATTCAATAATGAGGTTTTTTTACGGGCAAGTATTGGTTAGCGATAATTTTCAGGAAATCCACTATTCAGGAGACAACGTGAAAGAGTTAGTCCTTTCCTGCAATTCGACTTTGTTTCAATTTCTGTTAAATGTAGTTGGAAGAGCAAATTTTGGAGACGGGTTAATGAAATTGCAAACATTTGAAGTTGCTGGTTTGATGCTTTTGGATCCTGAAAGAATATCAATAGATGGCAGCACTGAAACACAGTTTAATAGATTCATTAATAGGAGCATAAATAATATTTACGAAGAACTTGGCTTCGATAAGAATAGAAATATTCGGGACCAGAAACCAAATCCAATTTCTGATAGAAAAGCATTGGACGATATAATTTTTGATCAATTAGATTTGACAATTGAAGAGAGGACTGAGGTTTATTGGAGCTTAGGAGAACTGGTAAAACAGAGGTTAGATAAAGCTGCAAGCAGATAATAAAATAATTTAAAAGCTACTATCTAAAAAAATCTATATGGAAACCCAACTCCAATACATCCACAACCTTGCAAAACGATATAAAGTTTATTACGATCAACCTGATACTCTGTACGCAGACCTGAACAGGTTAGACAGCAATGTTATTCAGGATGTTGTGAATGAATATGGTAATCCCGACCGGAAATTTCAGCCTGTTGCATTAGTCCGTGCAGAAGTTGCCAGGAAGATGTTAGGTGGTATGGTTATTAATGAAGCTGTTACTGAGGAGGTCAAGCAGAAAATCAGGGATAAGGACCGCTCTTATTTTTCTCATTGTAGCCCCATACTTTTAGATCAGATGGTTGCATACCCAATGGATGGCAAAAGAGATATCTTTGCCAACTGGCAGCGACAATGGAATGTTTTTCATGTTTTCTTTTTCAGAGGAGTCTTTCGCGAAACTGTAAATCAATATCTCGAACAAATTGCCAATCAGGCAATAGCCGATCTTGAGCTGAAAGATTATACATTTCATAAGGTTGATTTTTTTGGCCCTTCAAACTTCGGCTCCGAGCATACCTGGATAGCTATCTACCCAATGAGTAAGAACTCTCATAAGGAAGCTTACCAGTTTTTTATCCAGATAAGTTTTGAAATTAGGGCAGGCAGAATTGGTGGCTTTTCTCTTCAGGACAGGGAAGCAGATAAAGTGAAACAATGTGAAAACTACACACAAATAATTGAAGTTTTACGAAAAGGAAAAGCAGAAATAATCTCACTTAATAATAAAATCCGTAATTATTTTAAAGTTGTACCCGGGTCGCAAGCTTCTGAATGGAACAGGTTTATACAAGAAAGTATTGTTGGGCTAAATCTGCCCCAGATAAATGCCGGGGATGTGTCGATGCTGCAAACCAAAGAAGAGATGAATATTAAAGCAGGTCTCGACCCTGAAAATAATTCCAATCAAATCTGGCCTCTCTGGTTATTCCGTAACGCTAACATCGGAGATGTGATATTTGCATCGAAAGGCACGAATACCTGTATTGGAGTTGGAGTAATTACCGGAGACTATTACTATGACGAAAACGATGTGACAGGTTATTCTCATAAACGTAAGGTTCATTGGCTATATGATAAAGTGTATCAGTATAAGCCACGATCGTATAAGAAGTACGCAACTCTTTTCAGACCAGATACATTCAGCCTGACCCTGGCTGGGGAATTTCTTATAAGTGAATATATACGTCTCTATCCTGAAATGAAAACCGGTTTCGATCAGTACAATTTGAAATATAGCAAATCTGGTATTAAAACTCCTGAGGTTGAAGAGGAACAGGAAGTATATGTAATACCAGAGGCTGAAATTGAGATTGAAGAAGTGGGTGAAGAAAGTGAAATGAGCTACTGGTGGATAAATGCAAATCCCGAAATTTGGAAAATAGGCTCGATTAATGAGGGAGACCGGCAGACATATACTTCCAGAAACGAAAAAGGCAACAAAAGAAGGATTTATAAACATTTTGAAGCTGTCAAACCAGGCGATCTGATGATCGGGTATGAAAGTACTCCTGTCAAACAGGTTAAGGCAATCTTTGAGATTACTAAGTCTCTTCACAAATCTGTGAAAGAAGGAGATGTGATTGAATTCGAAATGGTTGAAAAATTTGAAATTCCTGTTCACTGGAATGAACTTCAGAATGAACCAGGGCTGCAACTTTGTGAGGTATTTATTAATAACCAGGGAAGTCTATTCAAATTATCTGAAGAGGAGTTTGACATTATTAGGGACATTATTGATAATAAAAATATTGTCCAGGAAAGATTACAAGCCGCAAAAGATATTAAAAGCTATTCTTTTAAAGATGATCCTGATAAGCCATTTATTTCAGAATCACATCTCCTTAAAATCATTAATCTTCTTGAACGAAAGAAGAATATTATCCTTCAAGGACCTCCTGGTGTTGGTAAGACCTTCCTAGCAAAAAAGATTGCATACCAGTTAATGGGTCAGAAAAATGAAGGACAAATAAAAATGGTCCAATTTCATCAGTCTTTTGGATATGAGGATTTTATACAAGGCTTAAGAATGAACAAAAAGGGAGTCGTCATCAAGAACGGTGTCTTCTTTAGTTTTTGTCAGCAGGCACATGCTCACCCAGATCGTCCTTTCTTCATAATTATTGATGAAATAAACCGAGGAAATCTTAGTAAAATATTTGGAGAATTGATGATGCTGATTGAATATGATAAACGTGATAAAAAATATGCAGTTAAGCTTACATATGCTGAAGATGATGAAGAAACTTTCTTTGTGCCTGATAATTTATATTTAATAGGTACAATGAACACAGCTGACAGGTCCCTTGCAATAGTTGATTATGCTTTAAGAAGGAGATTTGCGTTTATCAAACTCGAACCAGTATTAAGTAAAGTATTTATTGATTTCTTGATTAGTAAAGGAATCTCTGAGAATCTTTCTGGGTTTATAAGTAATGCTGTTAGAAAGGTAAATGAAAAGATAATTGCAGATGGAAACCTTGGAGATGGATTTCAGATAGGGCACAGCTATTTCTGTTCATTTGACAAATCAAAAAATGAGAAAGAGTGGTATAACGATATATTGACTTTTGAAATTAAACCATTGCTGGAGGAGATATGGTTTGATAATCTTGATAATGTAGAGAGTATGATGAAGATACTGGCAGTGTAATTATGCAAATTCCAATTCAAAACATATATTATCTTCTTAGCTATTCATGGAATAAGCTCGATGAAAAAGATCGGGTAAAGGTTTCTACAGATGGATTAACCAAACTGGTTGATCTACTAGCCAAGGTTCTGATCAATTCAACTCGTATTCTGTTGAAACGAGGAATTGAACGAAGTTATATTGAAGTCTGCACCGAAGTTGGAGGTATAAAGGGAAAACTAGCCTTAAGTGAGACAATCAAAACAAATATTTTAGACAGACAAAAGACAATTTGCAGTTATGATGAATTCTCTCCTAATGTTCTTTTAAATAGAATCTTGCTTACTACACTTTTAAAATTAATGCGAACAAGGAACTTAGATTCAGAACTTAAAGAGAGCATTAGGTCACTTATATGGATGTTTCCTGATGTCGAACCAATTGAAATTAGGAGCTCAATATTTCAACAAATCAGGTTTAATAGGAATAATAAATTTTATGCATTTATAATGAACATTTGCCAGCTTATCCATGAGAGTTCTTTACCATCTCAGCAAGTTGGTTACTGGGATTTTATCGACTTCACGCGAGATGAAGTTAAAATGCATAGAGTATTTGAAAACTTTGTTTACAATTTTTATAAACTTGAACAAAATGTGTATCATGTTAGAAGGGAACAGATTAACTGGCAGTTTACTGTAGATGAATCAAATCATCTAAGTTATGTCCCAAATATGTTAACAGATATTACATTGCAGAACGATGAAAGTAAAATTATAATTGATACTAAGTATTACTCAGAAACTCTGGCACAACGATTTGAAGCAAAAAAAGTAAAATCAGCAAATCTTTATCAGCTTTTTAGTTATTTAATAAATCAGGAAGACGGATCACAAAGAAATTTAAACGCATCAGGCATTTTACTTTATCCAACAGTAGATGAAAACTATAAATTTGTCTACCATTATAAAAATCATATCATTCTTATTCAAACAATTAGCCTCAATCAGCCTTGGGAAGAAATTTCAAAAGATTTATTGCAAATAATTAGATAGGCCTTTTTATAAAATGAATTAAATATGTTTAGATAGGATTGGAAAGCATACCTTTCATACCTGAACAAGTCTATAATAGAAGAAAAGATATTCATTCTGTATATGGTGGCAATTGGCAGAGTGGTATAAGTCCTTCAGCAAATCACCCTTATATTTTTATCTTTTCAGGGAAATCAGGTCATCAGCATGGCTATGAAGATGGCTGGGATAATCCAAATGTATTTTCATATACAGGAGAGGGGCAGGCAGGTGATATGGAGTATACAAGAGGGAACCTGGCTCTGCGTGATCATAAATTAAATGGGAGGAGAGTATTTCTTTTTGAGAGTGTCTCAAAAGGATATGTTAAGTATATATGTGAAGTTGAAGTGTTTGATGCCGACTATTTTGAAACTCATGATACATCAGGTAAAACCAGAATTGGCATAAAATTCTTTTTCAAAAAGATTGGAGCTTATGTTCCACTGCAGGCCAACCTGTTTTCAGAAGTTCAGGCAGTCGCAGATCCATTGGAAAAATATGGCATTTCACCGCCAAATATGACTGAAAGAAAGGGTTTGGTTACCTCCAGAGTAGGGCAAGGGGCCTACAGAAAGCGAATAATCCACCGATGGGAATACAAATGTGCTGTTACAGGATTTGATAAGTTAGATATATTAATTGCCTCACATATAGTCCCATGGTCAGATTCAACAGATAAGGAGCGGCTTGATGTTGATAATGGCATCCTGCTTTCACCAAACTATGATGCCTTGTTCGACCGGCACCTGATAAGCTTTGAAAACAGTGGGAAAATTATTCTTTCTGATGCTATTGATGATAAGGCATATTTAAAAATTGGAGTTACAGGTAAAGAACGGATCAGCGATTTAAGCATATATAACCACAATTACCTGGATAGGCATAGAAAGGTATTCCAGACTCAGTATTAATCAAATTTCAAATTAAGTAATACAAAGTATTTGAATTATCTATATTTAATGCAGCAGCTCATGAAAAACTTAAGATTCATTTCAGGTTTAGTTCTCGGACTTGTTTTGGGAATTTTATTGATAATTGGTCTGAGATGTGTTACTGGTCCGGATATTGAAAATCAGAATAAACAGGACTCAATTGTAATGATAAAGGAAATCGACGGCTATTATTCATGTGGCGCCTACAAAATGACAATTGATAATGTTCAATATATGGTCGTCAGAGATGAATTAAAAGGAGGTGTTGCAGTTATTAAGCATCAGTAGTCAGACTGTAATGCTTTACTTCAACTTGCTACGATCAGGAAGCTCAAATGCATTCACAACTTTCTATCTGAATCCTTCACCAAAAGAACTACAGTTAAATGGTTTAAATTTAAGAGAGTACACTAGTCTTGATAGTATAAGGTATTCTATATCGAAACAATATTCACCAAAAAAGAATCAGAAATAACTTAAGTATTACTTCGACTGAATTAGTTTATAAAAATGTGGGACTGAATTCAAACTACAACCAAACCATGCTTCAAAACCCCTTGTTGCTACTGCCTCAAAGCGGAAATAATTTTGTTCTTCCGATAGATCAGATTTTGGTCTCAAAACATAATTCCAGGTCAGATGAAGAACATAGCTTTCATACTGACTTAATACCCGAACCATATATAGGAAATGTTCATGCTCCGGTTGTAGCACTTAATGCAAATCCGGGCTATGATGAAAATGACCAGCTTATTCATAGTGATCCCATTACGAGAATGATCATGTTGAATAATCTAAATCACAATTATTCTGACTTTTATTATCTGAGTAACGATTTTAACAACTCTGCCGGAGCGATGTGGTGGAGAAAGAGGCTGAGGAAACTTGTTGAAGCCACAAGCAGGGAAATAGTATCTAAAAACTTTTTTGTTGTTGAATCGATGGCTTATCATTCAGAAAAATTTAAATTCATCGATCTGCCTTCGCAAAAATATAGTTGTGAGCTGGTAAAAAAGGCAATTGAGAGAGCTGCCATAATTATTATCATGCGGAGTAAAAATGTCTGGTTTGATCTTGTACCTGAGTTGGCAAATTATAAGAATCTGGTATTTATGAATAGCTGGCAGTCAACATATTTCAGTCCGGGTAACCTTCCCCGCTTTGAAGAGGTGATTAAGCTTTTGATCCATTAGTTTAAGATACAGGCGACTGTATCACAGTTGTAAAGCCAAACAGTAGTTAATTTTGTAGGTCAACTGTATTCCTCCAGCATTATACCAGTCTGAAACTGAATATGTATTATTGATAAAATAACTTACACTTGCTGTTAGTTAAAAAATAAATATATTTGCAGTGAATATTACCTTTAGTGACAGGAAACTTGCAAAATCAATATTTTCCTCAGACAATTTTTCATCCTGGTAAAACCCTGGAAGAAAAACTTGATGAAATGGGGATGGGACCTAAGGAGTTTGCCATCAGAACGGGAAAACCTGAAAAAACAATAATAGCAGTTCTGAAAGGCAATAGTTCCATTACTCCCGATATGGCAGTATTATTTGAAAATGTTGTTAATATACCTGCACACTTCTGGATAAACTACCAAAGAGCTTATGATGAATACCTTGCCCGTGAGAAGCGTAAAACGGTTATTGAGGAATCAATGGAATGGGCAAAACATTTTCCTGTAAAAGAAATGATTAAACTCGGCTGGCTGCCTGAATTGTCAGCACTTCACGACAAGATAGCTGCATTACTTGTATTCTTTGGAGTTGCCGGTCGTGATTCATGGGAAGATTACTATTTAAAGCAACAATTAAAAGTTGCTTTCAGAATTTCCCTGTCACATACAAAAGAACCATACGCAATATCGGCCTGGTTACGTAAAGGAGACTTACAGGCAGCTGAATTATCTGCAATTGATTACAATGAAAAAAATTTCAAGGATGCCTTACCCGAAATCAAATCAGTAATGGCTAAACACCCAACTGATTTTGCAAAAAAATTGCAGTCAATCTGTCTGGCATCCGGAGTGAAGGTAGTCTTTACCCCCTGTTTACCAAAAGCCCCGATAGCCGGATCAACAAGATGGATTAACGACACTCCGCTTATACAGTTATCAGGCAGATATAACCGTAATGATAGTTTCTGGTTCACATTTTTTCACGAAGCCGGGCATATTATCTTACACGGGAAAAAAGACATCTTCTTAGAAAAAATTGATTATTCCGATTATGATAAGAATAAAGAAGATGAGGCAAATGATTTTGCAATTAAATGGACTCTTACAAAAGAAGAGGAGCAGGAAATTATTGATTCTGCACCATTAGAAGAATCTGATATAAAATCGTTTGCAAAAAAATTCAATACACATCCGGCAATAATAATCGGAAGATTACAACATGATAAGTTAGTTTCTTACGGGCTAGGCCGGCAATTCTTAAAGCCGGTTGAGTTCAATTAACTAATTCACGGCTCACGACACACGACGCAGGGCAGATGCGATGGCTCAATAACACTACGGGTCCCAAAACCTGTAAGACTGTTTCAAAGGCCCCTCAGATTGTAAAAAATGCCCGCCAGATCTCATTAACCTCTTGACAGATTGTTCCCGGAAGGTAAAGGACGTCATTTACCGGCAAAGAAATGTCATTGTTTGAGCAAGAAAAGCCATTGTTTGATCCAGAGATGTCATTGTTTGAGTCAAAGCTGACATTGTTTCAGGTTATCAGGCTATTGTTTATTACCAGCATGACATTGATTCATGCTACCAGGTCATTGCTTAAGCCGAAGATGACATTGTTTCATACGGAGAGTCATTTGCGCTTTGCCCTTCGGGCGTAATTCATAGTAATTGGCCTTCGGCGTAATTTGGCCTTCGGCCGTAATTTGCCCTTCGGGCGTAATATGCGCTTCGCGCGTAATTCATAGTAATTAGCCCTTCGGGCGTAATATGCGCTTCGCGCGTAATTCATAGTAATTAGCCCTTCGGGCGTAATATGCGCTTCGCGCGTAATTC
>ERZ795055.1843-NODE-1843-length-16607-cov-4.498973_pt1 | contig 16607 bp, 22 predicted proteins | sample MGYA00375139_ERZ795055 | MGnify/ENA primary metagenome ERZ795055 (study PRJEB30184, sample SAMN05720283) | anaerobic digester metagenome | isolation source: active sludge of municipal wastewater-treating anaerobic digesters | place: USA | collected 2015-01-23 ... | reverse complement strand
GCTTGCTGATCCGATTCTTTTATTGTCACCGAATCCGGCCGGATACGCATACAACAGAACGTATTTGAAATTCGACAGTTTGACATCCGGATCGACAGGGTTTGTCATCATTCAGACATCGACGGCAACGGCGGATACCGTTCAGATCAAAAATCTTTCAGGATCATTCACAACGAAAATTGACGGCAATGGGTTGTTTTGGGGGTGTTTGCCACGGTGTCAAATTTCAACAGCGTCCGCGAATACTGTTTTGTCGTTGGCACAGGAAATTTATTCAACCGTTACCGTGTCCGGATATATGACGGTTTCGCAATCGTCCGGAATAGCACGGACATCGAATGAAGATTCAATCACGGTTCCGAAATCGGGTGTATATTTGGCATACGCACAAACATCGCTTGAAAACACATCCGTTGATGCCGGAAATGTTTATGAAATCAGTTTTCTGATCAACGGATCGACAACGACAGCGACGGAATTGACGGAAAGTGAAAGGACGATTTCGAATTCGTCGATCGCCAATCTTGTAACGCGTGGATATTTCGCATTGACGGCCGGCGACAGGATTTCGTTCGCGGTTTTGAACAGGACGGACGACGATGATTGCACAATAAAATCGGCGAATCTTTTGGTTCAATGGGCAGGTTGGTGACATGGCCGACACGTTCATTGTGATATATTTTTCACAGGGGGATCATTCAAATGCCTGAAACGAACAGCGGTTTTGACGTAACTGAAAACGAGATCAGATACCGGATTCAACAGCCGGATTTGTTCAATCCCGAATCCTTTCGGATGAAGCCGATGGCCGATGGCATCAGTTTGGTGTTGGCCAAGAAGTCCGGATCGGATTCCATGGAAGTTCAGGCCATCCGGTTCGACAAAACCGTGTTCGACATCGATCAGGCCACGGCGTGGATCGAAGATCACAGAGACGTATTCAGCCAAAAGGAACCGGAAACGTTCAACATCGATGACGTGGAAATATTCGCGTGCGGTGAATGGAACGGTGACGCATACACGGTGAAGGATTTGGATCAGATCGTGGAAGGGTTCAAGGAAACGAAACGCGAAATGCGTCCATACCTGAAATTGGGACATGACGGCGAACAGCAGTTGGCCGTGGTATCGGGGATGCCGTCATTGGGATGGATCGATGACGTGAAACGCGTTGGCAAAAAACTGTTTGCCAATTTCAAAAACGTTCCCAAAAAGATTTATGAATTGATGAAGCGTCAGGCGTATGCACGCCAATCGTGCGAAATCTATTGGGATTTCAAGATCAGGAACAAAACGTATCCGCGATTGCTGAAAGCGGTGGCGTTGTTGGGCGGTGAAACGCCGGCCGTCCACACGTTGGATGACATTTTGTCGTTGTATGTCGCCGACGGCGATGTTGCCGTGTTTGATCAGGCCGACAAATCAGTAAAAATCTATACAATGGAAAGGACGGACAATCAAATGGACAAAAAACAACAGGAAGCATTGGAAGCCGACATCGCCGACAAAACGAAACAGTTGGCGGAAGCGGTCGCGAAAGTCACCGATTTGGAAACGAAATCGGCGGAATCAGAAAAGAGGGTCGCCGAATTGACCGAACAGGTCGCGAAATTGACGGCCGAACGTGATGCGATCGTGAAGGAAAACACCGACATGAAAACGAAGGTTGACGCGATCGAACAGGAAGCCAAAAAGGCATCAGAGGAAAAGCGGTTGTCGGAATTGAACGCGAAGGTTGATAAGTTGGTCGCGGACAAAAAGATCGTTCCGGCACAGCGTGATCACCTGTTCGCCATCCTGAATTCCATCACCGTCGAAAAGAAATACACGATCGGCGACAAGGAAATGGGGATGGATGAAATCGTTTCCGCGTTCGTTGATCAGAACGTGATCAGCGTGAACACCGATCAGCAATCCGATGCCGGTCGCCGACAGTCACAGGATTTGTCCGAAAGGGCGAAACAGTATCAGGCGGAACATCCGAATGCGTCTTTCAAGGACGCATTGATTGCCATCGAAAAGATGGACAAGGAACGATCCGCCGTCGGAAAATAAGGGTAACACCTTTTTTCCTGTAAAGTAGTGCCGACAAGTCGTCCGGCGTGAACCGCCGGCGATGAAAACGTCACGAAGATGAAGCAAAGGAAATAATCATGTCACAGGTTCGTGGACAGAATATCGTTTCCTTTAAGGGAAACGCGACGATGACCGCTTATGTGATCGTGAAGCCGACGGCGAAAAATACCGTTGGGATTTGCGACACGTCAACGGCATACATCGTCGGTGTGACCGCTGATACATCGTATGAATCAGGTGCGTCCGTGCCGGTTGTTATCGGCGGAACGGCCAAAGTTCTATGCGGTGCGTCGGTGTCCGCCGGTGCCGTCGTCATGGCACAAACAACCACAGGATACGCGGTCGAAGCAACCGCCATGTTGAACAACACGGCATCATCCGTTGTTCCGAAAACATTGGGGATCGCGTTGGAAGCCGGAAGCACAAACAGCGTCATTGAAGTTCTGATTCAGATCAACAATCAGAACAAAGTGGCCTACTAATAGGGGGAAATGACCATGCCATTACACGGACAGCTACATCGTGACAAGGCGTTGGAAAACATTTCCATCGCCTACAAGCCGGCCGGCCTGATCGCTGATGAATTGGCACCGAAAGTGTTTGTTCAGAACGAATCAGATGTGTATTACGTTTATTCACGCGACACCATGGCGGTGCCTGAAACGGCACGTGCCAATGGAACCAAAAGCAATCGGGCGACGTGGAACATGTCAACATCGGCGTATCATCTGGAAGACCACGCATTGAATGACGTGATCACCGAACGTGACAGGAAGAACGCGGATTCCGCCATCAAGTTGGATTCCGACGTGACCGAAATCCTTACCGGCAAAATTGCATTGCGTCGGGAATTGGATTTGGCATCGATTGTCGGAACCGCCGGAAATTGGGCGAACGCCACATCCTTGTCATCGACACAGGCGTGGAACCAGAACACCACGTTGTCGAATCCGGTGACGTTGTTGGATTCCGCCGGATCGGTTGTGATCCAATCTTCCGGATTGGTGCCGAATGTGTTGGCCATCAACGAACCGACGTTTCGGGCGTTGAAAAACCACACGTCGATCACCGGACGGATTCAATATACATCGGCCGATTCCATCACCGAAGCGATGTTGGGCAAATTGTTCGCCATCGACAAAGTGATCGTCGGACGTGCATCATACAATACCGCCGATGAAGGGTTGACAGATTCCATGTCATTCATCTGGACGGATTGTGCGTTGTTGGCGTATGTGGAAAAGTCGCCGTCGCTGAAAAAAGCGTCGGCCTTATACACATTCTGGCAGAACGGTGCCGGATCGCCCATGGTTGTGAAGAAATGGGCGGACGAATCGATCGGCGGTGACGTGGTGGAAGTGTCAACCATGTTTCAGCACAAACCGGTCGCGACAGCGTGTGCGTATCATATCAACAACACCATTTCCTGATTCGTTTTCGGGTTGGGTTGTTGATGTGCATCGATTAAAACAATAGGGTTTGGGGCGATGCCGGTTGGTGCCAAACATCAGCCGGCATCTCCCATACCACAAAAAACAAAAGGGGCGAAAACCATGGCACGAAAACTGAACAATGACGGAAACGAAAGCGGTGCGGTGAATGAGGATGGCAAACAGGCAAAGAATATGTCGCGATATAAACCGTATGTCGGCAAGGAAGAATTGCCGGCACCGACGTTCGACAAAAAAGGGAAGGTCGTCAAACGCGGTGAAATGCGGTATTTCTTACGCGGAACAGCGTCGGGAAAAGTCAAATTGTTGGGCGTGTTTCGAAACGGTAAAGGGATTGGCCGTATTCTGGTTCGGGTGTTACATCCGAACCGTCAAAACAAACCACAGGACAAAGCGATGATGCAAATGCTTGTCAAACAGGGGATCACGATCGGAATGTAAAGCCATGGGAAAATACGTCACCACGACATCGATCAGCAATTGGTTGCCGAATTACCTGAAAGGGAATACGACAACATCAGACACGGCCGGAACCGCGTTTTTCAGCGAATGCATCGACGACGCGGAAGCCACAACGGATTCCGCCATTGCCAAACGCTACGCATTGCCGTTGACACCGGTTCCGCCGTTGTTGCGAACGATCACAAAGGACATCGCGTGTTGGCGTGCGATCCGAAACGGTTTCACACAGGAAGGCCGTGTCAAAAACGTGTATTTGGACGATTACAACCGTGCCATGGACATGTTGGACAATCTGATGTCCGGCAAAATTCAGTTGGCGGACACGGCCGGATCGGTGATCGCCACGAATTCATCCGGAAAATTCTTGTCATCGGATGACACGTATGTGCCGGCCATCAATCAGGACGATGAAAAGGCGTGGGCGGTCGATCCGGACAAGGCCGATGCCATCACGGACGGACGAAAATGATAGAAATTTCGTATGATTTTACATCGGTGTCCGATTTTCTTGAAACATTGTTTTCATCGCGTCGCCGGTTCACGCAAATATTGACAGCGTGTTGGGCGACGTTCGGATACAAGGACGTGATCGAACATTTCAAGGATCAAACGGCGGACGGATTGGCGTGGCCGTCGCGGAAGCAATCGACAAATGACAGATACGACGCGATCAATGCCGGCCTGATCAAACCGCCGGCCGGATACAGGAAAGGATCATTCAGATCGTCGAACCGGTTGTTGCAATTGACAGGCCGGTTGCGTCAAAGTTTCGTTTTCGGCGGATCGAAAGGCGAAACCACGATCGAACCAAAAGGCGATACGGCAATAATGATCACGAACAACGTCGAATATTCAGGCACGCACGAATACGGCAATCCGTCGAAACGGATTCCGTCGCGGTCGTTCATGTGGTTGTCAGAAAAGGCACGCGAAAACATGGCCGAATTGATCCTTGATCATGTGTTCGGTGGCACCTGATGTTTGATTACGATTCGAAATTGGATGCCGTCATCAATGCGTTGAAAACGTATAACACAACCACGGCATCGCCGGATTTGTCGGCATCGATGACATCGCGGATCGACAGCGACAACATTTTTGCGTATGAACCGGACAATGCATCGTTGCGTGGGGATCGGTATCCGGCGATATACGCGTCATTGGTCGGTGCCGATGAAGAATTCATCGACATCGGCGAAACCGGATCGACGCGTGCGAGCAAATACAAAACCGTGACGTTCGCGGTCGTCGGCCTGTATAAAAAAGAGGGGTTCGCGTCGGATTATTCGGCGTTACCGCCTGAAATTTTCAACATGGCACGGAACATTGAAGCCGTTTTCAGAAAAGAATTGACGCTATCGGGAACCGCGATGTGGTGTGGTGTCACAAAAACGGATTTCACGCCGGCGATCGGGAACGGTGAAACGTGGGTGAAAGGTGTCGTAATAGAGTTGGAAGCAAAATATCTGTTCAAATGAGGCGATCAAAAACATGGCCAATATATTGACATACAAGGACGTGAAGGAACAAAGCGAAACCGTGTTCAGGCAATTCGGCGAATCGAAATGGTTGCCGTTCACGGCACAGAACGCGAAATTGACGCACAGGAACGGACGCGATTTGGCGAACGTCGGCATCGGTCGCGTGGCCGTATCCGCCGTCATGGGTGCGTCGTTGGAAAAGAACATCGACGCGATGATCAAATACCGCGACAGATACGATTTGATCACGAACGACAAATGTTTCGGAATCCTATTGGAACACGGATTAAAAGCCGATTACGTGGTTTTGTGCGATTGCAATATTCCATATCGGTGGATCGAAAAGTATATTCCGGAAACAAAGGACGTGAAGTTGATCGCCAATTGTTATGCCAATCCGGAATGGACGACGGCGTGGTTGGGCGAACGCTATTTTTTCATCAACCGCGATTCGTTGGAATCTGAAAAAAAGTTTTTGAAGATCATGCCGGCCAATACGATGACGATTCCGGCCGGATCGAACGTGTCGAATGCGATCATGTGCTTTTTCTTGAACATCGACGAAAAATCATCGATCAATTTCGCCGGATACGAACACATTTTTTTGGTCGGATATGATTACTGTTGGAAACCTGATGGCAGTTATTACGCGTTCGCCAATCCGGTGCCGAAACGGAATTACATGAACAATCGGACGTTGTTGGATTTCAACGGCGACATCGTTTTCACGTCCGAAAACCTGTTTTTTTCGGCGAAATGGTTGTATTCGTATTTGACGGCACACAGATTGCCGTATGTGTGGAATTGTTCGGGTTCCGGCCTGTTGGACATTCCGCACAAAGCGAATTTGGCGAAAATGTTGGATCGCGTGAATGCCGATCCTGAATATCGCAAACAGATTTTGACAGAATTGGAAGCCGTCAAAAAGGCAAAACGTGATTTTGAAGGCACGGTTGCACAATTTGAAAAATCCAGAGGGGGTATATTCAAATGAGCATCGGCGATACCGCACAATCAGTTGTTCGTGGTTATGTCGCATTATTCAAGGAATCGACGTTCGGCACGTATCCGGCCACAGGTGCCACAGGTGCGTCGTCATTGGAACCGATTTCATGCACGTTCAAGGTGAACATCGACAGCCAAAAATTGGACACCATTTCAACGAACCGTGGGTTTTCGAAACGCGTTCAGTTGGGAAAAAGCGTCACCGGAACGTTGGATCAGTTTTTGCATCCGCACGAATCCGTGTTGATGTTGGCGAACGCGTTGGGCGGTGGCATCGCCACGTCATCGTTGACCGGTGCGTATCAGCACGTCATATCGGCCGGACAGATGGACACGGCACCGGCATCGTTGGCGTTCAACGTCCGGAAGGGCGACACGCAATGTTTCGGGTATGCCGGCGGACGCGTGAACAATGTCAAAATCACGGCCAATGTCGGTGAACCGGTTCGCGTATCCTATGATTTCATTTTCAAGGATGTCACCACAACCGTGTCCGACATTTCCGCGTCGTTGTCGTTGTCGTCCGTGTTGCCGATGGTTTTCACCGGCGGTGTGTATCGATACAGCACCACGGAAGCGTTGGCGGATACCACGACATCGGAAGAACGGATTCAATCGTGCGAATTGACGGTGGCGAACAATCTACACGTCGGGCGTGCGTTGGGATCGGACGTGTTGCAGGTGTTACAGCCGACGCGTCGGAACGTGCAATTGACAGTCACGCAACGGTTCGACACCATGACATCATACAACCGGTTTGTTCAGGCCACGGTCGGTTCCGTGATCCTGAAATTCACCGGCGAATCGTTGTCGGCCGAATATCCGTATTCCATGAAAATCGCGTTGCCGAAAGTGTATTTGAACGCACCTGATCCGGATTTGTCCGGAACCGGCGATGTTCTGAAACAGAACATTTCATTCGATGTGGTTGTTGACAACGTGAACACGTCCACAGGCAAGGACATCAACATCACCGTTCACAATGCCACGGCATCATACTGAAAATGATCGGGGGCGAACATGATGTTTTTCAAATCGGGGGGCGTGAATAAGGCCACGTTACAAGGCCACAAAACAATCAAAATCGGCGGAAGCCGGTATGTGATCCGAAAGGTGAATCCGTTTTTGGATTTGCCGTCGGACAAATTTCCGCAAATATTCACGTCGTTCGTGTCCCATCGAAAGCAGAAATCCGATCCGCAATTCACACCTGAACAGGCAAAGGGAATCAATGAGGGGATCAAGGCCATCGTATTTGCCGGCCTTGTCGATCCGCCGTTGGTTCCGGTCGGGACAGGCGACAAACACGGCCGTGAAGATGGGATCACGGTGGAAGATATGTTCCGCGATCCAACGGTTGGGATCAAATTGTATTGTGCGATAGTGGAACATTCGTTCAATATCTTCCGTGGCCTGAAAGGTGTTTTTTTTTCGATTCGGACAAGGCGGTTATTGTCCACGGCCTTGCAAAAGAATATGGAAAATCTCCAATTGAAATTTTATTCCCGAATGGTGGATATTCGGTGATGGAAGCACAGGCATTCAATCTGTTTGTTTTGAATGAAGGAATTGAACACGAAAACAGGATGATGAAACAAGGGAAAAAATAAAATGGCCGAACGCAAAGCATCCATCGTTTTGGAATTGAAAGATTTTTTTTCATCCAAAATCGGTTCCGTCATGTCGCAATTGGCCGTGTTGCGACAAGGGTTCATGGCGATCAAGGACACATTGGGAACCGTCACCAATGTGGCCATGGATTTGTTGAAGGAATGGGGCAAACAGGAACAGGCATCGGCAAAACTTGCACAGGCGTTGAAAACGTCCGGACAGGAAGTCGAAAACAATGCAAAGTCGTTGGAAGATATGGCCACGGCGTTGCAAAAAGTCACAATATACAGCGATGAAGCCATCACGGAATCGACGGCGTTGTTGACGACGTTTGGATTGACGGCTAAACAGATTCAGGAATTGACACCACGGATCGTTGACATGGCATCGGCCTTGAACATGGATTTGAACACGGCATCCATGGTTGTCGGGAAATCGATTGCGACAGGCACGGACATGATGAAACGATATGGCATCGTGATCGATGAAACAGCCATCAAGTCACGCGACATCGGGGCGATCACACAGCAATTGGATGCACGGTTCAAGGGTATGGGTGAAGTCGTGGGATCGACGACGTTGGGTGCGATGTCGCGATTGAACAATGCGTGGGGCGAAATGAAGGAAGCCACAGGAAAGGCGATGGCACCTATCCTGATTCCGGTGATGGAAAAAACGATCGCATTGATCACGCAATTGATCCCATTGGCTGAAAAGGCATCGTCTTTGATGAAGGCGATATTTCCGGCGAACGAAAAATTTGATCCGAAATACATGAAAGAGTATAACGAACACCTAAAAAAACAGGTTGAATTGCATCAGGATATAAAATCGTCATCCGAAAAGGCACAATCCAAAATACAATCGGATTTCAAAAACACGGAAAAGCAGTTGCGTGCCGGATTGGATGTCATCGGATCGGAAGGCGAAGAAACGTTCGACGAGATGGAAGAAGGATACATGTCGTTTGCACAGGAATTGCGGAAGGACGTGAAGTCGTGGAATAAAGTGTTTGTCGGTGCCATGAACGACATTTCGTCCACGTTCGGATCAGGAATGGCCGATTTGATCGTGAACGGCGGAAAATTCAAGGATGCCATGGCGGACATCGGCAAACAAATTCTTGAAAATTTCATATCACAGGTGATTGCAAAGATCGTGGCCGGTTGGATCGCATCGATCGCGGAAGCGACGACGGCCGGTGCCATGGCCGGAACCGCGTATGGAACGGCATTCGTGGCATCGGCCACGCCGATCATGGCCGGCGTGGGTGGTGCCGGTGCCGGTGGTGCCGGTGCGTTGGCCGGTGCCGGCGGTGCAGGTGCCGGCGTTGGTGCCGGTGCCGTTGGCGGAATGGTGGCCGGTGGTGTCGCGTCGATTGGTGCCGGCGTATATGGGGGGCAAGAATTGGGACGTGCCGTTGGCGGTGAAGGATCATACGAATCGGCCGGACAGGGTGCCATGATAGGAACGGCGGTCGGATTCATGGCCGGCGGATTGCCAATGGCGGTCGCCGGCGGATTGGCCGGTGGTGTGGCCGGCGGTTTGTGGGGCAAAAAAGGCGGAACGAATTGGGAATCGGCACAGGCAAACTACAATTTGTTGCCGGAAGAATGGAAGGCGAAATTGCGTCATTACATTGAAATCGTCGGCGGACAGCCGGCATCAACCATGGCCATTTTGGGAACGATTTTGGGACAGGATGCCGGAACCATCGTGCAAAATCTTTACAATTGGGAACAGGCCAAAGGCATCACGTTGGCCAAAGGCGGAATCGTCATGCCACGTGCCGGCGGAACGCACATCATCGCCGGTGAAGCCGGACAGGCGGAAGCCGTGATCCCATTGGACAAAAACGGACGCATGGGGATCGGGACGACGATCAACATCAATGCCGGAACCATCGTGGCATCGGATCAATCGGTGAAGGAATTCGCACGCAAAATCGACGTTGAATTATTCCGATTGAATAGGAATCGGCAAGGGGTGCAATAGTATGTCGGAAATGGAATTTTTGCACAGGAATTTGTTGAACACGACAACCATGGTGAACGTGGCATCCGGAACCGGAACGGCACGGTATCTGTTCGATCGCAACACGAAATTGGGGTGGACATCATCGGGATATAACACGAACACGGCGTGCGTCATATCCGTGGAATTCGCCACGCCACAGGTGATCAGCCACGTCCTATTGCAAAACCACAATTTCAAGGCATTCCGGATGTTTTACAATTCCGCCACGGCGAACACGTTCACGCCGGATTGCAATGTGGCCGGAAATTCGGCCACGAATTCATACGTGGAATTTGCATCGATCACGGTGTCATCGGTTCAGATTCAGATCGACACCACGATCGCCGGCACCGAAAAGTCGATCGGCGAATTGGTGGTTTCATACCGCGATTTGGCGTTTGACATGAATCCGAACGTGGAAAACTACAATCCGGCGTTGTATCGGAAGCAGATCAGGCACGAAATGCCGGATGGCGGTATCGTCCTGTTCAATATCCGCGACAAATTCCGCGTGTCCATGTCGTGGGAATGCATCACCGAAGCGTTCAAAAACAATTTGTTTTCGATTTATGACACGGCGATGCCGTATTATTTCGTGCCGAACGCCACGGCCACGTCGTGGGATGGCAATGCATACGAATGCGTGTGGTCGGGCGATTTCGATTTCAAGTATTTCGACAACGTGAAAACGACAGGATATGCCGGATCGTTGACGTTGGAACAAACGACATCGGGGTGATCCGGTGACGATCGCCACGGAAATTGAAAAGCCGGTCGCAAGCGTATTCCGTCGGGCGTGGATCAAACGCCGATCAGCGACAACGGCGTTGTTGGAATCGGGTTGGACGGAAATCACCACGTATGTGAAATCGTGGGGATCGCTGAAAAAAGCGGTTGACGACATCCGGCTGAACCGGTTCACGTATGACGGAATCGAATTGATCGTTCGGAACGATGAAGGAAAATTCAACATCGAAACCGACATCAACAGTTTGTGGTATGGTTATTTGACACGATACAAAACGTTGCTGAAAATCGAAGCCGGATACATCGCCGATGACGGCACGGAATTGCCGACGGATGCATCATTGGGCGTGTTCATCGTCACCGATGAAATTCCGATTTCATCGGCCACGAACGAAGCCACGATTCAGGCAAAATCGTTGGCATCGATATTCGATGAAGTGCGTGCCGTGAACATCAACGGATTGGGTGCCACGTTGACGGCATCCGATTTGATCGCACGCATACGCGATCACACGGACGGTTCGTCGAATTACATATTCCGCGATTTCATCACATCGACATCGTGGGTGATCCAGACGACGACATCAAATTATAATTTCGCCACGTCGTCCGCGTATCAGGACAAATCGGCATGGGATTTGATGGCACAGTTGGCGGAATCGGAAGGGTTCATCGTCGTCCTGAACCGATCCGGCGGAATAGAATTCAGGGATCGCGACGAACGCACAACCACGTCGGCGTTCGATTTTTACGGCCAAACATACGCGAATCCGTCCATCATTTCGCTGAACGAATACAAACAGGCGATGGACAAATACTATAACTATTTCGTGATGAAGTATCAGGACGCGGACACGAACACGTCGTATTTGACAGCCGGCACGTTGGCATCGGTTTCGCCGTCGGTTTTGCAATGGAAATACGGACAGCGAACCTACAATTTTGAAAACACGTGGGCGGTGAACACGGCGACGGCACAGACGTTGGTGAACAATTTATACAACGAATTCAGCGAATTAAAGAACGAATTGAACATCACGTGCAAGTTGATTCCGCAATTGGAAATATCGGACAAGGTGACGGTATCGTATCGGTCATATTCGGCGGAAGGGTTCACGCAATGGGATGGGTTCGATTGGGACGGTGCGAATTGGGCGGATGAAAAAGGCGAAAACTTTGATTGGAACCTGTTGCCGTTCAAGGTGCTATCGATCGAAACCGATTTGGAGAATTTTACAACGACATTTCAATTGAGAGGTATATAACCATGTCCGGAACAAATTGGCCGGCATTAACGGCCGGAAACAAAGCCAAAGCATCGGAAGTGGAAGAAAAATTCGATTGGATTGAAGGCGATATATTGCCGATGATTGGCGGAACGAAAACTGATGCGACATACAATTTGGGGTCGGCGACATACCGATGGAATACGGCCTATTTTTCGGGGATCGTATATATCGGCGGTGACGACATCAAAAAATGGGCGATGATGCATTCACTTTTGAATTCTGATTGACAAAATGGGGGTATGAAATATTATGACAAACGCATACAAAATTGGTGGGTGTGTCGTCGATACGGCGACATCAATTGTCACATTGACGGCACCGGTCGTGAATACGGATCGGTATCAGGTTTTACAGGCACCATTCGGAACATCTTATGCGGTTCCGGCCAACAAAAAATTGGTTGTCACCAAAGTTGTCGTCAACGGCGGTGCGTCATCATGGACATGTGGATTTGGTTATGCCACAAACGCGAACACAAACGCCACATCGGGTGCGGTGACGGCATGGGTGGAATTGATTTATTATCGCAATCTCAAACAGTTGACAAGTGGCGTGACGTATGAATACGACGTATATTTTGAAATTCCGACAGGAAAATATCCGCACGTTCACGGCGGTGACGTTTCAACGGACATGTATGTTGGGGCATACGGCGTTTTGGTTGACGCATAAAAATCGACAGGACGGAACGACATGAAATACATCACCGAATTCATCGCGAAATGTTGGCCGATTATCATTTCGGCAATTGTGTTTTTCACGTGGATTGTGGAAATCAAATACAGGGTTGCCGATCACGATGTCCGGATCATCAGGATCGAAACCGCGATGAACAACATATCCGGCATGAACGCCACGGTGAACAGGATCGCAACGCTGATTGAAGATCAACAAAAAGGAAAATGACAGGCATGTGCAATTGGATTCGTAAAGTGGCACACGATGTTTATTTGTGGCATCGTGACAAACAAATAAGGATCGGATTTTCGATCCGTTTCAGAGAGGTTCCAACAATGGGAATAAATGTGACGGAATGGTTGTTCGGGTTGGCGTGCAAAAAAGTTGTGAAACGCGTGGTGGTGTTGGCAATCGCGAAATTGTCGGCGATCGGTTTGGAAAAAGCCGGCGTGACGGTCGATTGGCAACAGTTCGATGTGTTCTTGACCGGTGCGTTGTTCGCCGGTTTAGAAATGTTGCGGAATTATCTGAAAGTCAAAGGCGTGAAATACATCTGAACGATTCGCCGGTGCCATCCGGCGTTTGTCACACCACAACATCCGGTCGCTGATCGCCTCACGGCCGGATGTCTTTTTTTGCCACGGCCGAAACCGCAAAAATCAGAATACCGCGTAAAAATAAATTGTCCGATCATCAATTCTGTTTTGTTCTTCCGTCGATAACATTGCCGGATATGTGACAAAAGTCACACAAACAAAAGGATTGACAAATGATTGACACCATGGTAAACTAATAGTGTAAGTAAGTTAAATCCATAAATGCGAAACAGCAAGGGGGCAATAAAACAATGACGAACATGGAATTGAAAACCGTGTGCGATTGGAAACCGCACGATTTTTGCCATCCATTGGCCGGTGAATTCCGCAACACCAATTGCATCGTGAAGGAAATCAAAAAGTATCCGGCCGACAGATATGAAACCGTCGTGATTCAGCCGGTGGGATCGGTTCGCCTGATCGAATATTGGTTTTTCGATTTGGTGAAGATATAACAGGCCGAAACATGCCGGCACCACGCCGGCGTGTCGAACCGTGACGCGGTTCCTGATGATGGCCGTCAGAAAAAATCAAGGGGGCAATACAATGAAAAAGGAAACGATCGAAAAGTTGGACGCGTTGGAAGAATTGGAAAATTATTCGCACGCGTTTTTTACAACCGAACAGGCACAGGTATTTTTGACACCGTTCGGGATCAATGCGAAAAACCACGAACAAAAGGCGAAATGCAATTATTCCGATCCCATGGGATTGCACGGACACCATGGCGAAAAATTCCTTGTCGGAATATCGGCGTTTTCAATGCCATCGATCATTGCATCGGCGTTGGGGATCGCGATTTCATCCGGCGGATTTTTCGGCCGTGGGCGAACGTTCCGGTATGAGATCGAACAGATCGTCAACCACATAAAAAAGGATTGATAAAAGATTTATTTAATGGTATATACGGTTGTGTGGTTTGACAAAAACAAAAAGGGGGCAACACGTGACAAAAAAAGATGAAGGCGAAAAAGCGGTGGCCACGGTGAAATCAACCGTCGGCCATTTTTCATTGGTGCCGACAACGTTGGATGAAGCGATCAAATATTCCGATATGATCGCGAAATCCGATTTGGTGCCAAAGGATTACAAAGGGAACGCCGGAAACGTCCTGATCGCGGTTCAGATGGGTGCCGAAATCGGGTTGAAACCATTGCAAGCGTTGCAGAACATCGCCGTAATCAATGGCCGTCCGTGCGTGTGGGGCGATGCGTTGCCGGCGATCATACAAGCGTCCGGAACCGTGGAAGCGTTCGCGGAATCGTTCGATGAAAAAACGATGACGGCCACGTGCAAGGCCACGCGGAAGGGAACGGCCGGTGAAATCGTGCGGACGTTCAGCAAGGCCGACGCGGAAAAGGCCGGATTGTGGGCGAAAGCCGGCACGTGGCAAAACTATCCCAAACGCATGTTGCAATTGCGTGCAAGGGCGTGGGCGTTGCGTGACGGATGGGCGGATTGGTTGAAGGGGTTGGGCGTGGCGGAAGAAGTTCAAGACACTCCGCCGGCACACACGCCATCGGGATCGTCCGGATTCATTCAGCCGGCCGAAAAGGTGGCACCTGTTGTCGATGCACAGATCGTTCAGCCGGCACCGACAACGGCATCGACAGCATCGCCGGCAAAGGCCGTCAATGCCGATCCGGTGACGGACAAGCCGGCCGAAACCGCCATGGACGACACGCCGAAACATGAGATCGTGAACATGCATTTGGATCGCGTGATGAAGCGTGCCACGATGCCGACGACGTATGCGGTGTATTCAATCGACGGCGACATGTTCGTGACCGATGACGCATCAAAGGCCGTCATCGCACGCGAACACCAAAAGGCCGGAAAGATGGTGACGATCGAATACGACAAGGCACAGGACGGCACCTTGATATTGCATTCGGTCGCGGAATGTGTGATCAAAAAATGATTCAATTCGATCCGGCGACGCATACATACAGCGTCAACGGTGTGGGGATGCCGTTTGTAACAGGCATCCTCACATCGTGCGGATTGATCACAGGCCGGCGGTTCATGTCACAGGCCGATTCCGATCGCGGAACCGCCGTCCACAAAATAACTGAATTTTACGACAAAGGCACATTGGACGAAACCACGGTTGATCCGCGATTGGTCGGATATTTCAATGCATACAAACGATTTTTGGCCGAACACAATCCGGTGTGGGGTGCCATCGAAAAACGCGTGTTTTCGCCGTTGGGGTATTGCGGATCGATCGACAGGATCGGCACCATCGGAAACAGGTTGACGGTTTTGGACATCAAAACCGGCGTGCCGTGCAAATGGCATGGGTTGCAATTGGCCGGATATGCGATCACAACCATTTCGGAACAAATCGAATTTGCTGAAATCGATCGCGTGTCGTTGCATTTGGCGGACGACGGCGAATACAAAATGATTCATCATGGCGATCCGGCGGACATGCAGTATTTTTTGGCGTGTTTGTCGGTCGCACAATTAAAAAAAAGGTGGGACATAAAAAATGACGAATGACAATGGCGGATCGGTCGCGGTCGTCGCGGTCGATGAAACAGAAAAAAAGGAATACGAAAAAACGGCGATTGCATTGCCGGACGTTGCCACGAAAATGGCGGTGACGGATGACGCGTCGGACAAAACCGCAAAGGCGTTTTTGTTGCGGATCAAAACGTTGCGTGATTGGCTGAATAAACTGTTCGATCCGGCCGTCAAGTCGGCATACGAACACCACAAATTGGTGAAGAACCAAAAGAACATGGCCGAACAGCCGTTGATCGATGCCGAATTGATCATCAAACGGAAGATCAACCAATATTCGGCCGAACAGGAAACGAAACGGATCGCCATGCAAAAACAGGCGGACGCGACGGCGAAAACCATGGGCGTGACGACACCGGTTCACATCGAAAAGCCGGTGACGAAAATGGCCGGCGTGTCCGAAGTCAAGGTTCGGAAATTTGAGATCACCGATCCGAACGCGGTGCCGGATCAGTTTTGGATCATCGACGAATCCGCGATCCGCAAATACATCAATGCGTTCAAAGGCGAATGCACGGTGGCCGGTGTCCGCATCTGGACGGAAACCGATGTGCGTGCGTCGGCAAAACGGTCGGTGGCGGAAACGGAATTCTGAACAGCAAAAAAAGATTGACACGCGATTGACATTTGTGTAATATCGCGAACAACATGAACGCGGACAATATC
>ERZ795055.1831-NODE-1831-length-16678-cov-4.363051_pt1 | contig 16678 bp, 11 predicted proteins | sample MGYA00375139_ERZ795055 | MGnify/ENA primary metagenome ERZ795055 (study PRJEB30184, sample SAMN05720283) | anaerobic digester metagenome | isolation source: active sludge of municipal wastewater-treating anaerobic digesters | place: USA | collected 2015-01-23 ... | reverse complement strand
TTGTTAAATCTGACTGCAAACTGTCATTTGTTATCTTCACGATCAATGTTTTCCTAATTGATTCATTGTTCAATTGTTTTAGATTCGACTGACCTGAAAGTGAGGTGATAAATATTTCTTCAGTTCTGAAATCAGTATATTCATTATAATAATAATGATCAAGAATTTTTAATTCAATTGTCCATTTTCCTTCAGAATCGAAAACCAGTTCTGATAAAACAAAATTAGTGGGAACTGGATACGGATTTGCATTTATAAAATGTACTGCTAAAAGCAACAATCCTAATGTGAGGTTTCTTTTCATAACTGTATGGTTTTTAATTTTTTTAAACTTCTGCAAATTGTTGTTTTTGCATATTTATTTCAATAATTTCCAGGTTTCAACATCTTGTAAATGCCCTTGTCCTTTCGGATTGCTCATTAAATGTGTAAAATCTTGCGCTGTTTGAGGGGATTTAATTAATCCCATTGTAATGTATTATTCCCTGAAGCTTTCGGGATTTTAATCCGAAACACAAAAACAATTAACTTTTGCAAATATACTATTATTTTATTTGAAAGTAGTGGATTGTAAGTAAATGGAACTATTTAATGTGCCATTTAAAAACTTTAATAGAACGCTGATTTTCGCTGATTTAGCGGAAATAACGGATAAAAGCAAAAGGATTTTTCCCCGATAAATCGGGGAGGATTAAGACCCAACTGTCTGAGAATCATCTCGCCAAAGGCGAGATTCAAATCCGTTTTGAATCCGCTAAATCAGCGAGAATCAGCGTTCTATTCTTTAAAATTTTCAAATAAAATGCGACATTATTTGCTTTCTATTATTTAAGTCATTATAATACAAATGGGTGTGATTGCAAATCATACCCGACAGTGTACAAATTCAACCGTTTATGGCAAATTGATTGTAAATTGATCTCCATTTCTCAGGTATAAAAAAAAGTAAGGGCTTCGTAAATCTACGAAGCCCTTACTTTTTTTCAGTTAATTATCAGAGTGTTTTTTTCACTTCTGTTTCTTCATAACTTTCAATCATATCACCAATCTGAATATCGTTGTAATTTCTCAGATTCAGACCGCATTCGTAATTGGTTCCTACGTCCTTCACATCATCTTTAAAACGTTTCAGTGAATCAAGTTCACCCGTGTAAATTACAATTCCATCGCGAATGACACGCACTTTATTCGAACGTTTAATTTTTCCATCACGAACCAAACAACCTGCAATTGTGCCTACTTTAGTAATTTTAAATACAGATAGTACTTCAACCGTTGCAGTTATTTCTTCTTTAATTTCAGGTGAAAGCATGCCTTCCATAGCCGATTTAATTTCTTCGATTGCATCGTAAATAATTGAATACAACCTAATATCAATCTCTTCCTTATCAGCCATTCTTCGGGCCGAAGTAGTTGGACGAACCTGGAATCCGCAAATAATAGCGTTCGATGCAGCAGCCAGCAAAATATCCGAATCGGAAATTGCACCAACAGCTTTATGAATAACGTTAATTTGAATGTTTTCAGTTGAAAGATTCAACAGCGAATCTGATAATGCCTCGATAGAACCATCAACGTCACCTTTCACAATAATATTCATTTCCTTGAAATCGCCTAAAGCAATGCGTCGGCCTAATTCGTCGAGCGTAAAATGTTTTTTAGTACGTATGCTTTGTTCACGTTGCAATTGTTCACGTTTGTTCGCAATTTCGCGTGCTTCCTGTTCTGTTGCCATCACATTGAAGTTATCACCGGCTTGTGGAGCACCATTTAACCCGAGTATTAAAACAGGTTCGGCAGGTTTTGCTTCAGTGATACGTTGATTACGTTCGTTGAACATAGCCTTTATTTTGCCATAATTAATTCCGGCAAGAACCACATCACCCTGACGTAAGGTTCCGTTGGCTACTAATATTGTTGATACAAACCCACGACCTTTATCGAGCGACGATTCAATAACTGAACCCGAAGCACGTTTATCAGGATTTGCTTTCAAATCGAGCATTTCGGCTTCGAGCAAAACTTTTTCGAGTAATTCGGCAATGCCAAGTCCTTGTTTAGCCGAAATGTCCTGCGACTGATATTTACCACCCCAGTCTTCAACCAAAAAATTCATATTTGCCAGAGTTTCTTTGATCTTTTCAGGATTTGCACCCGGTTTATCCACTTTGTTTATAGCAAAAATCATTGGCACATTGGCTGCCGAAGCATGATTAATAGCTTCGATGGTTTGAGGCATCACATTATCGTCGGCTGCCACAATGATAATGGCAATATCGGTCACTTTGGCACCACGTGCACGCATGGCAGTAAACGCTTCGTGACCCGGAGTATCAAGGAATGTAATTCGCTGACCATTATCGAGTTTTACATTGTAAGCACCGATGTGCTGTGTAATTCCACCGGCTTCACCTGCAATAACATTTGTTTTCCGGATATAATCGAGTAGCGATGTTTTACCGTGGTCAACGTGACCCATTACAGTAACAATTGGTGCACGCGGTTGTAAATCTTCTTCGCTATCAGGCTCATCTTCACCTATCGCTTCAACCACATCATTACTTACATATTGTGTGGTAAATCCAAACTCGTCAGCCACGATATTAATGGTTTCAGCATCAAGTCGCTGGTTTATCGATACCATCATGCCAATGTTCATACAAGTTGCAATAACCTGATTTACACTTACTCCCATCATTACAGCTAATTCGCTTACTGTAACAAATTCGGTAAGTTTTAATATTCCGAGTTCGGCCTCATCGCGTTCGGCCTGCTCTTGCATACGTGCATTTATGTTATCACGTTTATCGCGACGATATTTTGCACCTTTGCCTTTTTTATTTCCACTTGCTAATCGGGCAAGCGTTTCTTTTATTTGCTTTTGTACTTCTTCCTCATTTACAACCGCTTTTAACGGTTTCTTGAGTCTGTCTTTGTTTGGTTTACCGGGTCCATTATTTGCAGGATTTGCTCCGGGTACCGGTTTTTTTGGTTGACCAAGATTCTGAGATTCTTTTGAAACTTTATTAATATCAACGCGTTGATTGGTAAACCGCTCGCGTTTTTTCTTTTTCTGAGCAGCTAAATCGGTGCTTAAAGTAAGGGTTTTTTTCTCAGTGTTAATTGGTTTTTTTGGATCAATAACAATTTTGTTTTTCTCCTCCCTTTCTTTGCGTTTTTGTTCCTTTGTTTTTGGTTTCGGACGGGTATTTTGATTGATTAAATTCAAATCAATATTACCAACAATCACCATCGTATTTTCAAGTACCGGCTGTTTCAGTTTAAAAATTTCTTCTTCAACTTTCTGAACAGTTGCGGTTTCTTCAACAACAGCTGGTTTCTCTTTGAATTCAATTTTCTTTATTGTTTTCTTTAACTCAGGTTGTTTTTCAGACTGAGTTTTTTCAGCGGTTACTACCGGTTTAATTTCGGTTTTTTCTTCAGTCGGTTTAATTTCCTCTTTTACTTCCTGTTCTACATGTATAGTTTCAACCGGTTTTGGCTCCTTTGTTTCTGAAACAATCTGAACCGGTTTTTCCACTTCAGGTTTAATAACTTCGATTGGTTTCTCAACCGGTTTTTCGACAGGTTTCTCAACCGGAACTTCAACTGGTTTCTCAATTGTTTTTTCAACCGGTTTCTCGACAGTTTTTTCAGGTTCAACTACAGGTGCAGTTGCCGGAGCCTGAGGTTTGATTGTGTTTTCAACAACAGGTTTGACGATGAGTTTTGGTTCTTCAGGTTTTTTTAATGCATCCAAATCAATATGTCCCAGGGTTTTAATTTGTGGTTTGTGTTCCACAGGAACAGTAGCCGCAATTACTTCTTCATGTTTTTCGGCTGGTTTGGTTTGAATATAACCATCCAAACCTACCGAAGTTGATTTTTCTTTCAAATGACGTTCATAACTCAACCGTTCGGATTCAATCTTTAGAGCCATGTCTTTATTAAATTCTTTTGCAAGCAAAAGATGCAGTTCATCCGACAATTTTAAATTGGGATCAACTGTAATTTTATGACCTTTTTTTGCCAGAAATTCAACAGCAGTGGTCATTCCTACATTTAAATCTTTACAGGCTTTACTTAATCTTATGGACATATATTTTTTTGAATTATTTTAAAAAATTGTAAAAGGAGTTAGTAAATTAAACAAATAGGTTGAAAAGCAGATTATTAAATACTTTTCAAATCAATTACTTACTCCTCTTCTTCGAATTCAGCGCTCAGAATTTCAAGAATGTCAATTACCGTTTCTTCCTCAAGGTCGGTACGACGAATTAACTCCTGAGCCGGAATTGCTAAAACACTTTTTGCAGTATCGCATCCTATTGCTTTCAATGCGTCAATTACCCACTGATCTATTTCATCGCTGAATTCATCCAGGTAAATATCTTCAGTCTCAGCATTTTCATCCAATTCGCGGAATACATCTAAAGTGTAACCAGTAAGCATGCTGGCTAATTTAATATTCATTCCGCCTTTACCAATGGCCTGCGAAACTTCTTCAGGTTTCAGATAAATTTCTGCTTTTTTATCGGCTTCGCTTAAGCGGATCGACGATATTTTTGCAGGGCTCAACGCACGTGAAATAAAAAGACTTACATTGTTGGTATAATTGATAACATCAATATTTTCGTTTCTCAACTCGCGAACAATTCCGTGAATACGAGAGCCTTTCACACCCACACAAGCTCCAACCGGATCAATGCGATCATCGTACGACTCAACAGCCACTTTGGCGCGTTCGCCCGGCATACGGGCAATTTTCTTGATCAAAATTAAACCTTCATGTATTTCAGGAACTTCAAGTTCGAAAAGTCTTTCGAGAAAAACCGGCGAAATACGCGAAACGATAATTTTCGGATTGTTATTTTTGTTCTCAACCACAGCTACCACAGCCCGAACAGTATCGCCTTTCCGGTAAAAATCTGTAGGAATTTGCTCCGTTTTCGGCAAATAAAGTTCATTTCCTTCATCGTCAATCAAAAGCATTTCTTTTTTCCAGATTTGATATAGTTCGGCACTTACAATTTGTCCTACTTTTTCGCTGTATTTAGTGAAAATGTTATCTTTCTGAAGTTCAAGTATTTTCGATGATAAAGTTTGGCGTAAAGTTAAAATAGCACGTCTGCCGAATCCTAAAAAATCAACCTGTTCACTCACATCTTCACCAATTTCTAAATCTTCAGCTATTTTTTTTGCATCCGTAAGTTTGATTTGAGTATTTGCATCTTCAAGTTCGTTATCATCTACAACAATTCTGTTACGGTAAATTTCAAAGTCACCTTTATCGGGATTGATAATTACATCGTAATTTTCGTCCGAACCAAACATTTTTGTGATTACGCTCCGGAAAGATTCTTCCATCACACTTATTAAAGTGCTTCTGTCGATGCTTTTCAGTTCTTTAAATTCCGAAAAGGTATCAATTAAACTGACAGTTTCTTTTTTGCTCATGGCTTATTTAAATCTAATAATATATTTTGTGGTTTTAATATCTTGGTATAAAAATGCAATGTCTTCTATTACAACTACTTTTCGTTTCGAACCTTCAGGCTTTTCAGTCTTTTCAATGCTGATAATAAAGGAAGTGTCGTTTGCATCTTTCAATATTCCGGATAACTTTTTCCCTGCTTTAGTTAAAACTTCAACTTCGTTACCAATATTTTTTTCATATTGTTTTTGTACTTTGAAAGGTTCTGTCAGACCGGCAGAACTTACCTGTAACTCATAATCTTCAGTCTCTCTGTCGAGTTGTGAAGTGATAAAATGATTCAGTCCGGCACAAAATTCAATCGATACGCCATCAAATGAATCAATTTCAACCGAAATCCTGTTATCGGGCGTTACATTTACATCAACCAAATAATACCCCGATTCCGGAATATATTGCTCAACTAATTGAACTACAGTGTCTTTTAAAATCATTTCTAGGATTAATTTAACAATGAAGGGGACTGTTGTCCCCTTCACCTGTTTCTATTTCGAGTGCAAAATTACAAAATAATTCTTTAACCAGCAAAGTTTTATGAAAATAACTGACATAAAAATGAACAGTATTTTCTGAAATAGTAAAATACACACATTTACGATTTATTTTGCTGCCATTTGAAATAAAATGCGTCTCTTTTTATTGAAATACTTTTTTTTATTTATTCACTTTTAAAATATTAATAACATAGCAATGAATTATCATTACTATCCATTACTTTTGTGTTAATTAATCACATCAAAATCCATTGTTAATAATTCTATTTACATTATTAACTCAATGAATATGTACAAAATACTATCAATAAATCCGGGCTCTACTTCTACCAAATTCGCCGTTTACGAAGATAAGAAACTCATTTGCCTTCATACAATCCGGCATTCGGGCGACGAATTAAAAATTTACGAACACATTTTCGATCAATTTGAATTCAGAAAAGAATTAATACTGAAACAACTTGAAAAAGATGAAATTCAACTTGATGATTTCGCGGCCATTGTAGGTCGTGGCGGCATGTTACGCCCAATAGAATCAGGCGTTTATAGTGTGAATAGTCGAATGATTTCGGATGTGCGCAATTCAGTTATAGGCGAACATGCTTCGAACCTGGGTTGTGTCATAGCGCACGAAATTGCTGCGGTCATTCCGGGCTGTAAAGCGTTTATTGCCGATCCGGTGTCGGTAGATGAACTTCAGGATGTTGCTCGAATTAGCGGTTTGCCCGGGTTCAAGCGACGTTCACTTTTTCATGCTTTAAATCATAAAGCTATTGCCCGAAAATATGCAGCAGCCAATGGAACAACTTACGAAAAACTGAACCTGGTTATTGCGCATCTGGGAGGTGGAATTTCGGTGGCTGCACACCGCTTGGGCAAAGTTGTTGACGTTAATCAGGCACTGGATGGTTATGGACCGTTTTCGCCCGAGCGTTCAGGCACTTTAGATACCGGTGCTTTGGTCAGAATGTGTTTCGAAGGAAAATATACGCAAACCGAAATTGCCAGAATGCTGGTAGGCAATGGTGGATTAATGGCACATTTAGGAACAAACGAAGCGCATGTTGCAGCTGAACGGGCTGAGCAAGGTGACAAATATGCCCGACTGGTACTCGAAGCCATGGCTTACAGTGTTGCAAAAGAAATTGGGTCCATGTTGGCTGTTTTGCATGGCGACGTAGATGCCGTAATTCTCACAGGAGGTATTGCTTACAATCAATTCATTATTAATCATATAACCAAGATGGTTTCACATTTTGCAAAGGTAGCGGTTTATCCCGGCGAGGATGAAATGGGTGCTTTGGCCATGGCCGGATTGAGGGTGCTTCAGGGCGAAATGCCAAAAGAATATTAACAACACCCGTCTGATTGCTTTAAATATCATCCGTCAGGTCGCTCAAACCGGTCTGTCGGACGATATTTTTTAAATCACTCCTGCTTTTTTCTTTTCGATAGTTTCTCTTCCCACAACACCCACATGCCAAAAATTAATCCGTAGAACAGGTATTTGAAGAGATGTTCGTGAACAAAGTCGAACCAGTCAGAATGTTTATAAATTATTCCGGTAATTACTGAAATTCTGAAAATATTGAATAAATACGTTACTGCAATACCTAAAGGGATATACCAGAGTTTAGTTTTGAATGGGCCACGATAAAAGGCTATGATACAAAAGAATATGTATGCTTGTTTAATGCCGGTGCAAGCCCAAACGATTCTCACTGCATTCCCGTTATCATGCCTCAATACGTTGCGTGGTTCAGCAGAAATATCATAACCAAACAGCGTTAAAAAGTAATTCACCATTTTAAAAACATGTTCGGCCATAAAGGTGAATGGTGCAGAAATATCAATTCCAAAAAAAGTGACAATGGTATCCGATTCGTCGCCTAGCACAGTAAACTTCCAAAAGAAATGAGCCGTAATCAATATTACCATGAAGTAAATAACACCGGTATAAGGCATTAACTTAGGTGGAATTTTAAATTTATTCAATTTCATTACGTAAAATTAATTCATTAACATGTTTCAAAATGTATTTGTTACCCTTGCAAACGGAACTTCACTCATCGAACAAAAATCAGTATTCAGAAATTTAAAATATCCTGTTACGGCTATCATGGCAGCATTATCGGTAGTAAACGAAAAAGGAGGAATATAAACTTTCCAACCCGATTTCGTGGCATGATCGTTAAAAGCCTGACGTAGTGCAGAATTTGCTGAAACTCCGCCTGCCACTGCTACCTGATTGATGTTGAAATCGGTAGCCGCTTTGCGTAGTTTTATCATGAGTACATCAATTATTGTTGACTGAAGCGAAGCACAAAGGTCGTTCAGATTTTCCTTTACAAAATCGGGATTTTCTTTTTCTTTGTCCCTTAATAAATACAGAAAAGAGGTTTTCAGGCCACTGAAACTGTAATTATAATCCTGTATTTGAGGTTTATTGAAAGTAAATGCTTTCGGATTTCCTTCTTTAGCCAATCGGTCGATGTGCGGTCCACCGGGATATGGTAAACCCATCACTTTTGCACATTTATCGAAAGCCTCGCCGGCTGCATCGTCTATGGTCTGACCGATCACTTCCATTTGATTAAATGCCTTAACCAAAACAATTTGTGAGTTACCGCCCGAAACCAACAAACACAAAAAAGGAATTTCGGGTTGCTTTTCGTCGGGTTTACCTTCGCTGATAAAATGGGCTAAAACATGGGCTTGCAAGTGATTAACTTCGAGCAGAGGAATATTTAACGCCTGAGCAAGTCCTTTGGCAAACGAAGTTCCTACTAAAAGCGACCCGAGCAAACCGGGTCCACGTGTAAAAGCGATGGCATTCAGATCACTTTTATCAATGCCTGCACGTTTAATAGCCTCATGTACAACAGGTATAATGTTTTGCTGATGCGCCCGCGAAGCAAGCTCGGGCACAACTCCTCCATACAATTCATGAACGGATTGATTGGCTGTTACGTTCGATAACATGACATTATTTCGTAACACCGAAGCAGAAGTATCATCGCACGATGACTCTATTCCTAAAATATAAATATCACTCATTTATAAATAAAACCATTTAAAATTAAAATTGAACCGAGCCTGAAAATTGTATATTTTTTCAACGAATTTAATATTTATACACATTGATAATTAAACAATTAAATTCAGGCACCTTTTTTGTCGGAATAATATTATTCTTATACCGAAATTATTTCAGCAATATAAAATTATTCTCTACTTTTGTAAAACAATGTCCAAAAGTATAAAAAAAACAATTACCATACTAAGTTTTATCCTTGCAGGAATTATTTTAATTTTTGCAAGTGTACCTGTTTTATTGCAATCGGACAAGATACAGAACTACATAGCGCAGAAAGCAACCCAAGAACTATCCGTAAAATTAAATACCAAAGTAAAAGTAGGCAAGGTCAACTATAAATTGTTTAACTCGCTGGAAGTAAATGATTTTTATATTGAAGATTTAGAAAAAGATACCTTAGCATACGTAAATAAAATAGATTTAAACTTTAAATTGTGGGAGTTTTTTAAAGGCAAAATTATATTTACCAACATCGAATTAAATCAGTTTTCGGGAAATATAAAAATTGATAAAGATGGTAACAGCAATATAAATTTTATTGTAAAAGCATTTGAAAAACCTACACCCGACAGTTCGGTGGTTGAATATCACATTAAAAATCTGACCATCAAAGAGTCATCCCTCAATTTTACTGATCTAAGAAAAAACCCATCGTTACCCGTCAATGTAATTAATACGAGCCGATTGAAAGTAAAAAATATCAATGCGCAAATTACGGTAGACAAACTGAATAAAGATACCCTCAGTGCAAGAGTCAAATCATTCAGTGCGACAGAAAAAAGCGGGTTGACCATAAAGAATATAACTACACAGATTCATGGGAATAAAAAAGGGTACAGTTTGCCTGAATTTCAACTACTTCTCCCAAAATCAGAACTTAATTTAACCGACATTAGGTTGAATATCGATACCATTACCGAAGAAAATAAAGTATCTAAAATTATCAGATGGAATGCCCCATTGGTCAATTCCCGATTATCGTTTGCAGATTTTGCGGCTTTTGTACCTGAATTTAAGAGGGTAAAAGGAGCCGCCGAGATAAAAGGAATCGTATCTGGCAGACTTTCGAGCCTTCGTTTAAAAGATATCGAAATAAAATACGGTAAATCTTTTTTGCTCAAAACAGACATTGATTTGAACGGACTTACAAACATAGCTGATGCTTTTATTTTTGGGAATATAAACGACCTGAAATTTGAGAAAAGCGATGTCCAGGATTTTATTTCAGAACTTACCGGTAAACCTTTTATTTTGCCAAAAGAACTTAACGAGTTAGGTTTGATTAATTACAAGGGAAATATTACCGGATTTTACAGTAATCTGGTGGCTTATGGCAATCTGAACACAAATCTCGGAAGTTTATCCACCGACATTTTGCTTAAATTTGATAAAACATTGAAAGATTTGTCGTACAACGGAACCATTAAAACCGCAAGTTTTAATTTAAACAAGTTGCTGGGCGATAAAGCCTTCGGAAAAACGGCATTCGAAATAAATACAAACGGCACAAAATTGCATGATGCGGCTTTTAAAGGCACTATAAAAGCCAATGTATCCGAATTTTATCTGAATAATTACACTTATCGCGATGTGAAATTCGATGGTAAATACGATGGTACCGGCTTTAACGGAAATGCCCTTATCGAGGACAAAAATATCAATGCGCGATTCAAAGGAATTATCGACTTAACACAAAAACTTCCGGTTTATGATTTTGATATAAAAATTGAACATGCCAATTTTTATGTTCTGAATTTAATAAAAGATTTACCGAAGGCAACCATTTCGTTCACCGGAAAAACGAACATGGTGGGAAACTCTCTGGACAATCTGAACGGCTTTGTGAGGTTCGACAGTATTACTTTGGAAAACAACAATAAAGTATTGAATGTAAATAAAATTCAATTTACTTCGACAATAGAAAATGGAGTTACTGATTTTAAAATTTTATCGGATTATCTGAATGGATCAATTTCGGGAAACTTCAAATACAGCACCGTAGATCAATCCATTATAAAAATACTTCAGTATTATTTACCGGCGCTTTCGAGCGTTAAAAACGGTTCGAAAAGCACAAATTCGAACGTCATCAATGTAAATCTGAGCTTGCAGAACACCAATGAAATTTCCGATGTATTTTCTTTGCCCTATTCGTTAAGTGGTATTTCAAAAATACAGGGAAAAATTGATGAACGTGTAAATCAGATTCAGTTTAACGGTACAGTGCCTACTTTCAAATTCAACAGGATGCAATTTGATAATGTTTCGTTAAACGTAGAAAGGGTAAAACAAGAACTTCAGCTTTCGTCGAGAGCACAAATGCACGATAAATCAGGAATTATCAATATCTTTTTAAACGGAAAAGCGGCTAAAGATTCCTTATCGGCAAATTTTGGCTGGCAAAATACACAGAAAATAACCAATGCTGGTGAACTGAACACCGTTACACTATTCAGAAAAGAAAATGGAAAAACAGCCGCACAAATGCAGTTGCTTGCTTCTCAGGTAATTATCAACGATTCAATTTGGGACATTCGCAAAAGTTCTATTGATATTAAACCTGATTCTTCCATTCAGGTTCACAATTTCAGGTTCGAAAACAGCAAACAATACATTCATATTGATGGACTGATTTCAAAAAAACCAACCGATAGTATAACTGTGGCGATGAACGATCTGGATTTGGGTTTTATTTTGAAATTAGCCAATTTGAATACCATAAAAATTGGTGGTTTTGCTACCGGAAAAGCTACATTTTTCGGACTGCTGAAAGAGACCATTTTCGAAGCAGACTTATTTGTTAAGGATGTGAACATAAATGATGTGCTTCTGGCTGATGGAAAAATAAATTCGGCGTGGGACAACGTAAACAAACAAATTTTGCTGAAAGGTGAATTCTTTAATGATAAAAACACACTGGCACTCGCCAATGGAGTTTATGTGCCTAAAAATGATTCGCTTGACGTATTATTCGATGCCAGTGGCATCAGTCTTCAGTTTATTCAACGTTATTTTGATGGCATTGTAAGCAATTTTAAAGGCGATGGTTATGGCAAACTCCGGTTATTCGGACCAACCAAATACCTGCTGTTCGACGGAAAGGTTTTTGTTGACAAGGGTCAGGCAACCATTGATGTTACAAAATCAACCTATTATTTCAGCGATACGGTTTACATGCAGCCCAAAGCGCTGAAATTGAAAAATATAACACTCTACGATCAGGATAAAAATCAGGCCACTTTAAACGGAAACCTTACTCACAACGGATTTTTTCAGCAGTTAGAATATAACCTTAACATAAGAGGCCGAAATATTCAGGCCATGAATACACAATCGCAGGATAGCGAATTCTTTTACGGCAAAGCTTATGTAACCGGAAACGTACACATTTACGGCGACGAAAAGGAAACGAATTTAGACATAAAAGCGGTATCGCAACCTAAAACAAAATGCTATATTCAAATGGATGTAGCATCAACAGCTATGGATAACAATTTTATCAATTTTGTAAGCCCGGATACAATAGCTAAAAAAGAAGAACCTGCTAAAACCACTAAAAATGATATCAATGTAAAAGTTGATATGCAAATTGATGTTACGCCCGAGGCCGACCTGGAATTAATAGTTGACTCAAAGGCCGGCGATATGATTACGGCCAAAGGAAACGGCAGTTTAAGGGTTCAGTTTGACTCTTTCTCCGATTTGAAATTGTACGGCACATATACCATCGAACAGGGAAATTACCTGTTTACACTGCAAACATTGATTCGAAAAGCTTTTAAAATTGACAGAGGAAGCACAATCTCGTGGACCGGAAATCCCTACGATGCTCAGGTAAATATCAATGCCATTTATTCGCTCACCGCCTCGCTCAGCGATTTGATGGATAAAGCTGAACTGGAAGGTTCCACTACCCGAACGAGCGTGCCGGTGAACTGCGTGCTTAAGCTTACGGATAATTTAATGTCGCCAACCATAAAGTTCGACATTGATTTGCCTTCGAGCGACGAAGGTCTGAAACAAAAAGTACGCAATATTATCAATACCGAAGAACTTATGAACCGGCAAATTGTATATTTGTTGCTCTTGAATAAATTCTATACTCCTGATTACATGCGTACTGACCCGGTGATTGGGGTGAACGAAGGTCTCTCGTTTGCCACTTCAACATTGAGCGCTCACATCAACAACTGGCTGCAACAATCATTCAACAGCAATAATTTATCAGTAGGTTTCGACTGGCAAAAATCGGAAGTTGTAAACGATGAATGGAAAGCGCAAGTGCTTTATCAACCCAATAACCGGCTCATTGTGAATGGAAATTTCGGATACCGAAACGAAATTCAGAGCACAAACAATAGTAAATTTATTGGTGACTTTGATGTAGAATGGCTGCTCACCGAAATGGGTAAAATCCGCTTTAAAGCCTACAGTCACACCATAGACCGGGCACAGTTGCGTCAGGCAAAATCAACTCAGGGTGTAGGTCTTTTATATCGCGAGGATTTCGATAGCTGGTCCGATTTATTTGTTTATTATTGGGAAAAAATAATAGGAAACAAGAAAAAAAAGAAATAAAAAAATGAACGCGTTGAAAATAAAAACCCTTGCCATTTTACTACTTTACGTTACGCTTGCAAATGCACAAAATATCGATAGTTTGTTTGTAAATATGCCCGACAATATCAATCCGGTGCTTAACAAAATGAACAGAAAAGAAATGCTCAGCAACGTAAAACTCCTTCGAAACGATAGCACCCTGAATGTTTTTATGAAATATTCAAAACTGCTGAAATACGATTCGCTCGAAAATCACATACGTATCCGGAACTCGGCATTAAGCACGTTCGAAATGAAAAAATTCAGAACCGAGAATGGGGTTGAATTAATTGGTGTTATCAGAACTTTCGGCGATACAATTAAAAGCTCGAATATCACATTTTACAATACCAACTGGACCGTGAATCAATTGCAATTTCAAATGCCGGAAGCGAGTAACTGGCTCGATAAAAACGGGTTAAGTAACTCCACGTTAGATATTACCTGGGCCGAAAATCAACTCCTGACTTCATTCATAGCTCTAAACTTTATCGATAAAGGATTAAAAATTGAAGCAAAAAATAATACCTACTACTATTTATCCGACGAAACCAAGAAAACATTGAAGCCATTTCTTACCGATAAAATAATGAAGTACGTTTATGCTGATAAAAAATGGGTGAAAGCCGATGAATAATTTTTTTGAGAAATAAAAGTAATTCTTTCCGTTAAGTCAATCACTTGTGCGTATTTAGCTTATTTCATTTGTTTTGAATTCAACCGACACTGCGGTTTAGTTCCGCACATTTGTGTTAGACATTATCAGTGCGCGGATATAGTTTGGCACATTTGTGTTGTATTTATCCAGCGCACGGATTTAGTGCAAAACATTTGTTTATTAAACTTCCGTTTGTATGTAAAGGTTAATGTAAAAAAGTAATAGCTTTATTTGTGAAATTAAAATTTTCAGTTTCTTTAAAGAAAAGTTTTTTTTAATTAATTGCAACAAATTGTTAACAAATTGCATCCTATTGAAGAAATGTATTAATATCTTTGATTCAAAAAAAATAACTGCAATTATGAGAAAATATCTATTGCTTTTTTTGTTAATCCCTTTCCTTTATGGTTGTCCTCCTCCTTGCGAACAAGAGGAACAGATTGATAATGGTCATTTGTCGAATGCAGCATTGTCATTAGTTCCCTATCAACAAGCCGAAATTTACAAGTTTAAACACACCAATGGCTATGTCATCGAATTTTCAACTGAAAGATCAAGCTCTACTTTGTACATGGATATGAATTTCAATTGTGGTCCAACTTCGAAATACGAAGAAAATACAACTACATTGAAATCAGATTACCCGATTTTTGATATTAACCTTTACGTTTCTAATTCTGAAAAAGATTATAACTCAGTTTCAATATTTATTGGCAGAAGTGCCTTCGCATTTAAATATTCGAACAGTAATGGTTTTATGTCTGATCAATTTCAGGATTCGGTTATGATAAATACAAAAAAATATTACAATGTTGAGCGATTGGCTAATTTCAATACATTTTATGACGAGCTGGCTTTTGCTGACAGTATTTATTATAATCAGGAAATAGGAATTATTAAAATCAAATTATCAAATGGCGAAGACTATACGGTGGAAAATTGAAATAATATTAGCGCTTATACTATTAAGCTTTAGTTCCTGTGGCGATGATTTCGCCTTGTCGGAAAAGTATTATTACATTGAGAATGAAAATAAAGAGTGGCTCATTGCCGATTCATTGGTTGGTGAACCGTTTGATATGGTTGATGCTAATGGTATAACGTTCAACTTCACAGGTTATACAGTAAAAAATGACTTTAGCATTGGTACTTCCGGATTGATTTTTTTGCCCATGCCCACAAAGAAATCGTACAGAGAAAATTATTACCTGACGAACAACTCAAACTATGGATTGTCGTTTTCAATGTATTTATATGCGAGTTATGGAGTTGAATTTGGCGATGAAATTCATATAAATTTAGGGGATATTATTTTTCATTATGATCTGAAAAACAAGTTAATAACCAAAATTTATCTTCCGAATGGGTCAGAGAATTGGACTACAACTTCTAACGATAAAACAAAAATATTTGTGAATGTTGACGAACTTAAATCTTTAAATATCAACCATAAAACCTACGAAGGAGTTATACATTTTTCGATGAAAGATAATATCAACATGTTAACCGAACGTTCAATTACCGAATTATATTATGCAAAACAGTGGGGATTAATCAAATACGTTTACAAAAATGGTTTGGTTGTAGAGCGTAAATAATAAAATTGCCTGCGTTATTTATTAATATTTTATTAGAGAGCCAGGAGATGTGTATGTGGATTATGTTTTAAACAACCCGCTGTTAATCATGAGAATTATTGGTCATTTGAATTGCTGAAAATTATATTAATTTGCTTTGGAAAAGTATTTCAAGGAGTTTTGCTTTTATTTGAAAAACGTTTAGCTTTGTATTGTTATATAATGCGAAGCAAATTAAGATATGCCCAAAATATTTGAATACTTTGGATTAATATTCTACTTTTATTCTAATGAGCATGAACCTATTCATGTACATGTTGCTTTAGGGGATTGCGAAACGATTTTTGAATTAATAATGGAAAATGGCGAATTTAAAGAAATTAGACGTTGAGCGAAAAACGGGGTTGATTTACTTCGGGAGAAAGATACAAAAATAGCAGAAGCGTTTATCCGAAAGTATGAATTCAGTATAGTAGAAAAATGGATTAATTTCTTTGTACTGAAAAAGCAAATTAGATGTACGAATATCAAGAAGAAAATTTAATTTTAATTATGGCACGACAATTATTTATTCAACAAGCAATTTATGTTTCTGATTTATCGGTCGAACTTAAATTTAATGATGGTACTGTGAGAAAAGTTGACTTTGGTGATTTTCTTCGTAACCACCCGCATCCTCAATATAATAAATACCTTAAACCTTCGAATTTCAAAAAATTCTATATTGATCATGGTAATATTGTTTGGGGTAAAAACTGG
>ERZ795055.1827-NODE-1827-length-16706-cov-5.007027_pt1 | contig 16706 bp, 24 predicted proteins | sample MGYA00375139_ERZ795055 | MGnify/ENA primary metagenome ERZ795055 (study PRJEB30184, sample SAMN05720283) | anaerobic digester metagenome | isolation source: active sludge of municipal wastewater-treating anaerobic digesters | place: USA | collected 2015-01-23 ... | reverse complement strand
TATAGACGGGAATAACAACGGTAAGTTTCTTCATAGTCTGGCCCTTATCTTTTTTAATGCGCGCATATAAAATCTGACATCATCCGCAGATTTGATATTCATCAATTGGCGAAAAATAAACTTTGGATGCAGTGCTATGCGATACGTTTTCCTGATCAACTCTTTAGGATCGTACCACCCCTTAACGACGGACTGTTGCATGTCGTATTTACGCCAATCATCCGTCTTGATCTCACGGCGATCCCTTAAAAACTTATAAACCGGAGTATTCGGATAAGGGAGAAATATGGTCGCTTGAACAGAATCAACGATTCCCTGTAGCATCATTGCTTTGACAAACAGATATGTCGTCTGTTCATTGAGAGGCATGAGCCACGGATATCCGTACATGACTGCAACATGGTTCTCTAATCCTGCACGTTTTGCTTTAACAAGATCGTCGCATATCATAGTTACCGAGATCCCCTTGTTCAGCATGGCCAGAGTGAACTGATCATATTGCTCAAGGCCCCAGAGGATCATCCTGAACCCGGCCTCTTTCATAATATCGAAATCGTGGGATTTCAGAACACCAAATCTCATATTGCATGAGATCTTCATGTGCTTGTTCATCCCGCTCTGCTTCATAAGATTGCAGAATTGCATGAGCCATTCCCCTGTAGGGAAAGTACCGCTATCATCGAAGATCTCCCGAATCCCCAGATTGTAACACTGGATAACCTCGTCGACCATGGATTCAGGAGTACGCCGAGAGTAAAGTTTCTGGGGATATAGTTGGGCCCAAGAGCAGAAAGAACATTTCCCGTACCAACAATCTCTGGCCGCTTGCATGTGCGTTCCCGGAAGATACTTGTAATTCCCGTTCTCGCTGTATTTCTGCCACTTGGTGAGGATTCTATCCGGGGCCGGCAGATCAAGGAATTCCCGGGGGCTCAAACGCGAAACACCGGTACCAACACATTCTCCAAGGATCTCGGTTTGCGGGTATTCTTTCTTGATCTGCTCGGCCAAATGGTGCGTAGCGAATTTTGATTCGATGATGATGTGATCATATTTCAAGTGCAACGGCTCGTCCCAATAGACAATATTGCCCTTCTGTTTCATGTACGTGGCTTGCATGGCCAGAAGCACAGGATAGATCCGGCTATCGTTTTTCTGGTACTGCCGGTTTTGGACTACGTTGCCCCAATCTGGGAAGTGGAATAAAACTTTCATAGGTTTATCAGTACCTTCTTGTTGTCTTGAATTACTGTAACGCAATCAACGCCGACCTTGCGCAGACTTTCAAGAGCGTTGCTCATGGTGTTCGGTATATCGTATATATTAACGTCCAACATGACCAGACATCCCTGACATTTTAATTCCCGAACCCTTTCCGGAGAATAATCGCTCCAATCCAGACGGACGATCATAACTCAACCCTTTGTATAAGATCCTGCACATGATTCCGGATACGTGCAATTCTATCCGACAAATCGTTGAGCGCATCAGCCATCTGGACATCGGTAGAAGGACGTTTTGCAGTATCCCCGGGAGCGGTAGGCATTAGTTTCAGGATGGGGTTTATCCTTCCTTCGAGAGTTTGAACAGACAGAGTACATTCATCGATGACCTGTATTAAATTCTCGAATGACTTGGTAATCGCAGTTACTTTCGTGGGCGTAGCAACACAACCTTGGTTGTTCATCTGTACCATCCTTTTTGTTTTCGGTAAAACACGGAGAGCGTGTCCACCAATGTTTGAAATATATGACCCATCCTCACTGAACTCTTTTCGGCCTTGTACACGAACACCGGGGAATCGACGACTCTAAATTTTTGCTCGCGCATACATACCAAAAGCTCAAGATCGAACGCGAACTGTTTTGTCAAAACCTTCGAGAGAACCTTATCCAACGCTTCCCGCTTGAATAATTTGAATCCGCATTGGGTATCGCGTAGCGGAAGGCCGAATAGGCACCAGATAAAGAAACGGTAACATTCACTCATAACCCGTCGAAGCGGTGAATAGTCCACAACACTGTACTCATGTTTCTTGCTACCGATCACGGCGTCAGCGTTATAGAGCTTCATCACGTTGAGGAACGTTTCGATTTCTTTGGGGTTGAACTGATCGGCGTCTATCAAAAGCACGTAATCCGCGAACTTGTCCACAAACCTATACCCCGTTCTAATGGCGGCACCTTTGCCCTGCGCGATGTTCTTGCGTATAACCGTAGCCGAAGATCCATCGAGCATAAAGTACGTGTCGTCCTCGCTTCCATCGTCGACAACAATGACTTGAGTGCAATATTCCTGCAATCTCGACACCGTACTTAATATTGTCTTCTCCTCATTGTGCGCCGGAACGATCGCGCTAATCATAATGCTTCCTCGATATAGATTTCTGTTCTGGGATTATCCTTGTCGTGCCTGATGCACAAGGTTTCCATCTGGATCACATAGCTCGAATCATCGTCGATAATACCTGCCTTAACAAGAGAGTCATCGAGCATCTTCTGGCCGTAGTTGGAATAATCATGTTTCACTTTCGTTGGGAAATATAGCTTATAAAGTATCCTGACTTTTTTCCCACGAAAATGAACCGATGGGCCATAATTCTCAAGATAGTACAGTTTAACAGCGGTATCAAACTCCTGTTGAGCCTCATAGAATTTGGCCCACCGATATTTCATATTCCCACCACGGAGCAGTTTGTTAAGGCTTTCCTGTAACTTCGGTACGACAATTATTATTTGCATAAGCTGTATTGGACGAACCTTTTCCCGTTCATCGTGATTGTCCATGATTTGATCTGGAACATAATGTCTGCATACCGGCCGTGGCGCAGATCCCAAATACGTGCCGACAGCCTGAAACAACCAAACCGTTTTAATGCCTGTAGCGCTGTGATCCCCTTGTGTGTCTTGAGGTATTGCAGTATTGCTCTGTTCTGACTTGCCCTGACCATGGCGTTCTCCTTTTTATATTACCAGATCTTCATAAGCCTGAATCCCGGGTATATCCGTACCCGACTTCATGGCCCTGACTACCGCGCCGATCTTGACCTCATCCGGCATCATGTACTCGCGCGGGATAAGACCCTTATCCACGATCTTGAATTTCCAGATCTTGCGTTTCACCATGCCTTCAACCTTGGGGACGTTCGACTGAACCACGGGAGTTACCATTTGAACCTGTTGGGCCTGTTCCTGCAACTGCTCGGCTTTCTCGGTCTGGCCCTTCTCCGCGGCCTTTTCTGCCCGCTTTTGGAGCTTCTCGGCCTCTTTCCTCTGCATTTCCTGCACCCGGGCCTCTGCTTCGCGCTGTTTTCGGTCTTCCTCTGCCAGATACGCCTTAATCCTGACATTTACCTCGTTCTCTGCCTGAACATATGGCTGAAGGTACGTGTCCCTCTGGGCGATGGCCTTCTTCCATGCGGCATGAGCGTCCTTGATTATCGGATCGAAGGCTTCATTTACGGCCTTCTGGCGCTCTTTAAGCATCTTCTTGAATTCAGATGCCGCGGTATATTCTTCGGCCGTCTTGACTACCATGGCCTTAATCCTCTCAAGGACTGTAGGTGCTTCTTTTTCAAACTTCTGTAGCGAGTTTTCCTTCATGGCTCTTTTTCTCCTTTGGTTTCCTAAAAGATATCTGCTTATCGTTCAGATCGAAGAAATGAGCGATAAACCTTATGACGGCCTCTGTCTGGCGCTCAATGAGAGAGCTCCTTTTTATATTGCATTAGATTCGACAACCTCAATTTTCTTCTTTCTACCGCCTCTTGCACCGTAATATCTGGCTGAATAACAGGTCAATATCTTCATGATGTCCTCAGCCAGTTCTTCTTCGTATTTCTTTTCCCTGTTTTCCATAATCTCAACCTTAATCCCAAGATTGCGGAATATTGACCAGAGATACTCATACCCAAAGCGAGCAATGCGGTCTTTGTATTCAATCAGGACACGCTCAATTTTTCCTTGAAAAGCCATGTTCAACAACTTGTGCAAGCCTTTCCGTTTCTCATTTATCCCGCTGGCTATTTCATCAATCACAATGTATTTATAACCCTGTGATTCAGCGTGTTTCATCAGCCTGTCTTTCTGGCGTTCAAGATTTTCTTTTTGCTTTGCCGTAGAACATCTGGCATAAACAACGGTGACTTTATCTTGCTTCTCTGTTACTTTTCCAGTGAAGTGGTCTAAGTCCTCTTGCATAAAACGCCTGTGACCGCCAGTGGTCTTGAACGATTTTATTCGCTCATTATTGGCAAGAGTTTTTAGCGTGTTGATTGATACGCCAATGTATTTACTTGCTTCTTTTGTTTTGAGTATCATTGTGATAATGTTCCTGTTCTTCCCATAGCTTGTTTGCAACCTCTACATCATCTTCGTTCTCATCTTCCAAATCATTTATCTCCCGCAACTCGTTGCACTGGTCTTTTAAAATTTCAAAGGTGCATGATTCACACAATGGAGTTTCATCTTGGTCAAAGAAATATTCTGGTCTTATGGTTCCGCAATTTGAACAGAAAAGGTCGTCCATTTTTTCATAAAAATTATCCTTTGTTACTTTCATTTTCCACCTCTTTTGACTTGTATCTTTTTAACAGGAAATTTTTCACCAGCCTTTTTACACAGTTTTATAAATTCTCTTTCCGCATAATTCGGCCTGCCAAGTGTTAAGCATATTTCGCATATACCTTCAGAAAGATTGTCTGGATTTATTTTTGCCCCGAATCTTTTTCTTGTGGCTTTGACAACAAAGTTAGGGCTGATATACTTTGTCCCTTTCCATACCGTTACATCTCTAAAAATTTCCTGTAAAATGTCATCAACATAATAGGTGCTTAGTTTATAATTAAAGTTTTTCATTTCTGCTTCTCCTTTTGGTAAAAAATACTGTCCATAAATGTATCTATTGTTTTTCCGTAAGCAACAGCGTTTTCTAAGTCACGTTTCATCTCGCATGATTGGCAGACTGTAAATATTCTTCCGTTAGTATCTCCACACGCCTTACACTTCCATCTGCCTTTTGGAAATCCAGACTTAACATTTTCCATTTCCACCCCCTTCTATTCTTGTTTTTGCTATCTCAAAATATTCTTTATTCTGCTCTATCCCAACAAATCTATAACCAAGCGATTTAGCCGCTATTCCCGTCGAGCCAGAGCCTAAAAATGGGTCTAAAACCAGCCCATTCTTAGGAGTAACAAGACATATTAAATACTTCATTAACAGTATTGGCTTAACCGTAGGGTGATAGTTTTTATATTTAACGTTCCTGTCATTTCCACTACCAGTTTTCATTGTGCATTTAGCACCGCCCATTTTATCTATATCGCATTTTGCTTTTTCTTCGCAGTTTTCCAATCCTTTATCACGCTCTGAACGGCTTGCCTTAGCACAGTAGAAAAAGCGGGCTGCTGAACCTTTCCCATCATATCCAACCACTTCACCGTTTTTGTTTGTGATACTTCCCCAGCCAGCGTATTTATTATTTTTACTGTTTATTTTATGAGGTTGACAACCGTTACTATCAGGAAATAAATCCAATACCTCTTGTGAGCCATCGTGGATGAAGTTGGCTGGAAATCTTCCAAGCGGAGATACTTCTTGATTCTCCCCTGCGTATCCACCCTCATAAACATTCTGTGCGGCTTTGTTTGTTTTCCATTCACCGCCAAAAGTTCTTGGGTCAACTTCGCCACGATATTTAATGCGTGATATGTCTATGTTCAATCCGCCAACTCCCCACTTTAAAACATTCTCAACAACGGTTTTTTCTGATAACGGTTTTCTTGCAACAACAATCGGCTCATGAGCTCCCTTCAATCGTGGCCCCGCCGTATATGGTTATCAATATCTTCCCGTCTTCCTGCTGTTCCAGAATTAGCTTTCTCATGCTATGCCCCTTAATCGTTTCCACTTATACGATTTCAATGCGCACAAGAACATGAAATCATCGTCCTTATCCTTGTGCCAATCCACGCTGAATTTTCCGTCTTCGGTAAGATAGACGCTTGCGCGCTTTCTGATTTTTTCCCCGATACGTTCTTCCCATAGGACTTTGTAACCTCCGGTCTGAAGCGCAAACCCCGCTTGTTTCCCCCCTGATTTGATATCTACAAGGATATCGGCCTTTACGCGATCCAGAGTACCGGCTACCATCCATTTCTTCGAATACATTTTGTACTCGATCGCATCGAACGTTTTAATCCCGAGTGCTTTCTTCGCATCATTCCATGCCGTTAACCGAGGCATCAATGCCGGGTCTACACTGTCCATATCGAGGTCGTTCAAGTCTGATAACTCGCAGATCCGGTGCACATACCGGCCACGAATTCTGTCAGATTCAGAGGCACCGTAACTGGATATGAACCCTTCAGCGCCTAATACCTCGGTAACGGATGGAATAACGATTCCCCCTACTTTATAAATATGGGACTCGGGATCAAACTCGAATTTTACTTCTGTTTTTTCTGGCATTTCCTACAGAGAGATTTCTTATACTTACCGGTTGAGAAATCATACTCTGCTTTGGTAATGGGCAGAGTACAATCGTTACAGATAAACTGGCCTTGGAAAACTTCTTGTGCCTGTTCAGCCACTGGCTTACCCTCGTCTGGCGATGGTTGTTCAGCCACTTCAGTTCGTGTTTCAGCCGGCGCAGGAGCACTTTCTGGCTTGTCTTGGGGAGGCTCATCTTTGCCTTTCTTTTCAGACAGGGCCCGCGGCTCTTTCATTGACGTGATCTCAACAGTTTCGGCTTCAAGAATACGTTCAGCCTCATCCTGTTCATAAATCCCGGCAAATCCAAAGGCTTCTCGAGCACCTTGTATTTTGGTTTTGTGCCGTAGCATACGTTTAGTGTGAGTTTTCCACGGAGAATCGTAATCCAGTTGCCGGAATACTTCATCGAGGTATTCACGAACAACGGTTTCGCTCCCGTCCTTCTTAACGATATGGATCTCACACCATTTGGGGCAGGGTTTCGCTCCCGGCATGGTTGTCCATTCTGTTTCGGCCGGCTCCACGTAATAATGGTTTCGGTAATCAGGATGGCTCACCATCAGCCTGTTCCACCCATCAGTGCTGACCACGGGGATGATCGCACCTGTTTTTGTATCCGGGTACGCGTAGATCTCTTTCGTAAGCGGGTTCAACTTGTACGCGTTTGCTACAGCGATATAAGCGATAAACTCTGAATCAGACGCTTCCCGGTAAGTGCCGTCCTTCTTCTTTATCGGCTTGAATATCGCGGCCTTGAGTGTTGACTTCAGGTCGCCCGGATCTACGGACAACCGTTCTGCCAACGACTGCAAAGCATTTTTCTTGACCAGATCCTTACTCATCTTTGCCCCCTGCGTTTATTGCAAGAGCGGATTTCCCAACGTTCAGAATAGTTCTTTCTGGCACAATCTGAACACCGCTGAACACGCCTTTTAACTTCTCCGCTTGAGCCGTAGCGATCTCAACCTGTGCTCTGCGAGTGCCGGCCTCACCGCCGTAAAGCGCTTCCCTCTTTAACATCTGGACTTCGGCTTCCGCTTTACCCACGGCAAGAATACCCGACGCCATAGCAAGGTTTGCATCGCGATTACCTTCTGCCTCGAGAATCCGCTTCTGTTTTTCGGCCTCTGCCTGAAGGATCTCTTTCTGTTTCATGGCCTCTGCCTGTTTGATCTCCTCGATCTTCTTGGCTTCTGCCTCCTGCTTGCGAGATTCAACCTTGGCCTGTGATTCAGCAAAAACTCGGCGAGCTTCTTCTTCAGCGGCTAACGTCTGCTGTTGTTTCTTCAACGTTGTCTGTATGGCGAGGACTTTCTCGGCGATCTCCTGCTCGTATTTAGGATCAAGGTATACCTTATAGATAATGGTGTTCTCTATGAATATACCACGATCTCTGAATACGTGATGGTTCTTCAGTTCTTTGTCAACGGCCTCCTTAAAGTCGACAAACCCTTTGCCGGAATAAATATCCAACGCCTGATGCGGGCGAGCGATCTTATTGACGACATCGACCACGGTACGTTTTAATATGATGGTTTCGTAGTTCTCGCGTAAACCGTCCTTATGGAATTTGACGAGCTTCTGCGGAGAGAATACCGGGGAACCGTTGGAATCAGTGTCCCATCCTAACCGATAGTTGATCGACATTGCGATATACGCTTTCTGGCCACCGTTCTCACCGCAATCGACTACGATACGTTGGAACTGCGGGGCACACGTTAGATCTGCGGTATCTTTTTCGTCGAAGGTGCATTTTTGTGTTCCGATGTTGTACACGTAGATGTCCTGCATCCACCCGCAGAAAAAGTGGGTTCCTGAAAGCCATACGTCTTCGACCACACCGCGAGTCAATCCCTGCCTTACAGCCGCCTGATTCCCCTCGATCTTTTTCCAAGACAGGGTGTGGAAAAAAAGCATCACACCGATGATCCCAACAACTGCGAATATCGCCAGTTTGATGATAAATCCTACCGCCACTTCCTCTGAAGTTCTCATTTTGCTCCTCCATCCTTAAGAGTCTTGTTGATCTTTCGTTTAGCGTTTTCTAACCCGGCCGCGTCCGGGATATCCTTCGCCGTCTTTATGGTAGTCTGGATATTGTCGACAGCGTTTTCGACCCGTTCCCTGATAAACAGTTTCTTACCAAGTCGGTACATCCCGTAGAAGAATAATACTAACAGGAGCAGGAACAACAGATCCCGAAGCAACATGATGACCATTTTTATCACCCCCTTTCATTTTATGACATAGAACCGTTGCCGGCCTATGTCTTGGAAATTCTTCTGACCCTTTGCCCACTTGGGCTCACCGTAAACCTTGACATTCTCGAAATGAGTATACGGCAACCGCATGTTGGGATTCGTCAGGATATTGTCGACGATCCCCTTGTTGCGTTCGTATACCTGCTGTTCAAAAGGAGTGAATTTCATCGACGTAGCCTTCTTAAACTCCTTCGACTTTTTGGTATAGGCCGAGCTACCCGTTAGGGCTTTCTCGTACCCATGCCGATCTGCCCGGTTAAGAAATGTACTTGCCACAGCGGCCACTTCTTCTTCCGGGCCCCCGCCGACTTCCGCGTAGATCATATCGTAGAAACGTTTATCGACCTTGTAGCTTGCCATATCAGAACCACCCTTTCTGCTTACCCCAAAAGTATGTCTTGAGGAATGACCTGTATAAATAATGCCGGGGAGTTTTCTCGATAAACTTATCTGCGAACCGGCAATAGTTTTCATACCGTGTTTTTGTTTCAAGACGCTGATTTGCGATCCCGTCGCGTTCTGGCATATGATACACATAATTAAAACCGTCATACCAAAGACCACCGAATTTTTTGACACGGTAACATAAATCGACATCACACCATTCTCCCACGCCTTTGTATCCAAGATCGAATCCTCCAACTTCTTCCACAGCCTTCTTCCGCAATGCAAATGCTGATGGCTCGAGGAAATCAACTTGAGAACATATAATCGCTCCACTCGATACAGATCCGAATCCTCCACCTATGGAATTGACTCCGCATTTAGATATATAGCAAGGAGAATACAGATTCCCGTCGAGGAACAACTTATTATAGATGGGATGAAACATTTTGAATTTATAGATATCACGGTTGTTCGCTTTATCCGAAGGGACTATCACCCTTGTGCAATATCCAACCATGCGGTTATGATCGAATATCCACATAAGGGTTTCCATATATGATGGGCGGCATATAATATCATCGTCCATCCATACAAGAATATCACCTTTTGCCTGACGCCAGAGTTTGTCCTTGAGCTCAACAAGGTTTCCTTTATCGCGACAGACCAATATCTCAAAACCTTTTACGGTCTGATCTTTAAGACTACGCAATAACCTTCCTAAACTTTCTTCCCTATTGAGCGAACAAATTAGAATCGACGCCTTCATAATGAAAACTCCCTGTGCATTGGCAACCAATCTTCAGGTACGCTTTTATCTGGGCAAAAAAGCAGTTTCTTGTTGGAATAAGATAGCAAGGTATCAATCATTTCCTTGGGATTTTCTGTGTGTTCCACTACATCTTTACAGATCACCACGTCGTATTTCTTTGTTATCTTATCGGTATACAGGTCGATGATATCAATCCGGAGATTGTATTTCGCCCGGAGGAAACGCATCCAAGACAATGCCAACAGGTTGACTTCGGAATATGTAACGTTGAATCCGAATTGCGATAACAGATAACTCAAATACCCGCTCCCGCCACCAAAATCCAATACCGATTCCGCGCGAAGCCGAATTATATTATTTATGAATTCCATATATGTTACATAATGGGTCTGCGTCATCGTCTTGATCAGATTCTTCCAGAACTCCATAGGATTCATGCGGTAATACTCGGATTCCGGCATTTTTAACGATCGGTATAAAACAGACTCGAGCTTTAATGATAATTGAAAATTACCAAGCACGAACGCATCTTCCTTGGTGAAGGGGTGTTCTTTGAATTTGAAGTAATCATTAAAGAACACAAGAGCGTCGTCGATTAAACCTTCGTGGATGAACCACTGTTCGTCTTTGCTGAACATAACGTGAGTCGTTTCAAAACCCATAATGTGTACACTCCTAATGTAGCCCAACATACAGGCAGGTGTAAAAACCACGCCTTATCTTTTATCTTCCGGTATCCAAGAAACGATATCCACAACGGCTGTATGCAGGTTATGGTGCAGAAAATAAACCAGACCAATCGCGGGATATCCTTGGTGCGAACCATCTGCCATCTGCGTTGCGGAACGGCAAACTTGTCTGCGTACTTCAAGCGTTTCCCAAAGAAAGCCCGGAAATCTTTCGCAGTCTTGTGCCATATCGACGAATCTGTTAAGATGTAAAACGTGTACCCCTTAAGCCGCAAATCCTCACAAACATCGATATGGTAGTAATGATCGAGATCTGCCTTCAAAAGCAGATCCTTCCTGATAAAGAAACCGTTATCCCCGATCGTCGGGACTTGATCTCTTGTTAAACGATAGGGAATGTTGCGATAATAGGGAAGTTTATCGCATTTGCCGAGATAGAAGGGAATAGGATCGTTGCACCCCATAAGCGCAAAATAACGATTCAGCGGAGTGTCATCAAGATGGTAGAAGTACCTGAATGGATATGCGCCCGTCGCTATCGGTATGGCCTTCAATGCGGATATATGTTTCTCGAAAAACGATGTATCATTCAAGAAGTTGTCCGAAGCCAGAATACAGATAAATTCTCCCCGGGCCCGGCGTACACCGATCGCTTTGGCGCTCTCCGAATCTCCTTCGGTAACAACATCTACCTCATAATTCTTGTATGTCTGATCACCGATCGACAAAAGAAGATCCTTGAGATCTTGATTCTCTCTATCCTTGGCCGTTATAATAACCGACAGTTCTGGGTTCATTAGAATACGTCCCCTCTGGTCAGCCTCTCAACATCCGTGGCCACCATTATCCTTACCAGTTCCTTAAACTTTATTTTGGGTTCCCATCCGATAATATCCTTGGCTTTATCTGAATTTCCCCGGAGTTCGTCAACCTCCGTCGGACGAACCATAGACTCGTCATACTTGACATAATCTATCCAATTCAGGCCAACGCAATTAAACGCCTCCTGCACAAACTCCTTGATCGTATGGCACTCTCCTGTGGAGATAACGAGATCTATCGGATCATCAAGCTGAAGCATCTTCCAGAACGCCTCGACATATTCCGGGGCGAATCCCCAATCTCTCTTGGCGCAAAGATTGCCAAGACGCAATTCTTTGGATTTTCCAAGATAGATCTTGGCCACGTTGTAAGATACCTTGCGGGATAAAAATTCAAGTCCCCTGCGATACGATTCATGGTTGAACGCTATTCCGTTACAGATATGCAAACCGTAACTTTCTCGATAATTCACCGCCGTCCAGTGTGCCGCGAGCTTTGAAACACCGTACATGCTTCTGGGATAAAATGGCGTCCCTTCACTCTGTGGAGCCGGGGCCCGGCCAAACATTTCAGACGTCGACGCCTGATAAATCCTCGAAGCCTGATGCCCGGTTGCGAGGACAGCGTTAAGAAGACGTGTCAACCCCTGCGCGTTAATATCGAATGTTGCCGTCGGAGAATTCCATGATTCCTTGACGTATGACATAGCGGCCAGATTGTATATCTCATCTGGCCCAGATATCTGTAAAGCGTTGACCAGAGAATTCTGATCTGTCATGTCCCCGGGAACAAGCGTGATCTTATCGAGTATGCTCCTGATACGCCACGTATTGTCAGTCGACGATCTGCGGATAAGACCGAAAACCTTGTAGTCTTTTTTCAGTAAAAACTCTGCAAGGTGAGATCCGTCCTGTCCCGTAATGCCAGTAATAAGCGCTTTTTTCACTTTCAACCTCCGATGGTTTCAAACCTTACAACGGGGATAGGCATCTTGTTGATGGTTCTATCGATAAGATCTATCTCGAACAATTCCCCGGTTACTGACGCCGACAATGATGCCTGTTTCTGCTGTCCGAATAACGTTAAGGCCGCTGTTTCTGCATCAGGCACCAACTGATACATGCGCCTCGGAGTCAACTCGCCCTTTACGTGTATCAACAATACGAATAGTAAAACCTTCATTTCTCCTCCTCGAACACGCAGAACGTATCATGTTCGCTAAACGGTTTTGATAAAAGCTCGACGACGACAACCTTGCCGTGAGGAGCAAAAAGAGTGTGTGAATCATAAGGCTCGACGACAAACGCCTCTCCCGGGAAAAAAGTGTACGACGTAGATTCTCTGTATCCCGGGCCACCCTTCATGGAGCAAATCGTTAGAACAACCATCCCGCTTACCACGTAGAAAAGCTCCTTCTTCTGTTTGTGGTAATGACCACCAAATATCGATCCCCTATTCAACTCGAGGATATTGACTTGTTTGACGGGGAATTTATTATTAACCTGCGTTAACGTTCCCCGCAGGTCTTTCCGGCTGTAATCCGTCTGCGCTTTGTACATTCATATACCTCATGGCTTGTTCCCGGATCTGCATAAAATTGTTATCCCGGGACTGAATAAGTATTTTAAGATCTACCGGCTGTTCCAGATTCTTCTTCGTCTTCTCGGTGTTTAACAACTGCGACCGGAGCTCATTCTCCTCGCGTTGGATGATAGTCAATTTCTGCTTCCTCTGCTCCTCTGCGGTATGCTGTAATTTAATCAACTCATCAAGCTGTTGGTTCAGCTTCACCGCTTCATCAGACTTGACGGTAGACAATTTTTGTTTCAGGTTATTGAATTCCTGCAAGAACTGTAATTCGTGTTCAAGATCTTCGAGCTCTTTACCCCACGCCTCTTTGAAATGGCAGAGTTTGGAATTGACCGCCTTCTTCAAAAACTCATGGGCCTTGCCAAGATCGCCCTTCTGTCTAAAAACAGATCCAAGATTATACCATGCAACATCGTACTCCGGATTGATCTTGGTAGATATGAGCCATACGTCGATCGCTGATCCAATAAGACCGCAATGGACATACGTAACCCCAAGGTTCCCGAACGCCACTTCGCTTTCCGGGAAATTCCAGATATTCGACTGATAGAACGAAACCTCGTCGTAGAATGTAGGAATATGGGCCCACGTTCTCATAAGGTATAACCCGGCTGACAACCAAAATAACGGCACGCCTATGCTCGCCGGCAGGAGAGCGCAGAGATACGAGAAAACAATACATACCCCGACCAGAGCGATATAGCAATATCTCTCCGATACGAATTGATGTATCGTGATCCAATTAAGGAATATAAAAAGGTATGCGACGTACCAAAGGATAGCGAATTTTATGACGAAGGGCCCGTACATAAATCCGAGAACCATTCCGATTGCCAAAATCAATCCGAGCCAAAATATCCCGTCCTCTTTCTCGGTCTTCTCGCTGTAATGATAATTGTAGGTATGGTATAACCCCATGCGTTTTGGGAAAAAACAGAGGAGCGTATAATATCCCAATGACTTGAACGCCACAATGACTTTCTGCCATTTAAGGTATGTAGAGCTTGAAAGATTCTGTTCAGCAAAAACTTTTGACCTCAATCCAACAACCTCTTTTATGATCCCGGCGCTCATTCCTAAAGTAACGATTGCCCCGACGAAAGCAAGGTAATGATTGCCGAGAAAAGCCTGAATCACAAACGTTGACATCGCGGCAAACAGAGCATGGACAGAGAAAAAATATAGGATGCCATATCCTATCGTAAACAATCCAAGATGTATTTGATTTTGGGTGAAGGGCGTGATTGTTGCGATGTTGAATCCGAGAAGAACGAGAAACATGCTTATGGGATATCCCCGGCCCGAAACCCATCCAATAGATTGAACCGTCGTCGGATGGATCGCAAAAAGAATTGATGCCCAGAATGGAATCGGTGCCGGGATCGGGAGCGACCCCAAGAACAGGTACAACAGTATGGCATTTGCCATATGTAACGTTATAGAAAAAAAGTGGTGAGAGTGCATATCGCGGCCGAACAGTTTGAATGTTATGAATTTAATCATGGCCCCGTAAGATCGATCCTTGGGCTTTCCATCGTAACGCATAAGGCCCTCGATATCGTCGGAAACATACGTTCCCTCGAGGACTCCACAGTACGCTATCCACGTAATCACGGCGAGAAAAATCATTTCAAATAACATCTTATCTCCTTATTTTTGGGTGAGGTCGGAAGGGAGTCGAACCCTCAAGATCGCGTTGTCGTTTTGCCAATTAAACTACCGGCCTCAAAACAAAAAAGCTCACGGGGGTCAGTAGACGCGCAAATACGGATGGAGATAAGCGTGTCGCATCGGGGTATTCCCGAACCGTGAGCAGTGTATTGTTATTTAGCATCTGACCTGTGCTTAACATGATACTGCACATATACCACAAGTTGTCAATCTTGTCAAGCTATTTTATTTTGGCGGCGGGCCGAGCTTCTTGAAATCGACGGACATGGCCTCGGCATCTTTACGTTCATAGTTTCTGAACGCACGATCTTCCTCGTCATACTTCTTGTCGATCTCGGCTTGTGAGGCATTGGGATGAGAATCTATCCACTCGTCGGTAGCGCGGGTGATTTCCTGCATTTGTGCGTCGAGCTTCTTGAAATACCGTTCTTGGATATCCTCGGGATAAATCGTAAAAGTGCGGATACCGGTAAGAAACGCTTTGATTTCCTCGCCCATATTCCTCGATCTTCCATACCTATCTATTGAACCCTGTTTGGCGGCGATGATGTTCGAAACACCCCAGAAGCTCGGGCCGTAGAGTCTGGTTCCGACTTCCCAAGACAGTTTAGCGAGGTTGACGTACCAATCGTAAAGCTCATTGGTGATCATCCGGCCGTACTGGTCTTTCCCGGTTTTAAGCATATCGATCATGTCAAGCGTAGGATCTGCGAAAAACACGTTATTTAACCATGAGAAATCGCCCCTTACGGTGCCTGAAAATGCCTGTTGATAGACTCCCCATGGAAGCAAATAAGCCGCATCAAACCCCTTAATTTTGCCTTCCTGATCACGATAATAGACCATCATGGCGTTTCTACGGTATGGGCTCGAAATAGCCGTCAATTTGTCCATTTCCTGAAGATCTATGTCATGGGCCTTCGCCAAGGCCATTCGGGCAATGTATGGGCCAAAAACGAGCAAGGGGATGGCAATTCCAAGGTATACCGAATCGCTTGGTGTATACGGGATCTCATATTCGCCAGATCCGCCTCGAACGCCAGATAAGGGCTGTCCGAAGGCTCTGGCGCTCTTACTGACCAGAATCCTCAAGGCTTCAGAGTTAAAACTGATGAACCGGCCCAAAATAGGCACATTCCGCAGGAATTTTGTCGCTTCCGGGACATCCCGGTAATTGGGGTACGATTCATCTATGAAGGCGGCGGCCTGTTTTGGAGTCCAACCCCACTTCTGCGTGGCCACAAGGAAGGTCTTAATCTTGAAGAATTGATCCTCAAAATTGTACAAATCGCCAAGACTCTTGGTAATAGGGTTGGTCAAAAAGGCGTCCCACAGGGCCATTCCCCAACCGAACTTATCTCCGCGGTCAATAAGCGCCTGTAAATGGCCTTCAAGCTCGGAATTGGTGAACTCGGTTTCTATAATACCCTGCCCGATAAGGTTCTTCCACGTTTCCCGGTGCTCTCCATGGCGGCCCATCCACACCTTTACCGCCTGTTTACATGCCCACCAGTGTTGGGGATTAAAAACCGAGGATTTGCTGAATATATCGAAAGCAAAGTTTCCGGCCAAGTTTCTTGGGTGAGTCGGGATATTCCCTACCGTATGAGCCCATTTGAACGGCTGTGTGATCAGCGCATCGACCAGAGGAAGGAATATGTTTTTCTTGGGATCTATCATCTGATCTATGAATTCAGCGGTTTCCTTCTCCACATACTTGCCCGCCAAAGCACCGTAGGCCCTGCCATCAGGTATCCTGACACATCCCGGGAACGGAGTCGGAAACGTGAACTCTGCGGCTATTTCCTGCAACGCCTGTGAGGTATGGGCGATCACTGAAAGGTCGGCAACCGTAGAAAGGTAGAGGTACTCGAGATCTTCCGATTCCCCGTAAAGATCACGGATTTCCTTGGGAATGTCTTTTCTATGAAGGAAGTGAGCCTGTGATACCCGCTTCATCTTCCCGCCACGGTGCAGATTGCCAAACCCGTTTTTCTTGGCGTATACCAAAGAATCCACAAGG
>ERZ795055.1817-NODE-1817-length-16801-cov-4.718440_pt1 | contig 16801 bp, 13 predicted proteins | sample MGYA00375139_ERZ795055 | MGnify/ENA primary metagenome ERZ795055 (study PRJEB30184, sample SAMN05720283) | anaerobic digester metagenome | isolation source: active sludge of municipal wastewater-treating anaerobic digesters | place: USA | collected 2015-01-23 ... | reverse complement strand
GCTGGTGGAAGGCCTGAATTCAATCCTGGCTGAGGGAACCGACGCCGCCGGCAACAAAGGCTCAGCCTCGATCACGGTGACCCGGGATACGACAGCCCCCCAGGTGGCGATTGTCTCGCCCGCGGATGGCAGCCTGTTCGCGACGGCGACGGTGTCCGTCAGTGGGACGAGTTCGCCGGACACGGTGGATGTGGTCGTCAACGGCGTCGCGGCGACGCTGTCAAGTGACGGGACGTGGTCAGCCTCGATCCCGCTGGTGGAAGGCCTGAATTCAATCCTGGCTGATGGAACGGACGCAGCCGGGAACAAAGGCTCCGCGGCCATCAGCGTCAGACGCGACATGGCTTTGCCGTTTCTGGCTGTCGATGCTCCTGCCGATGGAGCGGTTGTGAACACGCGCCAACCGGCGATCCAGGTGAGCTACAGCGACGCGGGTTCAGGCTTGGACCTGAACTCCTTCGTCCTAGAGCTTAACGGCGCTGATGTGACTTCCGCGAGCACCGTGGGTCCTGCGGGGGCGACCTACCAACCAACCTCAGTGCTGCCGACGGGCGAGAATCAGATCAAAGCCGCCATTAAGGACTTGGCGGGGAACCAGATGAACGTGACCACACGTTTCACGGTGGCCGTGTTTCGCGCGATTGCCGATTGTGCGCCGACGAGCGGGCAGGCGCCCCTGACGGTCACGTTCCGAACGCGCGGTGAGTTCACCGGCGGCAGTATCGTGCGGTATCGCTGGGACTTCGAGAACGACGGCGTCTTCGACACCTCCGACTCGGTCGCCCGAGACCTTACGCATACTTACACTCAACCAGGCACTTACGTCGCCGTGCTGGAAGTACAAAACAATCTGGGTGAGCTGGCCACCGATAGTTCCGCGATCAGTGTGACGGGCAATCCACCTGAGGTGTACGTCCAGTTGATTCCCTCCAACGGAGCAGTGCCCCTCGCGGTCCAGTTCCAGGGATACGGTCTCAAACGATACGGGGCCATCGCCAAGGTGGAATTTGATTTCGAGGGGGACGGCACCTTCGACCTGCTTTTAGACCAGAAGACTCGCCCGAAACCGGATGCGATTCGTTTCTACATCCAGCACGCCGACTGCTACGAGTACTATTACGGCAGTAAGGGGCAGTTCTCCTTCCACCTGAACGATGGTCTGATGGCAACGGCGGCCACCGTGGTCGGCTGTCAGTGCAATTCGCAAGAGCCGATGTATGAGATCAGGGATCCAGAGGCTCTCTCGGACTGGGACGAGCACGGCGGCAATACCCTCAAAGTCAGTTGGCTCGGCTACTATTATCTCTACGTCAGCTACATTCGTGCCGAGTTGGTCTATGGCGACCAGACGGTGAAGATCTGCATGCACGACCTGTCAGGATGGGACTGCCGAACGCGCGGCTTGTGCAACAGTTCGTATAGTGACTCCCCCTTCACGGTCACCACTGCCCTTGATGCCAACGAGCGCTTCGACTTCCTGGTTGACTACACTTACGATGCGGAAGGCATTTACAGTGCCATTGTGCGCGTGACGGATAACGAAGGTTTCACAGCTACCGCCTCGGCGACCGCCACGGTGATTCGCGCTGGACCGCCGGGAAGCCCCAGCGTCACCGCTGTTGCCAACCCCACCACCGGGTTTGCTCCCTTGGTCGTGAACTTCAACGGCTCGGCGACCGACGACGGCTCGATCGTTTTCTGGGAGTGGGACTTCGACGGGGACGGCATGTACGACTACTCCTCCCCCACCTCGCCGGCAACCGCCCACACCTACACCGAAGCGCGCAACTATGTCCCCGCCCTCCGTGTCACCGATGACAGCGGTCTCAGCAGCATTGACACGGTGGACCTCAGCGTGGACATGGCGGCCACTCTCAGCGTGCCCAACGACACGTTCACACCAGCGCTCGGCCAGCAGGCCACCATTCGCACGACGATCAGTGCCCCGACCAACATCCGCTTGTTCCTGAAGGACCGGCGGGGCAACATCATTCGCGACTTGGCCAACGAGTTCCGTGCCGCAGGGACATACGATGATGTTTGGGACGGCACCGACAACCAGGGGTTGCCTCTGGCACATGGACCCTACTACGCTCTACTCCAGTACCGCGTCGGATCCATCATCCGCGTCCTGGACCTGACCGCCTCGACCGGCGGCACCCGCTACAACCCACCGCGCAACACGCTGTACGATCAGAGCAGGTTCCGCCCCTACGAGGACCAACATCTCTACATCAACTTTAACGTCAACCAGGGGGCTTCCGAGATCACCGCTTTCGTCGGTCTGTTCAACACCGACACCCGGTTTGTCACCCTCCTCGAGCGCGAGCCGTTTGGGGCGGGTACGTACCAGATCAAGTGGGATGGCCTCGATGCCAATGGCAATTTCGCCAAGCCGCCGCCCGGCGATTCCTTCCTCTTCGGCATCTGGGGCTACATCATGCCCGATAATACGGTTTTCCTCATTTCCGCCCCGAACATCCTGAACGTGAAGGTTGACCCGAACTTCTTCGATCCGTCGGCGGTCGTCGCCTCTGGCGCAGCTAAAGCAGTCGTCACGTATGACCTCGACAAGGCGGCCAATGTTGAACTTACCGTCACGCGCCTCGACAACGGGCGCGTGCTCCGCCGCATCCGACAAAACTCGGTCGCCGCCGGCACCGGCCGCCAGATCGAGTGGGATGGACGCGCTGACAATGGGATTCTCGCGGACAAAGGCGATTATCGCCTGGGCTTGGTGGCCACCGATTCCACCGGCAGCCAGTCCATAACCCGATATGCTCTCGTTCGCGTCTTTTATTGAGCCATTTCCTCGTATGAAGCTTCTTCTTGTTCTGACTGCATTTGTTGGCTGGGCTGCAACGGCTTGGGCCGCAGAGCTGCCCAAGCGCCAACCGCTCACTGTGGAGCAATACTGCCAGCTCAGCATCGACCGCCTCGAAGTGACGCGAAGCTGCTGGTACTGGTTGCGAGATGGCCCCACACCGGATCAGCTCAAACCAGTCTGGGAAAAGTACAAAACCACGGAGAAAGACTTCCTGGCCTTTGGCTCCGAACACGCCAAGGAAATCGATCAGTACTTCGATGCAAAGCCCGAGCTGAAAGCCAAGGTTGACGCCATGAGTACCGAGATTCGCGAATACGTCCAACGGCGCGGCCGTGATCGGGCACCCGCAGGGGGGGCAGTGGCCACCACCACGAAACAATCAACCCAGAAGGAGCAAAGCCATGAAGCTAAGTGACTCAACTTGGGCGAGGCCTTTCAGTGTCTTGTGCATCCTCGCTCTGGTGCTGTGGCTTCTACCCGCTACCAGCGTCGCCTACCACTTCCCGTGGGACCAAGGGCATGACGTTTTTATTCCGGAAGAGCCGCCCCTCCCTTGCGATGACTGCAACCAGTGCAATAGCAGCAGTTCCCCGTTTATTCCGGCCAGCGGTGCTTACATAGCGCACTATACCGATATTTCCGTCCCAGGCCCGCTTGCTCTCGAAATCACGCGTACCTATCACTCACTCGATGGCCACAGCGGCCTCCTCGGCCACGGATGGATGTTCACCTATGGTGCAAAACTTATTGAAGTAACCGATGGGGCCAGCAGATTCGTGATCATTCGTCGTCCGGACGGGCAACGAGATCGCTTTTACGAGAATGCCGACGGCACATACAACAACGCTCCTGGCGTATTTGACACGCTAGTGAAAGGTTCCGACACGTGGCATCTGGTCCAAAAGAGCGGCACGGTCCTAACCTTTGACCAGCCTGGGAATCTCTTACAGATTGATTTCCGCACGCTCCACAAAGTATCTCTCACCTATAACTCAGCCGGATCGTTAACCAGCGTCAGCGACGATTACGGTCGCTCACTTCAAATCACGACGGGCGCCAACGGCAAGATTAGCGCGATCATCGATCCAGCAGGCAGACAAACCGACTACGAGTATGATGCGAATGGCTACCTCATCAGCGTGATAAATCCTATAGGAGCAATCACAAGATACACCTATGACGATCGGGGGAACTTGGTAACCGTCAAATCTCCGTCGGGTGATACTGTTGCCTCAGTCGCTTACAATAGTGACGGCCGTGTGTCGAGCTATACTGAAGAAGGCGTCACTTATAACATGACTTACTTTCCGAATGCCGGCAAGGTCGTCGAGACCAGCGCCAGAGGAACTAGAACGCTCTTCTACAACGAGCACGCAAACATTACGAACAAAATTGATGTCCTTGGCAACACGGAGCGCTTCGGTTTTGACGCGCAATACAACCTTGCGAGGGTTGTGGACAAAAACGGCAATGCTACCGTCTATAGCCATGATGCAAGAGGCAACATAATCCAGAAGACAGACCCGCTTGGAATCGTCACAACCTACGAGTATGACTCGGTCTTCAACCAAGTGACCAGGACGATCGAGCCCGGCCGCACAAATGTCTTTAGCTACGATGCCAGTGGTAATCTCATCGAGCACAGCGTATCAGTCGCAAACAGTAGCCGTACATGGCGCTACACGTACGATACCAATGGTCAACTTGTCGCATCTGATGGGCCTCGAACGGATACGAGCGATGTGACGACTTTCGCTTACGACAATTTCGGAAATGTTACTACTGTCACCGATCCCCTTGGTGCGGTAACCCAAATGCGCTACAATGAGGTCGGTCAAGTAATTGAGACGGCAGAACCGAACGGCGTCGTTACTACCTATACCTACGACGGCGCGGGCAACGAGATTATGAGAAATGTTGCAGGGGAGATTACGACGACAACCTACAACATGATGAATCTCCCGGAAGTGATAACCTTGCCGACCGGACAAATCACGACGTACCGCTATGATGCCTTCGGTCGCGTTACAGACATTCTGGATACTGACACGAATAGACTCCATTTCACAGTAGATGCTTATGGGAATGTCTTAAAGGAGGAAACCTTTGATAGCTCGGGTCAATTAGTTCAAACGCGAAGTGTGCAGTATGACGCGCTCGGCCGAATGACAAAGTCGATTGACGCTGCTGGCCACGCTACCGACTATTCCTACGACGCTAATAACAATCTTGTGATGCGAACCGACCCGCTTGGGCGTGTCGTAAGGAATCGTTATGACGCACTAAACCGCGTAACAAACGTCACAAATCAAGCCGGAGGTCAGATTTACTATCTGTACGACGTGCTTGGTAACCTTGCCTCAGCTACCGACCCGCTCGGAAACACGACAAGCTATGGACGGAACGGTTTCGGAGATGTGGACTGGGAGGATAGTCCTGAGGCGGGCCGCAGGACCTTCAGCCATGATGCATTCGGCAATGTCGTAGCCGAAACTGATGCTCGAGGCCATACTACAACATATGAGTATAACGCGGCCAATCTTCTCACTCGCAAGGTCTTCAGCGACACAACCTCTGAGGTTCGCAGCTATGCGGCTGGTCCCTCGGGGCAGAGTCGGCTTTCCAGCATCATTTCTCCTCAGGCGAACCTTCATTGGGCTTTTGACAGCCAGGGGCGGATATCTACGATGTCCCAAAGCGTGGCAGGCGTTACACATCGTCTAGCTTACTCGTACGACCAACAAGGCCGATTGGCTACACTCACATACCCCTCCGGTGCGCTTTTGCGCTTCACATACGGTGAGGGAGGTGAGATCGTCGGCGTCAGTATTGGTAACAACAGGCTATTGACCAACGTCGTCTATCGACCATTGGGAGCACCAAAAGGGTGGACCTGGGGAAATGGTACAACTAACCACCGACAGTTTGATCTAGACGGCAATCTGACACGCTTTTCACTAGGTTTGTCATCGCAAACGGTAATGTACGATGCAGCGACCCGAATCACAAACATCCTCGGTAGTATTGTGACGGAACTTGCCTACGATGCGCTGGATAGGCTGACAAGCTATCGTACACCGATGACACAACTATCCTACACCTACGATCCGAACGGGAACAGACTGCTGTACAATGACGGTGTTCAGACAACAACCTACACTTATGACACGCACAGCAGCCGCCTGACGACGCGCGCACGAGAAGGGAGCGAGAGCTACGCTTACGACGCCACTGGAAATGTCGTGGCCGACGGCACTCGATCGTTTGTTTACGATGCACGCGGACGCATGGCGCAAGTAACCTCGTCTAGTCTAGCCACGGCCTACCGATACAACGCGCTTGGCCAGCGGGTAACAAAGTCTGCCCCTGCCTCAGACGCTGTGAAGGAGATTTACGTTTACGACGAGGTCGGGCGAATTGTCGGTGTCTATAATGAAGCCGGCGCGGTTATCATGGAAGTTGTGTATTTCCGGAACATCCCGGTTGCGGTAATTACAGATGTTGATACCTTGTACTACGTGTATGCAGATCACATAGACACACCACGAGTCATCACGGATACTGGAGACAAAGTAGTGTGGCGCTGGGATTCAGACCCCTTTGGACTTGGGATACCTGACAATGATGCCGATCAAGATGGCGTCCTCTTGACCTGCAATCTGCGCTTTCCTGGACAGTACTTTGACGAGGAGTCTGGATTGCACTACAACTACTTCCGAGACTATGACCCGGCGTTGGGAAGATACCTGCAAGCGGATCCTATGGGGTTGCAGGGTGGCCTTAACATGTACGTGTATGCAAACGCCAACCCGGTGAGCAACTATGATCCGACGGGCGAAGTGGCACCCGCTGTGTATATCGCAATACGCGCGGCCATAGCAGCTGCGGGGCGGGCGCTCTCGCAAGCGCTGGCCCGATGCGCTCGCGATCCCCGCTGCCGGTGTATTGCGATAAACCGAGCCTACCACGCCTTGGAGGCTGTGGGATGCAGGACCTGCAGCACCCCATCGCCCGTGTGTTGCCTGATTACTGGCGCCCAAGCGTCCGCGCTAAGTGCAGCGCTCACCTTGAGAATCTCGTACATTGCTCAGGGCTGCGACCGCCACCTTCCCGGTGGCAGGGACCATCCAGGTCATCTTCCCCAACAGCAGCAGGCGGTCGCTCGTTGTGCAGCCAAAGCTGTCACCATGTGCAGGTGCCCTTTGCCATGAGCATGTTCAAGGTGCGGCAAAGCGAAGGCTCAGAGTTTTTAAGAAGTCTTGCAGGGAAGATTGATGTGCGAGAATTCGACCGACTACGCACGGAGTCTGGGTTTGTTTGTCCCAATGACTATATATCCGTGGAAGAATTGACTCAAGTGTTAGCAAGCCACGAGTTCCCGCAGAATAGACACTATGAATATGAGTGGGCAATCCATGAAAGCGGGTTTGAATCATGGCCAGATTTCTCAGTATGGATGCAGATGTTCTTGGCGGCGCTCTATGTGTACTGCAACAAGCGGAAGGATTGGGCGATGTTGGTTGAGAGCGATTATCACTATGCGGTTGTTCAGCTATCGTTGCAGCGGGTTGAGGGGCCAAAGGTGGCTAGACTGTATCTGGGGTTTATCGAGTGGCTTTGTGTCTGGGTCGAAGCTGACGTAGGCTACGATGACTACTTCTGCCTCCTAACGTGGACGTTGCTTCGTAGGCTGTCGGGTGCCGCACATGATGACACCTTCCTGGAGGTGTTGAACGCTCTGGCCGAGAGAGAACCCGGAAGGGACTATTTATGTAGTCTTACAGACTCTGTGAAAAGTATTGAGACGTGGTATCAGTTGCATGAGAAAATCCCCTGTCCTCAGACATTCCGGAGCCAGTTTGATAAAATTATTTTGGGCGTCCCACCCAAAACTATCGGGTGATGCTGCAGATTCTAATCGTTATGCTCGCTTTGACTATGAGATGGCTAACCACCTGTAGATGGCCGACTCTGAGACCATTGCTTGTTTTGCTTGCGCCGTCACTTTTAGTGGGTGCGGAGCTTGTGACCGCAACGCGGGTTGAGCAGTCCGCATTCAACCCCTCCGATGGCGAAGTGGCGCGGCTTACGTACAAGTTAAGCAGCGACGTGAATGTAACGGTGGTTGTATTGGACGCCGACGGGGGAGTGGTGCGAAAGCTTGCGGAGGGCGCGGTGCGCAAAGCCGGCGCCAACGCCGAAGTCTGGGATGGACGAGACGAAGACAACAAAGTGGTCCCCGATGAAGCGTACTCATTCAAAATTGAAACTAGCGTGGGTGAAATCAATGACACCGCCATGTCTAACGGTGGAATTGTAGGAGACATCACAAGAGCCAGGTGTGATCGGGAGAGCGGCACGTTGGTTTACGAGTTGCCCACTCCGGCTAGAGTACTTGTAAGGCTGGGTATCAAGAACGGTCCTATGCACAAGACACTGGTCGATTGGAGACCGCGGATCGGCGGAAGCATCACAGAGAGCTGGGATGGGCGTGACGAACACGGTCTGTTCGCGTTACGAGAGCACAAGGACTTCAATGCCATGATCACCTATATCACGTTGCCGAAGGCGACGGTGATCGCCTACGGAAACGACACGGAGACGTACCGGGAATATAAGCTGGGGCGGGGGAAGGACCGAGCGCAGAAATCAACGGCAGCCAGCCCCCTGGCGGCAGGTCAGAATCAGGTCCGGCCGACCGGTCTAGTGCCGCCAGCCTGGGCCCGGGCGCCCAAGGTGTTGATGACGTTCCCGGCCCTGCCGGAGGCCGCGACGGGGGTGCCCACGATCCGCGGCACCGTCGGCGTCCGGGTGGACGTGGATCCGACCGATAAGGAGTACCTGGCCAAGGACCAGTTCGAGGTGATCTTCTTCGTGGACAACGTGTTCTTTGCCGAGGCCGAGCGGGGCTATCTGCCGTACAACTTCCGGTGGGAAACGGAGGAACTGCCAGAGGGTGACCACATTCTGACGGTGAACGTTTCCAGCTTCAAGGGGCAAGTCGGCGTGGCTAGTCGGAAGGTGCGTGTCGAGAAGAGGAAAACGCCGTGAGGCAACCTCGGTTGATTCCGACCATGTGGTACCGCGCTTTCGGGTGCGTGGGCGTTGCGCTTTTCTCGTTTGAGGTTTTCGGCGCTGGATTGGTCTTTTCGGCCTTGGAGGACGGCCACTGGGTGGCGTATCACCAAGCAACCTTGGGAGGCGAGCCGGTGCGCATCGACCCAGCGGGTGGCGAGGATCAAACCTCAGCCCGCATTTCAGCAAAAGGCGACTTGATTGCGTTCGAAACCCCGGCCAGTGAGGTGAGGGTTTTCCGCAAAGACGCAGCGTCTGGCCAGTGGAAACACGCGTTGACACACAAGTCGGCCGTGCGTCCGGCTTGGCATGCAGGTTTTGAGGACTGGGTCTACGTTCGATTTACCCTGTCGGCGGCCGGCGAGGACTCGGATCTTTGGGGGAAAGGTCCCGACCGTCCATCCGCGGACTGCCTCGTGCGACAGACCGGCAACCAGGACTATCCGAGCGTATCGCCGGACGGACAGCGGATGGCCTACATCTCGGCGCAGGTGGTGTCGTTGCGCCTTGGGGCGGTTCAGGTTTTCCAGCAACTGTGGGTTGTGGATTTCACGCGGGCCGAGGCGCGACAGGTCCTGCTGGAGGGGCGGGCCTACATCGAGCCCGCGTGGTCGCCCGATGGAGAGCAGATCGCCGTTGCCGCTGACCGGAGCGGGGAGTTCCAAATCTGGGTCGTGCGACCTGACGGCTCGGGTCTGCGTCAGGTGACGCAGGGCCCCGGCCCCATCACGCGACCGGCATGGTCGCCCGATGGCCAGCAGATGTTGGTGACCATCATGAGGGAAGGGCGGCACGGCCTGGCGCTAGTGAATGTCGCGGACGGTTCCATGAAACCGTATCAGCCGTTCCCGGGCCGCCCGGAGGTTGAGGTCCGCGATGCGGATTGGAGGTGATGTGAGGCGTCCTATGGCCATCCCCCTCCGCTTGATCTCCCTTGTGCTTTTGCTTGGGGCAGTCGTGTCGGGTTGTTCGCGTCCGGCGTCGCCTCCCGCCTCCGTTGCCAAAGGCCAAACGTATGTCACGTGGAGCACGCTCGAGCCTGATAAACTCGCCTCGATTTGGCTGATCAAACGGCATTTGGATCCCGAGGCAAAGTTTGAGTTCACGGACCGGGAAGGCGATCTGCCGCCCGGGATTCCCTTCGATGTACCTCAGGCCGAGTACCGCCGTTATGCGAATCACTCGTGCTTCGAGTTCATTCTGCAAAAGCACAAGATCACGGACCCGACCCTTGGCCGCATCGGCGCTTTGATCCACGATCTCGAAGTCAACTACTGGGGTCAGAAAAGGTTTCCCGAGTCAACGGTGTTGGCGGGTCAACTCGAGAGCATGGTGTTGTCGAATAGCGTTGGCCCTGAGGTCCGTGTGCAGCAGGCACTCGGTGTCTTTGATCGTTTGGCGGAATCGCTGCGCGCCTCGGCCGACCAGGAGCATCAGAAGTGACATCCTAGCGAGGCGCGCCTCAGACCCAACTCAAGTCCTCAACCACATGAACCGCCCCAGCCTCTTCCGTTTCCCTCGCCCCCGCGCCTCGCTCCATAGAATCCTTGAATCCTTGAGCGACGGGGGAGAACTTGACCTGAATACTACACATTTTGAGATTCAAGGATTCTCGATCAACCTTACCAGGAAGCGAAGTCCCCGGCGGAAAAACATGGGTATGAGGCAAGTGACTCGCCGCCGGACTCGGTTGGCGGTTGGGATTGGCGTCGAAGGGAAGGGATCAGGGCGTCCGGAGGCCTTCACCCTGATCGAGCTGCTGGTGGTGATTGCGATCATCGCGATCCTGGCGGGCCTGTTGCTGCCTGCCCTCCCCCGGGCGAAGGAGCGGGCGCGCGCCGCGCGCTGCGGCAGCAATTTGCGGCAACTGGCCCTCGGTCTTCACCTCTACACCGATACCTATGGTTTTCTGCCTCCGCACCAGGAGAAATTCGCCGATGGCTCACGTTTGCGGTGGTTCAACCACTTCGCCCGAGAGATCACGTTCGGCTATGAAGTGATGCGCGATCCGGCGGTGCCTCATTGGCAGGCAGGACGCAATGCACCCTACGGCTACAACTACAAGTTCCTGGGCAGCGCGCGCAAGTTGTACTCGGGCGAATACGAGTGTTTCCCGGTTCCGTTGAGCGCCTTGCCGGTGGCATCCGCCACGATCGCGTTCGGCTGCTCGAACGGGACAGGCACCAAGGAACCGCACGAGGTCATGCTCCCCCACGCCATCAACAGCGCGCTGCCGCCCGAGGAAAACGTGCAGCGCATCGGCAATCACGGCTACATCATCGATCCGCCCTTCATCCCGACCTACAGCGCCGACCAGGAAGAGCGATGGGCCTACTACGAATTCGCCTCCTTCGTTGCCGCGCGCCACCGTGGCCGCGCGAACATCGCGTTCCTCGACGGCCACGTCGATTCCCTCGACCCGGCCGCAGCAACCCGAAACAACCGGCTCTGGAACGGCTTTGACAATCACCAAGCCGTCCCGATTCTGCCGGATGTGCCGGTCAATTGGCCTGCTCAATGGCGGCGCGACGGGACGTGACCGTCAGGCAGAGCGGCCCGGAGGACACGAAGACTCCGTTTGACTGAACTGGCGCGGGCGAACGCTCGGGCGCGTCGGCGTGGCGCGAAGAGTGTGACTACAAAGGCAACCCAGGGTGTACAGTCACCCGGTCCTGACCACGGATTTCACGGATTTCACGGGTGCTTCTTTATCCGTGTCATCCGTGTCATCTGTGGCTCTTCCCTCCCTCCGATCCTCGGTGAGGCCGCCGGAGCAGGCGGCGGCGAGGACGGATTGGCGCGTTTCGTGTCGAAGGGCGAATTGGTGAGGACCACGTCGCAGTGCTCCCCGCGGTCGGGGTCGTCGATCGTGAGAGGCGCGTCAGACCGCGTTGCTCAGGATCAGCTTCTTGAGGACGTGACGGTGACACTGGGATTGGTCTTCGGCGCAGTGGCACATGAGGGTGACATGCTGCTCGCGGGCAAGCTGCTTGATGAGACGCAGCGTGAACTTTTGTCCGTGGTTTTTGATGGAGGGATTGCCTCGGTCAAGCGCCTGTTGCTCGAACAGCTCGATCCGGTACCGTCGAGCGAACTGGGCCCAGGTGATCCGTCCAGCCTGGCCCGCCCGCAGGAGGCGCTCGCTGGGGCCGAGATTGGCCATCCACACGTCGTAACGCGAGGCTGGCATGCCGCGACTGCGGAAGCGCGTCGCCAGGATTCGCAGCCCGTCCTGCTTGGGCTCGATCGGGGAGAAAACAGATTTCGTCTTGAGCATAGCTAGTGTGCGCGTCGGAGCGAATCGAAGGCGGGCCGGTCCAGTTCGAGCGCGATGATTGTGTCGATTTCCTTGCGGTCGGCCGGGGCGACCGTCAGTTCGATGCCGTCCGCGGTCTGTTTGAACTGCGGGGAGCCGCCGCCGAGGAGGGTGCAGTGTTGGACCTTGCCGTCTGTGGGGGGCAGCCGCACGGGGCCATCCGGCCATTTGAGGACATGCACAAACGCCGTGTTGCCGCGGCAGGTGCTCACGCCCCAATCGGCGGGCGGGAAGGGGCCGCCGCGCGTGCCATAGATGCTGGGGCCGTTCTTCGCGAGCCAAGCGCCCATCTCCTTCAATCGTTCGGCTTGGCGCGCCTCGATCTCCCCCGTCGGCATCGGCCCGACGTTGAGGAGCAGATTGCCGTCGCCGCCGGCGCAGGTGATCAGGGTGTGGAGGCATTCGGCGAGCGATTTCATGGTGTCCTCGGGTTTCCAGGCCCATTGCTGGCAGATGGTGATGCACGATTCCCAGGGGCGGGTCGTGTTGAAGCGTCCGACCTGTTGTTCGGGTGTATCGTAGTCGCCCGCATTCACCTCGGACTGGGCGGTGGTGCCCGCCATGCCTTCGCGCCCGACACCCACCCGGTTGTTGATGATGATGTTGGGTTGGAGTCCGCGGACGTGGCGGTACAGATCGGCGCCGCGCTCGCGATTCCAGGGCTTCTCCCATTCGCCATCGAACCAGAGAATGCCCAGCGGCCCGTAGTTCCGGATCAGCTCGGCAAGCTGATTTTTGAGGAACTGGTTGTAGCGGTCCATGTTCGGATTGGGCTTGGCGGTCTTTCCGCCGGGGCTGCCGAGTGGGTAATCGGGGTGATACCAGTCGCAGATCGAGTGATAGAGGCAGAACACGATCCCGTGGCGTTTGCAGGCATCGGCCAACTCCCGGAGCACGTCGCGGCGGAACGGGGACTTCATGATGTTGTAGTCGGTGAACCGAGTGTCCCACATGCAGAAGCCGTCATGGTGTTTGCTGGTGAAGACGATGTACTTCATGCCCGCGGTCTTGGCGAGGCGCACCCAGGCGTCGGCGTCGAATCGGGTTGGATTGAACTCCCGGTAGAGCCGGTCGTAGGTCTCGGCGGGCACCTGCGCGCCCCGGGACCAGCCGATTTCAGTCCCCTTCAAGCTGACCGGTCCCCAATGAATGAACAGGCCGAAGCGCGCCTCACGCCACCAATCGAGGCGCGGCTCGGTCTCCGCCGCCGCACCCGATCGCAGCGCCGCGCACGGCAGCAACAGGGCGAGCACGAGTGCACAAGGTCCGGCCAGGTGGCGTATGCGAGGGGTGTTCATGCGTCCATTGAGGACCAGTCGCCGCCGAAAGCCAATCCTGAAAAAGCGGGACGAGCTTTAGGCGCCACCACGCGGTGCCAAAACGTGACTCATTCAGGTGGCGACTCGATCGGGAGGAGGATCCGGTGCTGCTCAGGTAGCAGTCGGAGAGGGAGACAAAGCTCCCGCTGTGCGACGCAACGCACTGGCGGCTGGGTCCCCAGAACGCACAGTCCACCAGGCGGACCGAGCCCTGACAGGTGCTCTCGATCAGGAGCGGCACGCGCGTGTCGCCGTGCATGCAGACGAACTGGCCGTTCGAGATCAACAGGCCCATCGGCTGGATCTGCTCGACCTGCATGCAGACCTGGGCTTCGTCGGCGCCAATGCCCGAGAACTGGCCGTTGGCCGCGCCAGCCTGGGTGCGGATGAAGCGGTAGCCGATGTTGACCGGATAGACGAAGGTGTTGGGTGGATGTTCGTCGGCTGCTGGTCGGGGTAGAAGACCGTGAGACCGCGCACGGCGGACGAATGGCCCAGCTCGAACAAGGCCGGGCCATCCTCCTGGTCGCGTCCTCCGGTGGCGAGGATGATCGTCCCCTTCAGCGGCTGGCTCCAGACCGGGGATTCGCTCACGTTTGGCCCGTCCCGTCAGGCGCCAACCACGAATCACACCAATGACACGAATCGGAGGGGAAACAGGATTCGTGTGATTCGTGTCATTCGTGGTCCTGCCTCCTTTCCTGGGCAGTTCAACGGGCAGTGCACATTGGTCCGCATCAAAACCCTCGGCTCAAGCGATGACCTCCCCGGTCAGAGGCGTGTGTCGGGAGCCCGGACATTGCCAAGAGCACGGAAACGGAGGTCTGCACTGCCTTCGTGGTCTTCGTGAACGTCATGGTGGGATCTTCGAGGTTTGGGACCTCGGAGCGGTTGGAAAGGAACAGTGGGCTCTCATGAAGTCACAGAGGTCAAGGCTATGCGCCTTCGTCGCGCCTCGCCAGCGAGCCAAATCCCGTCCAGCAGAATCGGAATCAATTCTCGAGCCCGGTCACGGTTCCTCGCGAAGCGTGTGAAACAACCGGGCTCGGAGGCTACGGCGAGCGTTGGAGCGAATCGAAGGCGGGCCGGTCCAGTTCGAGCGCCATGATCGTGTCGATGTCCTGGCGGTCGGCCGGTGCGACTGCCAGTTCGATGCCGTCCGCCGTCTGGTTGCGGCCCTGCGGCGCTGCGCGGGGCTCGATCGGGAACGACAACATGTTGTCGATCTTGCACCGGCACAGCCCGGATTTCGGATTCATCTTCCAGGTGGTGAGAAATCCGGGCTAGAGTCATTCGCCTGATGGGATCCTCATCAAGTGAGTCGCGTGTTTGTGCCGCGCCGCGGTGTGGTTTAGCGAGGCGTCGAGTTCTTCCAACCGGGGAAGGAGGCTGCCGCATACGGATCGCTGCCGTGCCTCGTCGGTCTGCGAAGGCCAGCTAATCTCATGGCGATGAGCGAAAGACGGATCGTCATCGTTGGCGGTGGTGCGGCCGGCTTTTTTGCCGCCATCACCTGCGCCGAGGCATGCCCGGGAACCGGGGTGATGGTGCTCGAGAAGGGCCCGTGCTTTCTGGCCAAGGTCCGCATCTCGGGCGGCGGGCGCTGCAACGTGACGCACGCCTGCTTCGATCCGCACGAACTGGCAACCCGCTATCCGCGCGGCGAACGGGCGCTGCGCGGGGCGTTTCACGGCTTTCAGCCCCTCGACACGATCGCCTGGTTCGAAGGTCGCGGTGTGAGACTCAAGACCCAGGCGGACGGATGCCTGTTCCCGACGACCGATTCTTCGCAGACGATCATCGATTGCCTGCTGACCGCGGCACGGAATGCCGGGGTTGTGCTGCGGGCTCACTGCCCGGTCGAGGGGGCGGCCCGCCGTCCTGATGGAGGTTTTGTCTTGAGACTGTCGGGCGGCGAGACACTCGGCTGCGATCGTCTCCTCCTGGCCGTTGGCGGCTGCCGCGTGCCGGCACTCGGGCAATTGGCGGTCGCGCTTGGGCACACGCTCGAGCCGCCCGTGCCGTCCCTGTTCGCTTTCAGCGCCGAGGCGCCCTGGATCCGCGACCTGGCCGGAGTGGTCATTGAGACAGTGGAGGCCTCGGTCGCGGGTCATGGCCTCCGCGAACGCGGCACGATGCTTTTCACGCACTGGGGATTGAGCGGGCCGGTCATCCTCCGGCTGTCGGCCTGGGGCGCGCGTGTTCTTCACGGACTGGATTACCGGTTTACCCTGCGCGTGAACTGGCTGCCATCGCTGAGCTTCGAGATGATCGTGGCGCAACTTCGGGCCCGGCGGCAGACCCAACCGGCGCGTCGGGTGGTGAACAGCCCGATCCCGCCGCTGCCGGGACGTTTGTGGGAGACGCTGGCGCTCATTGCCGGCGTTTCGCGGGAGACGCGGTGGGCCGAGCTTTCGCGTGCCGCCCTCCATCGGCTCGCACAGCGGCTGATCCGGAGCGAAGTGGCCGTCAGCGGCAAGAGCCTGAACAGAGATGAGTTCGTCACGTGTGGCGGGGTGCGCCTGAGCGAGGTGGATTTCGAGACGATGGAGAGCCGACACGCGCCCGGCCTGCATTTTGCCGGGGAAATGCTCGACATCGACGGCATCACTGGCGGCTTTAACCTCCAGGCCGCCTGGACGACCGGTTGGCTGGCGGGCCGGGCCATGGCAAGACCGCGCCCAGCAAGGGAACCAGGAGCCTCGAGTCGGTTCTGAAAGAGTTCTGCGATTCACGGATTCGACGGAGTCATGGCGCAAACGGTCCGGTCCGGAAAAGGACAACGCGCGAACGACGGGTGTCGTTCGCGCGTTGTGTTGAGAGCCCGAGGGGTGAAGACCGGGCCGTCCGGTCAGCGGCGGAGCCGGTAGAAGGCGGCGGGCTGGCTCGGGGTCAGGGTGACGGAGTCATTGACCACGTCGGGCACGGGCGTCCAGGTCTCGGCCGTGAGGCTGGGCTTGGTTTCAAGCGTGAAGGCGGATTCGGCCTGCCACGCAATGGTGATCGAACCGTTGGCGTTGCGTGTCACGTTGAGGACCGGTTGCTCGATGCCCAGGGCGATGGGGATGCCGGCTGCCGTGGGGCTGCCCAAAGCCTCGAGTTCGGCGTCGCTGAGTTTGCCGGCGCGGATTTGGATGGATCAGCCGGTCGACGAACTTGGCGAACTCTGCGGCGACGAAACCCTGCAATGCGAGGTCGCCGGACGCTGGGCCGATCCCGAGGACGCATGGACCTGGCTTTGTGCCAATCCGATTAGTGAGCAGG
>ERZ795055.1814-NODE-1814-length-16807-cov-11.936127_pt1 | contig 16807 bp, 16 predicted proteins | sample MGYA00375139_ERZ795055 | MGnify/ENA primary metagenome ERZ795055 (study PRJEB30184, sample SAMN05720283) | anaerobic digester metagenome | isolation source: active sludge of municipal wastewater-treating anaerobic digesters | place: USA | collected 2015-01-23 ... | reverse complement strand
CCGAGGCGCAACTGATGCTGCCGGTGGAGACGTGAACGCCGAGCGCCGCTACCGCAGGATCGCCAACCGGCGGGCCCACGCGCTGGAGGCCGCCATCCGCGCACTCGACCGTCTGGCCGCGCTGCCGTGGGAGGCCAAGACGCGGAGCGAGCTGCGCATGATCGTGCGGTATCTGGTGGGGCTCAAGGAGCGCTAGGTGCCCACGCCACACCTCACCCGGATCGAACCCTGCCGCTCCGTCTCCGGCAGGGCGCCACGCACCTACGGCATCGGACGGCGCTGTGCCTGCGGTACGGTGCTCAGCCGCTACAACCGCGACACCATCTGTCAGGGCTGCAAGGCGGCCAAGGAGCACGCCAAGGAGGGGATCATCATGGCCAACGGCGTCTCACAGGAGACCGTCGATAAGGTCCGCGAGCTGCTACTGGCCGGCGGCGGCGAGCCGGTCAAGCGCCCGGACGGCATCAGTCGCCAGACCTGGTCCAACGCCATCCGGCGGCTGCGCGAGCAGGGGCTGCAAGTCGACACGCGCACCGGCTATCACGGCGGCTCGCGGCTGCGCCCAGAATCGCCGCAGAGCGACGGCAACGGCTCCAAGGCCACTGACACTAGCAGGGCCACGCCGACACGTCCTGCGGCCGTACAGGCGGCGGAGAGGGCCAGCGACGAGGCGCAGGGCCAGAGCTGGAGCGAGACGCAGACCGAGGCCAGTGGCGCGTGGCGCACGACGTGCGAGACGCCGAGCGTGAGCGTCGATAAGGACTGCAACATCAAGCTGCACTACCAGCCGTACGCCGGAGTACCTGGCGCCGATCCCGAGGTAGCCGCGATGGACGCGCTGGTGCACGCGCTCGAACCGCTCGATGAGGCGGCGCGGCGGCGGGTGCTGGAGTATGCGGCGAGCCGGTGGGTGTGCGCAGCGCACGCTTAGGTTGCAAGACATGGTCGACAGCCACAACACCGCCTACCGCGGCAGCCGTATTGCGCTCCGCGATTGCCGGCCTCGCTGCGTCTACTGCGGCTCGTACTGCCACAAGCCAAGCGACGGGTCCGACCCGGTCTGTCGCCACTGCAAGAGCATCCAGAGCACCATTGACTATGTCCCGCAGTGGGACCCGCACTTCTTCAACAAGGTCCGGAACTTGATCGTCTTCCCGCCCTCTGGCCGGGCTGGTGACTGGGTGCAGCCGCACAGACTGCTTGGTTGCCGGCATGAGGACGTGAAGTTCGCCGTACGCCGGTTGCGCCGACAGGGCTGGGTCATCGAGGGGCGGCGCGGCAACGGCTACCGGCTGCATCTGTTCGGCGAGCAATCTGTACCCGAGCAGACCCACACTGCCGGTCATCCTTGAGACATGGCCAAGCGACCGCATAGAGCCTGTCCGGTCTGCCGCGTGCTCAACTGCGGCATCCCGAGCCACGACACAGAGTCCCGCGAACGCGAGCGCAAGCGCGTAGTCGCAGCGCGGCAGCGCGCCGGCTATCGCCCATACTCGAGCGCCGAGCGCCGCGAGCATGAGCGCATCATCGATGCGCACGTGGCCGCACATGGCTGGTGGTGTCCTGGCGCTCCCGATCTCGATCACGCACCCCATCTGGTTGCGCCGAACGGTCTGGATGTCGATCACATCATCCCGGTCGGAGCAGGTGGTCAGCGCGTCGGCGGACCAAAGCGCGTGCTCTGTCGAGCGATGAACCGCGGTCGGCGATGACCCAGGGGGAGGCCGCCATAAGGAATCTGGGGCCGGCGCATGCGGTCGGGGGCGATCTTCGGCGTGCCCCGGTTAGAAGGTAGGAGGTAGCTCAAGTGCCTGGTCCACTTCCGACACCGTCCGCCATCGTCGCGACGCGCGGCGAGGCCAAGCACCGTAGCAGGGCCGACAAGGAGCGGCGCAGCAAGGAGCCGGCGCCGCAGACCGGCATGCCGGTGATGCCGTCATTCCTCGATGCCGCTGCCAAGCGCATCTGGCGCCGGCTGGGGCCGCAGCTGGTAAAGATCGGCACGCTGACCGTCGTCGACGGCGAGAGCTTCGGATTGTACTGTCAGGCGCGCGCCGACTATGCCCGCCATACCCGTTCCCTGCGCGAAAGCGGAGAGACCACACTCACAGACTCGGGCTACATCCAGCAACGCCCCGAGGTCTCGATGCGCAACCGGGCGGCCGAGTTGATGCTGAAGATCGCGCCGGAGTTCGGCATCGGTGCGGCATCAAGGACGCGTATTCATGTCGAATCCGGTGAGGCCACAGAGAACCCACTGGCGGCGGTCATGAGCATGACCGACCGCCGGCGTAAGTCCTGATGCCCAAGCGGGCCAGCGAGCAGGCGGCCCGCGCCTGCATCCTGTTCATCGAGACTTGCTGCGTCCACACCATCGGGCGCTGGGCGGGCCAGCCGTTCATCCTCTCGCCGTGGGAACGCGAGTTCGTCATTGCGGTGTTCGGCGCGGTCGACAAGCACGGCCTGCGCATCGTGCGCACCGCACTGCTGTTCATCGCCCGCAAGAACGGCAAGTCGGAGCTTTGTGCCGCGATCGCCCTCTACCTGCTCATCGCCGACGGCGAGCAGGCGCCGCAGATCTACGGCGCGGCCAAGGACGCCGATCAAGCCAAACTGGTCTTCGACGTGGCGGCCGATATGGTCCGCCTGAGCGAGTACCTGCGCGGCGTCTGCGAGATCAAGGACTCGATCAAGCGCATCAACTGCCCGGCGAATCGGGGCTACTACAGGGCTCTGCCGTCCGACGCCGCCGGCGCTCACGGCTTCAACGCGCACGGTGTGATCATGGATGAGTTCCACACCCAGCCGAACCGCGAGCTGTGGGACGTCCTACGGACCTCGACCATCGCCCGTGAGCAGCCGCTGACGCTCGGCGTGACCACAGCCGGCATTGGGCGCTCTGGCCCCTGCTACGAGATGTACGACTACACGCAGCGCTGGCTCGCCGGCAGCGTGGCCGACCGCTCGTTCGTGGGCCGCATCTTCGAGGTGCCTGAAGGGACTACCTTCGCCACGCTGGCGGCGCAGGACGTGTATGGCAACTTCATCCATGAGGACGATCTCTGGACGCTCGCCAACCCATCCATGCTCGGACAGCCGGGCGGTTTCCTCGATCCGGAGGCCCTCCGGGCGCTGGTCCGCGAGGCGCTCGAGATCCCCTCGCAACAGAACAGCGTGATGCAGCTCTACTTCAACATGTGGGTCGGCGCTGAAGCGCACTGGATCGCACCCGATGTCTGGTGGGCCTGTGCCGGCGACGTCGATGAGGAGGAGCTTGTTGGCCGCGACTGTTACGCCGGTATCGACGTGGCCACCACCCAGGACTTCACCAGCTACGCGCTCCTGTTCCCCTGGCCCGAGGAGCGTGGCCTCGGCTTCGATGTCCTGGTGCGTACGTTCCTGCCCGAGGGAGTGGCGGCACAGCGCACGAAGCAGCGGCACGAGATCGCGGCATGGGTCGCCGCCGGCGAGCTTGAGCTGACCCCCGGAGACTCCAATGAGTTCTCCCGCTTCCGGAGCCGACTGTTGCAGGACGCCGAGCGGTTCCGCATCCGCGAGGTCGGCTTCGACCCGTTCCTGATGCGGGAGTCCTCGACTATCCTCGAGAACGAGGGGCTGACGATGGTCGAGGTCAGGCAAGGGCCAAGGACGATGACCGGACCGATCCAGCAGGTGGAGCTACTGGCATTGAAGAGACGGCTCGTCCACGGCGGTAACAAGCTGCTCGCCTGGCAGGTCGGCAACGTGGTACTCAAGAACGCCGAGGGCGGGATGGTGATGCTCTCCAAGGACCGCTCTAAGGAGCGTATCGACTCGGTCTCGGCTCTCTGCACCGCGATGGAACGCGCGATGCACCAGAAGAAGCGCGGCTTCGCAGGCGTGGTGACCTGACTAGATTGTACCCGTCCGCGGTGCTTGACAGTTCCTAGATTGGTCCCAGTCGACCTCTAGGGGCGTGTGTGAAGCACATCCGCTCGGCGCTTGATGCCGTGTTTGCGTGCGCGGTCGTGGCTGGCTGCGTGTCGCTCGCGCTCTCCGTGTGCTGGGAAGTGGCTGCCATCGTCGGCGGTCTCCTCGGCCTGTTCGCCGTCGCGGTCACCGAACGGGTGCGCCGATGAGCCTGCTCACCAAGGTTATCGGCACGCTGTCCGGCAAGTCGGACCAGATCACTTGGTCCGAGGGCTGGATCGACTGGCTCAAGGGTGGCCAGGCAACCGATGCCGGAGTGAGCATCGGACGCGACGATGCGATGAAGGTCGCCGCCTTCCACGCCTGCGTTCGACTCATCGCGCTGAAGTTGCAGAGCTTCCCCGTCGACGTCTACCGCAGGGTGTCCGATACCGAGCGCCGGCCGGCCGGCGTTGCGCCGCGCTGGACCCGGAGACCGAACGGCGAACGGCTCTGGCCGGAGTTCATCGCTGAGCTTGCGGTGAGCGCTGCGACTCAGGGCGAGGTCATGCTCGACGTCTCGCGCAAGGACAACGCGGGTTATCCCAGTGACATGTTCGCCATCGACCCGGCGGCGGTGATCGTCGCCCGCGACAAGGGCACCCGGCGGCTGTCCTACACCATGAACACGGTCGACGGCCTGCACCCGCTGGATGCCGGCTCCATCAAGCATTGGCGGCTGATGACCATGCCCGGCTCCGATCGCGGCCTCTCGCCGCTTGAGTGTGCTCGGCAGGAACTCGGGATCGCACGCGCCGCTCAGCGCTACGAGGCCACCTACTTCGCCAACGGCTCCACCGTCTCGGCGGTGCTCCAGTTCCCGGAGGGCGTCGGGCGCGATGAGGCCAAGGAGTACGTCGAGCAGTTCCGCGAACTCTACGCCAGAGGCGGCGATCATCACAAGGTTGCCGGCGTGGTGGCGGCCGAGTACAAGCCGATGGCGATGTCGAACAAGGACGCGCAGTTCAACGAACTGCGCAGCTTCTCGGCTATCGACATCACGCGCTTCTTCAACATCCACCCCACCCGTATCGGCGAGGGGCTCCAGACGCCGATGTTCGGCAACTCGCTCGAACAGTTCAACATGGTGATCTTCCAGGACGCCATCCAGCCGTACGTGACCCTGTTTGAGGCCGGCTTCTGGGAACTGCTGCCGCAGCCGCTCTACCTGAAGTTCAACACCTCGTCGCTGCTGCGCGGCGACACCAGGACCCGCATGGACGCCTATAAGGGCCTGTTCGATGTCGGCGCCATGAGCCGCGCTCAGATCGCCGCCAAGGAGGACCTACCCGTCCCGCCGGGCGGCGAGCGCTACTACCTGGCCGCGAACAACTACTCGCCGCTCGACGAGGACGGCGTGCCGCTGCCGCCGGCACAAGGAGAGTCAGATGGATCGTAAGGACGTCAAGCTCAAGCTCAAGGCGCTGGATGAGGATGGCACGTTCGAGGGCTATGCAGCCGTCTTCGGCAACCTCGACCGCAGCGGTGAGATCATCGCGCCCAGCGCCTTCGACCGCACCCTCAAGGCGCGCAATGGCGAGCCGGTGCCTGTCTTGTGGCAGCACGCCGACCCGGCCGGTTCCGGCGCGCTCTCGTTGACCAGGAGCGGCCTGTACATCAAAGGCAAACTGCTGCTCTCCACCCGCACCGGCGCCGAGGCGTACGAGTTCATCAAGGCCGGCGTGGTCAAAGGCATGAGCATCGGCTACCGCGTGGTCAGCGACGTCTGGGAGGACTCCGTCCGCACCCTGAAAGAGATCGAACTCTACGAGGTCTCACTCGTCACCATCCCGGCCAATCCTGAGGCGGCAGTGCTCGCGGTCAAGGACTGTGAGGACTGCGCCCACTGCAAGGAACACGACGACGATCCCCAGGCACCGCCTCAACAGGCGCCCGCCAGCAAGGCAAGCGACCCGGTTGATGACCACTCGCTTGCCGTCGTTGCCCGTGTCTTGGCCCTGTCAATGGAAGCGACAAAGGAGCTACTAGAACCATGACTGAGATCAACGATGACCTGGTCAAGCAGTTGACCAAGTCGGCCAGCTCGCTCGAGACCGCGCTGTCCGAGCTGCGCCAGCGCAAGGAGAACGAGTACAAGGACCAGCTCCCGGACTTCGAGAAGTCGCTCGCCGACGCCATCGAGCAGGTCAAGCAGGAGCAGGCCGACCAGATGGCCGAGCTGAAGGCTCAGGTCGAGAGCGAGTTCGCCGCCAGCAAGCCGCACATCGAGGCCGAGCAGGGCGAGCACAAGAGCCTCGGCGACTGGCTGGCCAAGACCGCCAGCGGCGAGATCGAGCGTAAGGACTTCGGTGAGGCCAGCGGCGGCGTCGGCGGCTACATGGTCCCGGACCAGTTCGTGCCGCAGATCCTCAACATCCCGATGGAGAAGGCCGTGGTGCGGCCGCGCGCTACCGTCGTGCCGATGGGCTCTGACACTGCGCGCGTGCCGGCCCTGAATGCCGACTCCCATGCCACCAACTTCTACGGCGGGATGCTCGGCTACTGGCTGTCGGAGGCCGCCGCGATCACCGCGACGAGCTGGACCGCCAAGGAAGTCCCGCTGGCCGTCAACACCCTGGCCGCGGCCGGCAAGGTCAGCAAGCAACTACTCGCCGACAGCCCGCTCGGCATGAGCGAGGTCATCGCCCGCAGCTTCGGCGAGGTCATCTCGTTCATGGAGGACCAGGCGTTCTTCGACGCTGACGGCACCGGCAAGCCGCAGGGCGTGATCGGCTCCGGCTGCGAAGTAGCACAGGCGCGCGCCGGCGCCGGCGATGTCCAGGCGGCGGACCTCTACAACATGCTCTCCGTCTTCCTCGGCGATGAGGGCCGGGCGGTGTGGTGCGCCAACCGCTCCATCATCCCCAAGCTCTACGCCATCAAGGACGGCGCCAACAACCAGCTCTTCATCCCGAACGCCTACGGGATCGGCCCCAAGCCCACGCCGACCCTGCTCGGCATCCCGATCGTCTGGACCGAGAAGTGCTCGGCGCTCGGCACCAAGGGCGACCTGATCCTGGCCGACTGGAGCTACTACCTGATCGGCGACCGCCAGCAGGTCGTGGTCGACTGGTCCGACCATGTCGCGTTCCTCAACCTCCAGAGCACCGTGCGTCTCTATGAGCGCGTCGACGGCAAGCCCTGGATGGACGCCACCCACACGCCTCGCAAGGGCGCAGCCCGGTCACCGTTCGTCATCCTCACCTGAGAGGCGGTGTGTGATGGCACGGCCTAAGCTCAATGAGCGGTTGAAGGTCGACGTCGGCCTGATCCCGCAAACCATCAACAACAACAACGCGACCGGCGACTACTACGACGTCCGCGGCTGGGAGAAGATCCGCGCCATCGTCATGGATGGCGCCTCGGTTGTGAACAAGACCACCAAGGTCGAGTTCCTGCAGGCCACCGACGCGGCCGGCACCGGCGCCAAGGTGGTCAAGCAGTCCAACGCATCCACCGGCACCGAATCATCGGCGACCAGCGTAGCCGCCGCGGCCAAGCTGTCGGCCGTGACCGAGTGCACAGTCGCGCTGTCGAGCGCGGGTAACGGTGAGACCCTGACCATCACTGACACCGATGGTACGGACTACGTCTTCACTGGTCATACCAACACGACCACCGCGTCGAAGCGCGAGTTCGCGGTCGACGGTACCGATACCCAGGACTGCACGGCGCTGGTCGGCCTGATCAACCACGCCACCTACGGCGTGCCCGGCATCACGGCGGTCGATGGCGACTCCGGCACCATGACGCTCAAGGTCTCCGACAAAGGTGAAGGCACCTTCTCGGTCGCCACCAGCGCGGTCACCCACTTCGTCCCGGCGATCACTAAGCAGGTGCTCATCAGCGAGGTCGACGTGCTGGATCTCGACCTGAGCGGCGGCTTCTACTACGTCGCCGTAAAGATCACCAAGGCCGGCAACGGCATCGTCGGCGCCGTGCTGGAGCGTACCCACGCTCAGCGCCTGCCGGAGCAGGCGGCAGCGGCGAGCACCGTCCTGTAGGACCGATGGTGCGCAGCGGACAGATCGGTTCCGGGCGCACGAGCCGCACGGGGGCGGCGGGTTCCGGCCCGCCGCCCTCTGCGCGGCTGCCGGTCAGACGAAAGGCACGGGTATCGGATGGCTGACCCGACCGCACTGTTCACTGAGACGGATGCGCGGGCCTTCAACGGCGCCGCGCTTGCCGACTCGTCCCGCTATCCGACCGCCGAGATCACGGCGGTGGAGGCGACCATCCGCGCCGAGTTCGCGCGACTCTGCCGGATCCAGTTCATCCCGACCAGCACGACCGTAGTCCTCAACGGCTGCGCCTCATCGAGCATCCGCCTCCCGCTGCACAACCCGTTGCGGGAACAGCCGCCGCGCTACCTGAGCATCACCGCTGCGAGTATCGATGGCGTTGCGCTGACCGCGGCCGAGCTTGCCGACCTAGCGGCGGAGCCGAACGGGCGCGTCACGCGCAAGACGCTCGGCTCCTGGCTCGGCGCTGCACCGAACATCGGCAATGTCTCAATCACCGCCCGGCACGGCTATGCGACCGTTCCGGGAGACATCAAGCGGGCAGCGCTGGTCGTGTTGCTGGCGCAGCTGCTCCCGAGCGAGATCGCGCCCAACGCGACCAGCTACAACGACGGCATGATGACCTACCAGATCGGCTATGCCGGCGACTGGCCACACCCCTACGGCCTGCACGAGGTCGACGCCGTGTTGCTGCGCTACCGCGAGGAACGGGTGACGATCGCATGAGCGGCGTCACCGTCACCTTCAGGATCGCCGCCGCACTCAAGGACGCCTTCGCCGTCAACGCCGCGCTCTCCGCCATCGACGTCACCAGCGGGCCGGTGGCAGGCGAGCGCGACCCGCGCGAGTGGATCCAGATCGGCCGGCCGCGGGTGACCCGCACGCCACGCACCATCACCGGCCAGCCGATGGGCGGCCACGACGAGGACGGCACCGTGCCGGTCATGGTGCTGGCCAGCGCCGACGGCCGCGGCGAGGAGGCGATTGTGCGCCTGCGCGAGCGCATGGAGGAACTCATCGGCGCAGTCGAAGCCGCGCTGGCGGCCGACTTCACTCTCGGCGGCATCGTGCGCTGGGCCTACGTCTCGGCGCTCGCCGAGCAGGATCAGGGCATCGAGCCGCCGCCGGCCGCCGGTCACTGGATGACGGTCGAGTTGACCGTCTCGTTCGCCGCCCGCGTCTACCCAGGAGTCGCCACATGAAGCTGACCTACACCGGCACGGAGCCGGCTGCCGTGCCGGATGCGCGGCTTCTCGCCGAGCCCGGCCAGACCTACGAGATCCCGGAAGAACTTGCCAGCTCCCTGATCGAGCGCGGCCAGTGGAAACGCGCCAAGCAACCCGTGAAGGAGGCATGACATGGCGCACACGCTCACCCGCCTTCCTCGCGGGTCCGACTCCCAGTTCGGCTTCAAGAAGGAGTCCACCTACGGCACCGCCGTGGTGGTCGACAAGTTCCTGGAGGCATTCAGCCTCGGCCTGGTGCCGAACCCCAGGCCGATCGAGCCCAAGGGCTGGAAACCCGGCCTGCGCGGCAAGCGTCATGACGCCGATATCGCCTGGGTCGACGGCGGCGCCGGCGCCATCGGCCTCGAGGTTCCGCGCGCCGGTTCGCTCGGGCTCTGGCAGGCGGCATTCGGCGGCAGCAATACCTGCGCCATACAGGGCGCCGGTCCGGCCTACCTGGCCACCTTCTCGCCCGGCGCCTTCACCGTCGCCAACGGCTGCTCGCTGACGATGCAGCTCGGCGTGCCGATGAGTGACGGCACCGTCGAGCCGCACACCTACAGCGGCTGCTTCATCCCGAGCTGGAAGGTCAGCTGCGAGGCGGGTGGCATCCTCGAGGCGACCTTCGATGTGGTCGCCAAGGCGTTCTCCCACACGGCCGACCTGGCCGTGCCGACCTACGCCGCCGCGCCGACCTACTTCGCCTGGCCGATGCAACCGAACGTCAAGCGCGCCGGGACCACGCTGCCCGGTGTGCGCTCGGCCTCGGTCTCGGTCGAGAGCGGCCTCAACACGGAGCGCCGCCTCTGGGACGGCGCCGGTGCGATGGCGCTGCCGCTCGAAACCGAGCTGCGCTCGTGCACCCTGGAGCTTGAAGTCGAACCGACCTCGATGGCGATCAACTGGGACGACATCGCCGATGGCACCATGCGCGCCTGGGTGGTGGAGCTGGTCGGCACAACTGCGATCGCTGCCACCTACTACCCGACCTATCGCCTGACGATCGCCGCCGGCAAGGTGATCGGTGACCCGATCAGCGTCGACGGGCCGGATGAGGTGCTGCAGAAGCTCACCATCGAAGCCCGCGACAACGGCACCGATCCGCTCTACAAGCTGGAGATCATGACGACCGATACGACCATCCCCTGAGCCCATGGCGAAGGGCGCCTACTACGTCGGGGTAACCGGCATCGATGAGCTGCGCGAGGCGCTGCTTGCGACCTCGCGTGGGCTCATTGCCGACGAGAGCCTGCCGATGCAGCCCTACTACCTGAACATCGCCGAGGAGGGTGCGCGCGAGGCGCGGTCCAAGGCGCCGGTCGGCAGGCCCTCGCGCAAGGACAGCCGCTCGCACCTGCCGCCGGGCAGCCTGCGCGACTCGATCGTGGCGGGCGCGACCAGCAAGTCGGCCTGGATCCGCTCCGACTGGGAGGGGCCGCTGATCCTGCAGGAGTTCGGCGGCAAGTCCTGGTGGAAGCGCGGCCGCGAGGGCGGCTGGGCGACGGGCGCCGCATACGGGCGCAGCCGCTCGGTCGGCGCCTTCACCACGCGCTCGGCGCGCTTCCGTACCTACCCGGTCTATGAGAAGCCGCGCGTGAAGTTCGGCTACTTCATCTGGAATGTCGGCTATCGCATCCGCCACTACACCGGCCGCCAGATCGCCGAGGGGCTGCGCGACATCGCCGCCCGCAACGGCCTAGCGATCGACATCGCCAGCGACGGCGCACTGCAGGGCGACCTGCGCGCCGAGGAGTTCCGGAGGACCGCATGAGTGAAGAGAGGCCACCGCTGCGCCTTGACATCCGCCCGGATCAATGGTCGTTCGCCAAGAAGCTCGCCTTCCGCAAGGCGGTCGCCGATGCGGCCGCGCTGATCGGTGAGGAGCCGGTCGGCGTCAATGCCTCCTATGCGCGCCTGCACATCGAGCGCGCCGCCAACGCCGCCATCATCGGTCAGGCGCAGGGCCGCGCCGATGCCCACGACGAGATGCTCAACCTCGACCTCAAGTGGCTGGTGGCCTTCGCCTGGATGGCCGAGCGCGAGCACGACGCCGAGGTCACCATCGGCCAGATCATCGAGCGCACCGACGAGGGCGAGCTGATCGAGGCGCTCTACGAGGCCATCCTGGCCGAGATCGAAGACGACGCCAAGGACGCCGCCCCTTTAGACGCGGCGAACTCCGCGCCGACTCGCCCGATCTCCCGCCGCTCCGCGAAAGGCTCGAAGTCGTCGAGTTCTTCGCCGGCGGCATCCGGCTCTGCGACATCGCCGACATGACCCAGCAGGAGTGGGACTTGACGCGCGCCTACATCAGCCGCCGCACCGCGGAGCGCAGCCGTGGCTAGGGGCCGTAACGAGCTGAAGGTCGACCTCATCGCCAGGGACAGAACGCTCGGCAAGGGCCTGCGCGGCGCCGGCAAGGATGTGGATACCCTCGGGCGCAGGCTCGACCGTCTCAACACGCGCATGGGTCAAATGGGCACGACGCTTACCACGCGCGTCACCCTGCCCATCGTCGCCGGGCTCGGCCTGGCCACGAAGGCCGCCATCGATGAAGAGAAGGAGATGACGCTGCTCTCGGCGGCGCTGCACAAGAACGCCGGCGCGACCGATGCGCAGGTGGCGGCGGTCGAGCGCTGGATCACCAAGACCCAGAACGCGACCGGGATCGCCGACGGCGAGCTGCGCCCGGCGCTGGCCAGCCTGACTCGCGTCACCAAGGACGTCGGCACGGCGCAGGACATCCTCGGTGTGGCGATGGACATCAGCACGGGCTCAGGCAGGGACCTCCAGACGGTCACGCTAGCGCTCCAGAAGGCGTACATGGGCAGCGCCGTCGGGCTCTCCCGGCTCGGCATCGCCACCAAGGACGCATCCGGCAAGACGCTCTCCTTCGACCAGATCATGAAGAAGGCCGCCAAGACCTTTGGCGGCGACACGGCCGCGGCCGCGAGTTCGGCCGCCGGCAAGATGGCAATCCTGCGGGCACGCTTCTCCGATATCACGGAGTCGATCGGCACCTCAGTCATCCCTGTCGTCGAACGGCTGCTCCCCTACGTCGAGCGGACCACTAAGTGGTTCGAGAACCTGAGCGACGGCCAGCGCGACATGCTGGTCAAGGCAGCCCTCATCGGAGCGGCTGCCGGCCCGGTGATGAAGATGACCTCGATGCTCTACGGCGGCGGGCGTGCGGCCGGGAGGTTCGCCGGCAGCCTTGCCACCCTGATCAAGCGCATCGCCGGTGCCGGCACGGCTGCCACCACGGCATCCGGAGCGGGCCAGCTCTCCTACTTCTCGGGCAAGACCTTCACCGGCAAGCAGAAGAACGTCGCCGGGCTCTCCGGCAAGCTCGGCACGCTGGCGACGAGACTCGGTGCCATCGCCGGCCCGGCTGCCGCCGCCGCCGCCGGAATCGCGCTGCTCTATTCACACGGCCAGTCGGCTAACGACTGGGTCACCGGCAAGCTCACCGGTATGACGCCGGCCGAGATCAAGAAGGAGCACGACCTCAAGTCATCCCGCTTCGGTGGCAAGGCCGCGCGCGAGTTCACGACCAAGTACAAGGCCAACACAACCGACTTCGACGCCAAGACCAGGCAGGTCTCCAGCAAGCTCGCACACATCCACAAGACTCGGGTCGAGCCCAAGGTCAAGATCACCGGACCCGGCAACAAGACCGTCACCCAGGAGGCGCAGGGTGCGCAGGATGCGATCCGCGCCGTGCTGGCTAAGGATCTGGGCCAGTCGGTGCGCATCTCCTTCGGGTTCGGCGGCACTGGCGGCGGCACCGGCGCCGGGCTCGGTTTCTCCGGCGCGCTGCGCGGCTTCCAGGCGGCGCAGTTGGCCAAGCAGCAGATCGGCGACTCCTACGCGATCGGCGCCACCGGCCCCAACGTCTTTGACTGCTCGGGCCTGGTGAAGTACGTCTATAACCGCTCCGGCCTGCCCGGCTTCCCGACCTACACCGGCAACCAGTGGCCGCTCGGACGTCAGGTCGCCAAGGGTGCGCTGATGCCGGGCGATCAGCTGTTCATGAAGACGGGGATCCCGGAGTGGACCGACCAGTTCGGCTGGGGGCATACCGGGATCTACGTCGGTAACGGCATGTACGTGCATGCCTCCGGCAAGCGCACCGGCGTGATCATGTCCTCGGTCGCCTCGATCCCCTACCCCTGGGCGGCGAAGCGCCACTTCTTCGCCTCGGGCGGCCTGGTCAAGGCCCAGCCCGGCGGTGTGAACGCGGTGCTCGGCGAGGCCGGCGAGGACGAGCTGGTGATCACCAAGCTACGCTCGGCCGAACCGCGCGGCAGCGACGGTGCTTCGCTGGCCGGCGTCTCTTACGTCGTGCATATGCACAACCCGGTCTTCATGAGCGGCGAGGATGCCATCGGTGAGATGGAACGCGCCGCCCGCCGCCGCGCGAGGGTGCGGGCATGATCGAGCGTCTCGCCGACCTTGACCTGCACACCGCGCCCTACTCGGTCGCTGAGCGCGAGTGGGGACCGGCCTTCGGTGAGGAACGTCAGGTCCGCTACCTGATCGAGGTCGCCGGCGCCACGCAGGATGCCTGCACGGCCGCCATCACGCGCCTGCTCTCGCGGCTGCCGTCAATCATCGGCCCGTCCGAGCTTGTACTCGAGCCGACCGGCGGCAACCGCCCGATGGCGCTCACCGCGCTGCGGACCATCTCGGCCGCGGAGCCTTACACCCACGCGCAGGACATCGGCTTCCGCGCCGACGTCGAGTTCGCTCTCGCCGTCACACCGACGACCCACCGCGCCAACCGTGTCTACCTCGCCGCCCCCATTGGCGATGAGTTCCCCTCCCACGCCGACGTGGCCCGCTCCTGCAACGGCGCCGGAGAGGCCGCCCGCTACGTCTATGCCGACGGTGGGCGCTGGGTCGTGACCGCCTCCGCCTCCGACCGCGGCATCTTGGATCTCTACGCCGATGTCGTTGCCGATGAGCAGCTGGTGGTTGAGTTCGACTATGACGTCGTGGCCGCCGGCGCAACCCTCAATGTCACGCTGGAGCTGCCCCAGACCGGCGCCGGCACCTACACCTGGACGCTGCTCTCGAAGGCGACCACCGGCGCGGGCCGCTTCATCGCCGCCTACCGCGTGCCCGCCTTCGATGCCGGCGAGCGCGCCTATCTGCGCGCGACCTGGTCCGCCAACTCGGCCAGCAAGGCGTATCTGAGCGGCGTGCGCATCGGCGCCAAGACGGTCGCCAACGAGCGCCTGCTGCCGGGCGCGCCTTCGGATGCTGAGTCGACGCTGCCCTACGGCTGGAGCGCACAGGCGGCCGGCAACGTCACCTACTCATACGGCTCCGGCAAGTTTCAGCTTGCCGCCAACGTGGCCAGCGCTGCCGCCTGTCTTGCCTACGGCACGCAGGGCGTCACCTATGCGACCCACGCCGCCGCCGGGACCGCGGGGATGCTGCCGGTCGTGGCCGGCCGGCGCATCGGCTGGCGTGCGACCTTCGCCGTGACCGCGCGCACGGCCGGCACGGTGGCGGTCGAGTGCGCCTGGTACACGGCCGCCGGTGCGTATCTCTCGGCCGATACGCTCTCGTCCAAGACCGGCACCTACTCGGAGACCACGCTCTACGGCGAGGTCACGCCGCCGGCCGGCGCTGCCTATGCCTCGATGTTGCTCGGCGTGACCGCCTCGGCCAACCTCACCGCCACGCTCAAGGACGCCGACCTCGGCGAGCACATCATCGAGACGCCGGGCCTCATCCACACCACCCGCATCGGCGGCGAGGTGCCGGCCGCGCTTGAGGTCTGGGGCGATGTCGATATCGAGTCCGATGCCTGGTCGCACGCGATTGGGGTCGGGCGCGAGGACGGCTCACCCTACGTCTTCGAGGCCGAGGCGCTGTCATGGTCTGCCGGCTCCTACTCGACCTCGACCACGCTCTATCCCGGCACCGGCAACACCGGCTGGTACAACACCGGGACGACGGAGGTCACGGCCAGCATCGATGTGAGCAAGGTCCGGCCCGGTGCCTATCTGCTCGTGGTGCGCGGCGCGGCCGGCGTGACCGGGACCGCCACTTTCGGCTGCGTCGATACCGGCGCGAGCGTTGCCTGGGGCGGGACCACGCCGCGCTGGCTCCCGACCGGCGTGGTCAACCTGCCGCTCGCCCGGACGCTGCCCGGCGTCGCCTCGCTGCTTAGAGTCAACATGTGGGGCTCGGGCGCGACCACGCAGGCTATCGCCGACCGTTACCTGCTACTGCCGCTCGACCAGGGCGGCAGCGCCATCGTCTCGGCGTATGGCGCGACCGTCTACTCGGCCATCGACGTACTCGCCGGCGGCGATGTCCTGCTCGACGGCGTGGCTAACGCCGTGCTGGCGACCACGGCTGGACTGCGGGCCGGCCCGCACGACCGGCTGGTAGTCGTCAACGAGAAGAGTAGCAGCGATGAGACCACCCATCTCTGCCGCTTCGATGTCTACGCCACCGAGGCATTCTCGCTGTGGGCGTGAGCCTCATCGCCACGGGGTTCGGCCGCAGCGTCGATCTGGTCGCGGCCGGCGTGGTCGACCCGGACACGATCTCCGAGTCCGACAACGTGCGCGGCTTCGACCGTGCCAGCTTCGCCGCCCACGGCCTGCCGCACGTCCAGGCGCACAACCTGCTCCAGCGCGCGCTGCAGGTCCGCATCGTCCGCGACGGCGTGACCACCTACGAGGGCGAGATAGCGGACGTCGACATGTCCTCGTCGCCCCACGCGGTCACCTGCGACGGCCTCTGGGAGCAGTGCAAGCGGCGCAACGACTACATCAAGGGCTTCATCGAGGGCCGCTGGGATCTCGCCGAGGAGCTGACCCCGGCCGCCATGGGCATCTCCGGCAACTACCCGGCCGTCAACGCCGAGGTCAGCACCGAGGGCCAGCTACTCATCAAGGTACCGCCGACCACGGAGACCGGCGTCTCCTACGTCCTTGTCGGACTTGCGCTCGCGCCCGGCTACAACCCCGGATCGATCCGCCGCCTGATCTGTGACTACGCCATCTCCTGCTCTGCCTGGTACTTCGGCATCCGGGTCTGTAACACGCGCGGGCGCTGGCTCTACCAGTACGGCTCCGACGAGGACATCGCCGAGTGGGCAACGCCGACGCTCGGCTCGGGGAGCATCAACGACATCCCATCGACCGTCACCTGGGCCGACCGCCTCTACATCTACGCCTACAAGCCCAGTGGCGTGACCAACACCAACACCGAGTACCTGCAGCTCGGCGTGCCGCGCATCTACGTCGACCGCACCACCCAGCCGACCTATCCCGATGCCATCGCCGAGATCGCCACCGGCACCGGCCTTGCCAGCAGTAGCAGCATGGCTTCGTCCGGCTCGGCCGTCACGCACCTGATGTTCGACTCCGAGACCACCCGCGCGGCGGCCATCGAGTCCTGCCGCGCCGCGCTGTCGGTGGCCTACGACGTCGCCTTCTGGGAGAACTCTGTCTGCTACGGCACCGTGCGCCCGACCGCTCCACCCTCGGCCCTGCAGCACATCGCCCTGCGCTCCAGCGACCTGGACTCCGACGATGACTGGTCCGTCCACGTCCCGCCGGACGCGCGCCTCGATGCGGTCGCGGT
>ERZ795055.1812-NODE-1812-length-16820-cov-11.063227_pt1 | contig 16820 bp, 12 predicted proteins | sample MGYA00375139_ERZ795055 | MGnify/ENA primary metagenome ERZ795055 (study PRJEB30184, sample SAMN05720283) | anaerobic digester metagenome | isolation source: active sludge of municipal wastewater-treating anaerobic digesters | place: USA | collected 2015-01-23 ... | reverse complement strand
CCGCTACGCCAAATATAAAATTATTTATTTAGCAATTCAAGTTAAATAAAAAAGATGATTTTTGTAAATCCTTAATTATACCAAGTCGCAATTGGCTGTCATTGCGAGGAGGGGCTTGCCCCCGACGCGGCAATCTTCTCCTCTTCTTGTTGTTAGCCGGATAGATTGCCGCGCTCGCTACGCTCACTCGCAATGACAATTTAGGCTATTTTGTATTATTAATTGCAACTTGATATAGCAACTCAAGTAAATTAAAGCGTCAAAGCCCATGTTTCATTAAGACTTGCTTTAAAATTGTCAATATTAAAATTAAGACTTTCAGCCAGCGTTAGCATGGCTGAAATATATTTGTGGTCTTTTTCTTTATGCTTGGAATCTTTTAATTTTTCTATTAAATCAGGTATTTTTTTATAAATTGTACTGAAAAAATAATTCTGCGCGCTGAATAAATCCGGCTGTAAATCAAGTTTTTCAATTAATTTAAGCGAATCTGTCAACGATTCATATTCGCTGACTTTACCGTTTTGTGAAAGTTTTTTAACCTTTTTACAGATATAATCGCTATAAAGCTCACTTACTTTTTGATTGTCAAGTTTTATTTCCAGCTTTCTAGCTTCTTTATTGATTTCTATGGCTTTTCCAAGAAGTTCCGGCGAGCCTATATCCTCTTTTTCCTCCATTAAATCATTTAATAAAGAACTAAGAGAATATTCTGCGGCAATTTTAAATTCTTCCGGGATTTTTAAACCAAGCTCTTTAAGCTGCAACATAGGACCTTTAGCTTCATCGTAAAGATTTCTGTAAGTGCTGGCAAATTTTTCCAGTTTATCCTGAATTAAAACATTGATAATTTTGCGTCTTTCCTCAATAAACAAGTCTTTAAGAGTAAAATAGTCTTTGCCGAAGTATTCATCAAGCCCTCTGATTATTTCAGTAAGCGGCAGGGTTTCATATTTATTAATTAAATTTTCTTTTATTTTGTTATACTCTGATTTTCCGGCAAATCCTCTGATAACACAATGGAAATCTTCGCCGCCGTAATGCAAAAGAGCAAAAATCATGTCATGTCGTTCAAAAGTTATGGTAGAAATGACTTCAATCCTACCTATAACCAGATGTGTATTTGCTTTTTGTGTTTTTGAATAATCAAGAGCTTTTATTTTATAACAATAAACATTTGTTTCTTCTTCATAATCTTCAAAAAGCGAACTTATTGCCCAATGGCTTACAACCTGTTTTGCGCTGACAATAGAAGGTTTAACAAACTTTAAATATATATCTTTTCCGTTGCCGAATTTTTTTATATTGCTCCACGCTTCAGCAAGTAAAGATAAAAACTTTGTTTCAAGATCGATTTCCTGGAATTCTTCAGCTATTTGCATTGCTCTTGCGGCGTATTTAAGAATCTGTATTGTTTCTATTCCTGTTATTTCCGCAAAAAACCAGCCGCAACTGGTATACATAAGCATAGCATGTCTTTGCATTTCAAGATATTTGATAACATTAACCATTTCCGCAGGAGAAAGCTCTCTGCAAGCTTCCTGATCGCAAAATTTCTTTATAGTCGTTTCGTTTCTGTCTAAAATAACGTCAATATATCGATCTCTTGCCCCCCATGGGTCTTTAACATATTTTGATATTCCTTTTTCATAAACATAGGAAAGTTGATCTCTTAACCAATCAAGAGCCGCTCTAAGAGGCTTTCTCCATTCCTGATTCCATCCAAGTTGAGCGCCTGTTGAACATCCGCAGTTTTCTTTCCAGCGTCCGACGCCATGAGAGCAACTCCAGGAAGAAGGCGCTTTTACTTTAGCTTCATAAACAGGAAGATGGTTTTCAAGAAATTCGCCATAATTGGTTAAAATAAAATCAGTTTCTTTAATTTTTTTCTTTAGAGCATAAGACAGCGCCATATTGCCGAGCATTGTGTGATGCCCGTAACTTTCGCCGTCGGTGGCTATATTAACAAGCTGATCGTAATCCCTGGTGTTTGAAATCCCGTCTTTTAACCTTCCGACAAATTTATCCCCATTTCTTAAAAGTTCTTCAAACGCGACTGATTTTGAAATAGACCCGTCATAAAAGAATAAATCAATATATCGTTCAGTTCCGTCATCAAGAAAATATCTGTATGATTTGCCCGGATCGACATTTCCCCAGCTTACATCCTGCCATGCGCCGCTTTCTCTATTGAGGCTGATTTTTCTTATTTTTTCAGCCTGATAAGGTGATAAAACCGTAAATTTTATTCCGCAATCCACTAAAACTCTTAGCGTATCGTCATCAACCGCTGTTTCGGCAAGCCAAATGCCTTCGGGTTTTCTGCCGAACCGCAAATAAAAATCTTTTATACCCCATATTGTTTGGGTATATTTATCTTTTTCATTGGCAAGAGGCATTATCATGTGATTATAAACCTGAGCAAGGGCGTTTCCATGTCCTGAAAAACGCTCTAAAGACTCTTTATCGGCTTGCAAGATTCGATCATACGTTTTAGGAACATACACTTGCAACCAGGAAAGCAGTGTTGGACCAAGATTAAAACTAATCAGCCCGTAATTATTCACGATATCAAGAATTTGATTTTTATGATTAACAATTCTGGAAACAGAATTTGGCTTATAACATTCCTGAGTTATCCGCAAATTCCAGTCATGAAAAGGCGCGGCGCTATCCTGCAATTCGATTGCTTCAAGCCAGGGATTTTCACGGGGAGGCTGATAAAAATGTCCGTGAATAGTAAGATAATTCTTTTTATTTTTTTCAGTCATATTTTTTTCCTAAATAAATTAACTCTTTTGCAAGTTTAAATTTTATAAACTTTTGTGGAAGATTTTTTTCAATTATAGCAATTATTACAAAGTTTTATCAATTTAAAATTTTAAGAAGACCTCTAAAAACAAAAGAATTTTATTATTTATATTAATGCTTTGTTAATTTAATTTTATGGAATTTATGACCGATAATATTTTTTATGTAATTTTTTAAGTAACGTAGAAATCGTCATGCCGAACTTGTTTCAGCATCTTTCCAGTATTCAATACAAGCTTACCGTTTCTTCATTTTCTTTCTTTTTGAACGCAAAAAGAAAGAAAACGAAGCAAAAGAAAGAAAAACTGAACCCCAAGGGGACAAGACTGTCAGGGGCAAGCCCCCGAACCCCCTCACTTACAAATGTCAGCTTTTTGTTTTTTCTTCGCTTTTTACATAAAAAATATTATCAGTCTATAGATATCTACAAAATTAACTTAGCTAAACCCTAATCAATAAAAGAAATCGGCAACTAAAAAGGCGGTTTTTGTAACGCCTTAATTTGAACAAAAATAAAATTATAACGTCTATAATATTAAAATTTTATTTTTTATTATAGAGGTTTCACAGGAGGAGAATATGTTTCTTGCAAAAGTAAAGTATCCATATAAAAAAGAATGGGAAAAAGATTTGGGATATGGTCTTTCTGCGCCAATAACTCTTGAAAACAAGGAAATTGGCGATTATAGACAATATGTAAAGGCGAATGATCCCGAAAAACAATGGTTAAGAAGTCTAAAAAAAGGCGAAGAGGTTTATATAGAAAAAAATTCGCTTGGCAATGGTTTTATTATCAAACCAATTCAATCGGATTCAACAACAGAAGAATCGCCTAAAAATGAGGCTTCTAAAATAAAAAATAACGCTAAAATCCTTATAGAATGCATAAAAGAAGTTGAGCTACAGTTACAGGAAACTAAAACGTCTTTTACAAGCGAAGATGTCAGATCTTTGTCAATATCTTTGTATATCCAGTCGATGAAAGAAAAAAAGTTTAACTGGGAATATGAAATCGTTGATATGCTAAACGATAAAACTAATTAATACCAAGTTGCAATCAAAAGAGTATTATTTTTTGATAAGGTTTTTGCCGGCTACGCCGGCAAAAACCTTATCAACTCTTCTTCCCCTCCCTTAGGGAGGGGGCAGGGGGAGGGAGATTTAGCGCTACATTGATTGTAACTTGGTATAACATGAACTGCTTGCGGAATAACGAGGAAAACTCGTTAAATGTAAACATATAATGACTTTTATTATAATGTTAATTAATTTTTAAGCCGTGAACATCTATTGATTTATTATCAATCATGTACATCCCTTTTGATTCAAATTTCAAACTAAAATTTGAATTTAGGTGTTTAAGCTTTTGTTTTAAAAGATCAGTTATAAGGACTTCTTCAGCTTTAGCAAGGTTTAAAACTTTATTTGCAAGCTGAAAATCTATGTTAGCGGTTGCAGTCGTATAGCTGCAACTGCTCGCAACTGAAAAAGAAAAAACAGTATTTAAATCAGCTGTGCCTTTATTAATTTCTTTAATTTTTTCAGTTAAATAAGTAATGTAAATAATGAATTGTTCTACATCTGTAAAAATATAACCGCTTAAATTAGGATCAGAATTAATGACAGGGTCTTTATATTCTTTACCCGAGAAGTTTTTCGCTATATTTTTTATGGATATTTCATAAGAATCAATTAACCCTACTGAAAAAGAATCGTTTTCATTTTTTACTAAATATGATTCATGTTTTTCAATTTTAATAAGTTTAAGAATTACATATATAACCTTGTTTTTATTAAGCTCCTTTAATAAAGATTCATGTTCTTTTGATTTAATGTCTTTTTGTTTTTTTATTTCCAAATTTTTATTTAAATCTTTTAATTTTTCATCAACAAAATCAAGAATTTTGGAATTTATAATAAAGACTAAAGCCATTAACGCTACAAATATTGCTAAAATAACAGGGGTATAATCAACTTGAGCTTCGCCAAAAGTAAATTGAAAATTAAAAGATTTGTCTAAAAGTATAACTAAAGGCTGAACAAGCTTGCCAAATAATGCTTTTAAAGGAGCTATAGCGGAAAGATTAATTAACGTCAATGACCAATAAAACATAATTATCGGCAAATAAAGCCACATAAGCCCTTCACAGATTTTATTAAGTGTTTTTAGAAATTTCATAATTTATTTCAATCCAACTATATCTAATTAATTAATAATATCATATATTATTCGTATTCTAATAATTTTTAGACGATTAAGTTCGTATTTAGATAATTTAATTATAAAGAATTTTTAAAAAAAAATACAACCTTTAAATAATTAAATTATCTATAAGTCTTACTCCGTTAATTTTTACAGCTATTGCAAACAATGTATTTTTTTGGATTTTTTCCGCGCGTTTAAGCGTTTCAAAATCAAAAGCTTCAAAATATTCAATCTCCAGATCAGGGTCAATAAGTTTTTTTGACAGCTCTATTGCCTCAGAAGCGGAAGTAATTCCTGTATTGTACAATTTTTCAATATTTTTTAACGATTTAAAGATACAAAGAGCTTTATTTCTTGATTCTGCGCTAAGATATTTGTTTCTTGAACTGCAAGCTAAGCCTTCCGGCTCTCTTATAATTGGACAATCAACAATTTCAAGGGGTAAATCAATATCTTTGATCATTTTTTTAATTATAACAAGTTGTTGAGCGTCTTTTCTGCCAAAATATGCTTTGTCAGGGGTTATTATATTAAATAATTTCAAAACCACAGTAGCGACGCCGTTAAAATGACCTTTTCTGAAATTGCCGCAAAGTTTATTCTGATAAGACGCCGGCGGCGCGACAATTGTAAAATTTTCATCAATGCGGGTTGCCTCGTCCGGATACATTTCATCGGCATTCGGCGCAAATATTATATCAACGCCGAGCTTTGAGCATATTTGCCTGTCCGCTTCAATTTGTCTTGGATATTTTTCAAAATCTTCCCCCAGGCAAAATTGTATTGGATTTACGAAAATACTGACTATGACAATGTCGCATTCCTGTTTTGCTCTTTTTATAAGGCTTTCATGTCCAATATGAAGAGCGCCCATTGTTGGAACTAAACCAATTACAAGTTTTTTTTCTTTAAAACTTTTAATTTTCTGTCTTATTTGAGTTATTGTGTAAAGTATTTCAGTAATCAACATATTTTCCGATTTTAAATTATTCATAATTTATATTATATACTAAAATGAGTTTGAATTTAGGAAAACCGGCAAAGCCGGATTTTCCCAACTTCATCACTCCTGCTTCGCCATACCGCCCCTAACGTTTTAAGAAAAAATCCGAAATTCATTTTGGGGGCGGTATACGTTTAAAAAATAATTAATACATATTATACTGCCTTCAGGGCAATTCAGTTCTAAAAACAAAAAAGATGGCATGCTGAATCCTGAAACAAGTTCAGAGTAACGTTTTCGCTTGATTTTTGCAAAACAGCATTAAAAGCTCCTGTAAAAATTTTTTTATTACCCACTTAAGCCTTGACGTGTTATTATTTTAATGAAAAATAAAATATAAATGATTGAAAATTTATTATGACTAATGAAACAAAAGATATTAAAGTTGTAGTTGATCTTGAAACAACAGGTCTTGACTATAAAAGAGAAAAAATAATCGAATTTGCCGGAATAATACTTGAAAATAATGAAATAAAAGAAGAATTTGAAGTATTGATCGACCCGCAGCAGGAAATCAGACCATCAAGCATTGAAATCCACGGAATAACTCCCGAGATGGTTAAAGGCGCGCCTACCATTGAAGAAATAATGCCTAAAATTTTGGATTTTATAAAAGATTATCCTATAGTGGCTCATAACGCTATTTTTGACCACAGCTTCCTTAATCAGGCAAGCAGGGACTTATACGGCAAAAATATTCCCAACTCTAAAATTGATACTTTCCAGATGTACAGGGAAGTTTTCCCTGAAGAACATTCACATGGCATGGAATCTTTATTAAAAAGGTTTAATATTGAATTTAACGTCAGACACCGCGCAATGGCTGACGCAAAAGGGCTTGCATGCGTTTATCCTCATCTTGAGCTCTTTTATAAAAAGAAATGCGAATGGCAGTTATCACAAATTAATAACATTGAATATCTGTTTGAAAGATATTTAAGAATTCAAAATACAGTTCAAATTCTTCAGGCTGAAATGGCTGATTTAAAATCATTATTCAAAGTTTATTTCCAGGAAAACGGTTCTGAACTTACCGCTACTACTGGTGAAATCCTTACATGCTATTCTAAGCCTTCATATAATTACAATACAAAAATGATGAGGGAAGTTATACTCAATAATGTCGAGCTGCATGAAAAAGCATTTAAGTTAAACACCGGATATATCGAAAGAATCATAAGAGATTCTGATACAGAAGAGAATTTACGGCAATTATTAATGGAATGCCGCTCTGAAATGAAAGAAAGCCTTGCTGTTTCAATATTAAAACCCGAAAAAGCCCAAGCTGTCTACAGCGAAGATAATTAAATCTTATTTGCTCTGGGATGAGTTTTAAGATAGGTTTGTTTAAGCCTTTCTGTTGAAACATGCGTGTAAATTTGCGTGTTGCTTATGCTGGAATGACCTAAAAGTTCCTGCGCAACCCTTAAATCAGCTCCTTTTTCAAGTAATCTCGTGGCAAAAGTATGCCTGAAAGTATGAGGAGAAACTTTTTTGACAAATCCGGCTTTTTCAGCGGCTGTTTTTATTGTTGAGCGAATATTTCTTTGCAAAAGTCTATATCCGCTATTGTTTATGAACACAGGGGATAAAGACGCGATTTTTTCCTCCTGTGAAAGCAATGGTCTTATTTTTTCAATGTAATTTTCAAGAAAACCGACTGCTCGTTTACTTATCAAGACAATTCTTTCTTTTCCTCCCTTGCCTAATACTTTTATTTCGTTTTCTTCAAGGCTTAAATTCTCAAAATTAAGACTGCACAACTCTTCAATCCTCATTCCTGTAGCGTAAAGAACTTCAAGGATGGTTCTGTTCCTGTAACCTGAAGGCGTATCAGTTTTTACTCGCTCCATTAAGGTTATCGCTTCTGTTTCTGTAAGAAATTCAGGAAGATTTTTATTTTTTTTCAGCGCTTTAAAATTAACGGCAGGATTAATTTTCACAAGCTTTTCCCTGTATAAAAACTTATAAAACGTCTTTATAGCGGCAATTTTTCTTGACACGGTTGTTTTTGTGTATTTTTTATTCTGCATTTCCATAATATAAGCGCGGATATTTTTATATGTAAAAACGCAAAAATCCATTCCCATACGTTCTATAAAGTCTTTAATGTCAGAAGCATAGGCTTTTACTGTATGAACAGACAAATTTCTTTCAACTTCAAGATATAACTTGAAATTATCAAGAAGCTCAAAATTAAAACGATTATTATTTGTATTTAAATTTGGTTTCATATCGTTTTTAATTACTCTAATAAAGTAATTTCAGGTTTTTTAGTATGGAAATCCGTTGCCTGCTCAAAATTATAGGAAGCTCTTAATAAAAGCTCCTCTGATAAAACAGGTCCAAGCATTTGCAGTCCTATAGGAAGCTTTTTTGAATCAAATCCGCACGGTAAACTTATGCCGGGAAGCCCTGCCAGATTAGCCATAAGGGTACAAATATCCATAAGATACATGCCAAGAGGGTCTTCGGTTTTTGAGCCTATATCAAACGCAGTTGTCGGACAAACCGGCGATAAAAGCAAATCAACCTGTTCAAAGGCTTTATCAAAATCTTTTTTTATTAAACTCCTTACCTGCTGGGCTTTTTTATAATATGCGTCGTAATAACCGGAGCTTAGAGCGTATGTTCCAAGCATGATTCGTCTTTTTACTTCTTCCCCAAAACCTTCAGCCCTTGTTTTAGTGTACATATCCAATAAATTGTCGGCATCAGGATTTCTATAACCAAATTTTACGCCGTCAAACCTTGCTAAATTAGAACTTGCTTCTGCCATCGCCACAACATAATAGGTAGAAATGGCATATTTTGTGTGAGGAATTGAAATTTCCTCAATTTTTGCCCCTAAATCCTCAAAAACCTTTATGGAATTATTTATAGCTTGTTTAACTTCCGGATTTACGCCTTCACCGAGCATTTCAGTTATAACGCCTATTCTTAATCCTTTGATATCTTCTTTAAGAGCTGCTGTATAATCAGGGACAGCCTGGTTTATCGAAGTTGAGTCATTAGGGTCATGCCCGCTAATAGCTTGAAGAGCAAGAGCTACGTCTTCTACGCATCTTCCAAAAGGTCCTATCTGGTCAAGACTGCTTGCAAACGCAATCAATCCGTATCTTGAAACCCTGCCGTAAGTGGGCTTAAGCCCTACCACCCCACAAAAGCTCGCCGGAAGCCGTATACTTCCGCCTGTGTCAGAACCCAGAGAAATAACGCTTTCCCCCGAACAAACCGCTATTGCAGAGCCTCCTGAGCTTCCTCCCGGCACTGAATTGGTGTTCCACGGATTTCTTGCAATATGGTATGAGCTGTTTTCATTTGAGCTTCCCATGGCGAATTCATCCATATTAGCCTTGCCTATAATGGGGATCAAGTTTTCTTCAAGCTTTTTTACTACAGTTGCATTGTATGGAGGAACAAAATTTGCCAGAATTTTACTTGCGGCGGTGGTAGGAAATCCTTTTAAGCACATATTATCTTTAATTGCAATGGGAATCCCCGCAAGAGGAGGTAATTTTTCTTTATTGCCGAGTTTTTTATCGACTTCTTCCGCTGTTTTATACGCTGATTGCTTTGTAAGACAAATAAAAGCTTTAAGAGTGTTGTCAACTTCTTCAATCCGTTTATAAGAGTCGTCAACAATTTCTTTAGCGGAAATTTCCTTGTTTAATAAAGCTCTCCTCATTTCTGAAGCGGTTTTATAACAAAATTTAGTTTTAATTTTTTCATCCGTCATAGCATGTTTCTCCAAAATAGACTTTTAAAAATAGATGTGTAAGAAGATATTTCTTGATTTTATAACAATCATTAAAAGAAATCGACAAATGAAAAAGATGATTTTTGTAAATCCTTAGCTTACGGGCGTTTTTGATGCGCCGAATGAATGAGTTAAAACTCCCGCTTGCTCCTCGAAACGCTTACAATGCCCTCTCATGGAAAGAATGCGTCATGTTGAGCGAAGCGAAACATCTCATGGCTTATATACAACAAGATTCTTCGGGCTAAAGCCCTCAGAATGACGTATAATGCTGAAGCCCTCAGAATGACGAAATTGCAGAACCTCAAAAGAACACCCTCATAATTAATGAATTCCCGCTATAGTATAAATACCCTCTATGCGAGGTTATGATATAATTTTAAATATCAATTAATTTTTTTTTTAAAAGTTGCTTCTAAATTATCAAAGTTTTTTATGATTTATCCGATATTAATATTAACTAAATAAAGAGAAGAAAATTTAAGTATTATTTTTTCGTTATAACTCGAATTTAACGAAATTAAAAGTTAAAAAGAAGAAACTAAACGTTTCTTTTTTAAGGAGTTAGTTTGGAGGCAAGCTATTGAGTCAAAATAGTAAAAATATACCGCTACAATTAGAGGAAGACCCGTTTGAGGCAATTTTCGCTTTAAATATGGGCGATTTTATGACAGAACACCTTATTTCTGAAGAATTGCTTAATAAAATTGATTCTACAGTAAGAAATAAAATAGGAAGTCTTAAAAATCAGCTTCAAGAGTTAATTTCCATTTATTCTCTTGATAAAACGCTTACCCTTCTTGGTTTTGACAGTGAAGAAGAGTATATTATTTATAATGCCATTGCAAAAACAATAGCTCAAATGTCAAATGCCGATAATTGCGTTATCTATTTAACTCCTGAATTTATCAAATCATCTGTAAATACAGGCGATTTAATAAAAAAAGGGTCTTTAAACGCAGAAGAAAAAAAGGATGCTCTTTCTGTTTCAGATTCTCAAAATCCTTTAATAAAATCATTTTTAAATGCGGAAACGATCTATGATAAACAGGGTGAACTTGTTTCGCTAAGCATTCCGCTTGTAAACAACTGGGGAAGCATTGGCGTAATAGGCATAGAATGTAATGCGTCAGCCGATATATCGAAAGAGCTTATAAAACTTCTTGAAATAACCGCAAATCTCTTTGTAACCTCAATGCGCCTTCAGAAATTAATTGAACAAACAGAGGAAGCGATTGCGAATAAAAATGCCAACCCCTCTGAATTAAGACATCTTAGAGCAGAATTAACCGCAAGTATCGGTGATTTGGGAGATGAGCAACAAAAATTTGTAGAAGCTCTTGCTGAAGCTGTTGATTCAAAAAGAAAAGCGCGCAAACATTCTAAAAACGTGGCGGAGCTTGCGAAAAAAATCTGTGAGCATTTGGAATTAAACGAAAAAACCACTGATTTAATATATTATGCCGGTTTATTGCATAATATAGGACAAATTAGTTTTTCCGAAGAAATTTTTTCCAATAAAGAAAAACCTTCGCAGGAAACCTGGAATAAACTGCAAAATCATCCGAATATCGGCGTTAGTCTGCTTATGAAAATAAATTTCCTTGCTGAAGTTATCCCTTATGTGCATTATCATAAAGAAAGATGGGATGGAAAAGGAGTGCCTGAAGGCTTATCAGGAATGAGCATTCCTCTTGGAGCAAGAATAATTGCGGTATCAGATGCATATCAGGCGATGATTTCAGACAGACCATACAGAAAATCCCTTTCGAATAAAGAAGTTCTTGAAATAATAAAGCAGGAATCCGGGATCAAATGGGACCCTGTGATAGTTAACGCTTTATATGAAATTAAAGAAAATGATTTGCGTTAACTTGAGTCGCTAAATAGCCAAAACTGTCATCCTGAGCGAAGCGAAACATCTCATGGCATGAATGCGTCATGTTGAGCGAAGCAAAGGATCTCATGGCATGAATGCGTCATGTTGAGCGAAGCGAAACATCTCATGGCTTGTATACAACAAGATTCTTCGGGTTAAAACCCTCAGAATGACGATTGAAAAAACTTTTAGCAACTCAAATTATATAGAAACCAAAAGCTCCTGAGTAACTGTATAAGCATCCACCCTTATTTCCGCATAAAATGCGCCTGCTTTATTATGTATTATTTTAAATTTACCCGGCTTTAAAATTACATCTTTATCATATTGAGAATAGATTCTTTCAAAAGTAGACTCGAAAAATTCAGGACCTAAAAGGCTTGTCTTCATTTTTTCAGGAGGAATGACTATCATTATTGAATTTTCCTGCGTAAGATTATGTTCTTTTACAAGATAATCAACTTCTTCTCTTAATTTATAAATATAATTGGCGGTTTGTATGCCAAAAGCGGATTTTAAAGTTTCAAAATCGTTTCTATTAGGATTATTAATGCTTACAGTAAAATTATTTTCGGATGTATTCCCGGAAAAAGGGGTATCTTGTTTTACAGCAGAAAGTTTTGCTTTCTCCTTTTCCAGAAAATCCTCTTCCTGATAGGGTTCATCTTCCCAATTGAACAGAAAATCATAAATATAAGCGAAAATTTTTATGATTATATCCAAAATTATATTCCAAATAGTCGTTTTTTGCTGCATGTAAGTTTGTTTTTCCCCTATTTCCAAAAACCGCAAAACCCTTTATATAGATATAAAAACAAAAGACCCTGAAAAATTGTTTAGAGAACTCTTGAAATTAATTTATAAGCGAAGTTGCTGTTTTTTCTTCCATTATTTTAAAGGATTCTTCCAAATTAGTTAAAATTTTGGCGGAATGTTTGGCTGCGCTTATAAACAGTTTTTCATCTTCTTTTAAATTGTTCAGCATAACGTCTTTATTCGCCAAATTATCTGTTTTATAGTTTTTGGAATACTCCCACAATATGCCTTGTAGAGAAATTTGCAAAGTCAAGCTTTCCATTATTTTTTTGCGTATTTTTATGACGTTTTGCTGTAATTTACTTAGTTTTTCGCCTCTAAGAAAAATGCCGGTTTCTTTTTCCATTATGTCGATAAACTTATGAATACTGTTGATAAGAAGCTCTGATTCTTCTTTTACTTCATTTATAGCTTCTTTTTGACTATAAAGTTCATTAAAGACTGCTTTCAAGCAGTTATTCCAATCGTTTGCAACGCTATTATCACTATCAGAAAGCATTTCGTCAACATTGATCGCCTGAGAAGGCAGTTCCCGCAAGAATTCATCAAAACCGAAATAAGCCATCCCATTGATATAAGCGCCTTTGACAGAAGTATTAACAACTTTTGATAAACTCGTTTCTTCTTCAAAAATTTCTTCAAATTGTCTTATAAACAAGAGGTAATCATCCCTAGTGGCAATCTCCATGCCGTTTTTGTCTTTTGTGTATTTTACTGTTCTATTGAAAGATTTCATTCCTTCCATTTTTATAAAGCCGTCTTCGGTTGTTTCAAGCGTTTCTCCGGTTGAATAAAGCTTATTGTCAGGAAAAGACAGGTCAAGTCCCACAAATGCTATATTATTAAAGCCTAAGGTTTTGGCAATAAAGTAATTTATGATTGATATACTACTTGCAGATTTATAAATTCCAGGGTCTGTCTTGGAATATTTCTGAAATAAATTTGAAAACGGTTCTGTTTCAGGCAAATACAGGATTTTAGACTTCGTTTTCATCTTGATTGCAGTATGATCAGATTTTGAGGTCAATATTATATTGGTTTTTTCAAGTATGCTTTCAACGCCTTTAACTTGCCCCTGAAAGCCTCCGGCGTCCGCAAAAGTTACGAAGTCAGGAATAATGTCATTTTCCGCCAATGTTTTAAGGGCTTTTGCCGCGCAAATGGTTATGAATTTATCCTTGTTTTGCTTGATTTTATCTATATTTTCGACCAAACTTGGTCCTGCCGCAATGATTAGGGCTGTTTTGTCGACAAATTTGTCCTTAAAAAAGCCTAGCGGTCTGAAATCAGCGAAAAACGGGAGGTTCTTTATAAAATTTCTCATCCAGCGAGGCGCAAGCTTGAAAATAGTGTTAACGTCAGAAGATTTGCCTTCAATAACGTTTATCACTTTGACTGAAAGCTCTTCAAGGGTGTCTTTAGCTAAAGAAGTATACGCTGGAAGCAAAATGAATTCCACCTTATCCCCTTGTAAATACATTTTCTGCAATCTGTTTGTTGCATCCTTAATATTATCAGTAATATAAACTCTTTCATCCGCTAATTCTGTTGATAAATCGACATGTTCCAAAACAAACCTTAATATTTCCAAAACGGGTTCAATAAGGAAAATCCTTGAATTGGCGTTTAAATAGGCTCTTTTAAACAAATACCCCAGTCCTAATCCAAATACAATCTGTGTATCAGTCTTTTTTAAGTCTGACTTAACCGTTTTATTCCATATAGCTCGGGCTTCTCTTATCGGATCAACCATGCTATGAAGCGCTATTCCTTTATAGCCTATGATTAAATCCTGACTTTCAGCTTCTGCAACAGTAATTTGATCTTTAATCAAGTCAAAATCAATGCCTTTAATCTTTTCCGCAAACTCAGGATTTTTTATTTTTATCGCCTGTATATTTTTTTCAAACATGAACGGTTCCTCATTATAAGCGCGTTACAAAAGTTAATACTTACTTTTTTATAAACTTTTCAAATTATTATATCAAATGAATTAACTTTAATTATCATGTAAGTAGTGCATTATTTTATGATATTAACCTGAGTTGCTAAATATACCAATCATTAAAAGAAATCGGCAAATGAAAAATATGATTTTTGTAAAGCCTTAATTAGCGGATGTTTCGGCTTCGCAGCATGAATGAGTTAAAACTCCCGCTTGCGCAACGAAACATCCGCTATACCCTTACCCTGCCCGCGCCGCCCTGCCCGCGGCGCGGGCTGTAAATATCAGCTTTTTAATCAATTAACGAAAATTTATTTAGATTGGTATAAATAAATAATTTTATATTTGGCGTAGCGGCTGGCTTCGCCAGCCGCTACGCCTTCGAAAAACCATGAGGCTCGCAGGCTTTGCCTGCGAGCCTCATAAAAAAGTTTTAACAGGGTAACGGGTTGCGCTCAGGGCGGCATGTGCTGTAAGTAGCAGCTTTTTAACCGCTTAACGAAAACTTATTAAAATTGGTATAAGTTTAATAATCTTAATTTTAAATGTATAATTATTTATTGAAACAAAACATAAAAGGATAATAAACGATGAATAAATGCGGTTTAAAAATTGCTGCGCCAAATAAAGGCAGACTTTTTGACGACATGTTTGATCTTTTTAACAGAGCAGGTTTGTCAATAACAAAAAGCGACAGAAAACTATATGCCACAACTCATGACGGAAATTATACAATGGTTTTTGTAAGAACTCAGGATATTCCTAACTTTGTAAATAGCGGAGTTGCTGATCTGGGAGTTACCGGGCAGGACGTTGTCGCAGAAAGCTGCGTGGACGTTGAAGAAATTATGGAACTTAATTTCGGCTCCTGCAAAATGGTGGTTGCCGCAAAAGAAGAATCCCCTGTAAATAGCGCTGAAGAGCTTTCTGACAATATTAAAATCGCTACCTCCTTTCCTAACATAACAAAGAAATATTTTGAAAAATTAAATAAAAAAATTCATGTGACAGAAGTGCGCGGAGCAACTGAAATTACCCCAAAATTAGGGCTTGCGGATGTTATTGTAGACATAACTTCAAGCGGATCAACATTAAAAACCAATAATTTAAAAATTATCGCTGAAATTATGACATCAAACGCTGTTATAATCGCAAGACCGGGACTTAAACAAGAGCATTCCGAAAAGCTGGAAGCTTTTGTAAGAGCGATTAAATCAGCTCTTGACGCTGATGAAAAGAAATATCTCATGGCAAATATTCCAAGACAAGCTCTTGGAGAAGTTAAACAAATAATTCCAGGCTTAAAATCCCCTACCGTTGTAAGGTTGCTGGATAACGACGACGAGGTCGCCATACATGTTGTTGTTAATAAAAAAAATCTTTATGAAAATATTAATAAACTAAAACAGCTCGGAGCAACCGGAATACTTATTATGACTGTTGATCAGATGATTCCTTAAAAATTTATACCAATCCAAATAAATTTTCGTTAATTGGTTAAAAAGCTGCTAATTAAGGCTTTACAAAAATCATCTTTTTATTTAACAGTTTTTAAAATTGATTAGTATAGGCAAAGAGCGCTATTTTTTGATAAGGTTTTTGCCGGCTGCGCCGGCAAAAACCTGCATTAAATACTCTTCCGCTTACGCTTGAGCGATTAGAAAGCTCTTTTTTGAACGATCCATTGTCCCTGACTTACAGCAACCTGTTCATACCAATGGGGCAACTGCGTTATAAGTTTTGTCGGTCCCGGCCATGCCGGAACATCGTCAAAAACGATAAAACCCTCGTCTGCAACCATAGGGCTCCAGTATTCAAAATCTTTTCTTGCCGCTTTATATTCATGATCCGCATCTATTAACAACAAACCAATAGGCTTGTCCAAAGACCAATTCTTGGCGGCTTCAATCGTTGTTGACCTGATTGGTTTTACATATTCAGATATTCCCGCATTATTTATATTTGCCAAAAATTCTTCAAATAACTGATCGTCAGAATAATTTTTCAACATTTCTTTATGTACAGCTTCATTTTGAGTTCCTTGCCAGGTATCAACAGAGTATAACAAGCCGTTATCGCCTCTATCTTTTACCCCATTAGCCATCCAGACTGTTGAGCGCCCTTTCCATGCCCCCAGTTCGACAATCGTATTATTAGGCGAATATTGAATTATCATTTGATAAAGAGTTCGTCCCGCCTGATTTGCCAGCCAGCCCTGCACTTTGCTTGCAACTGCTTCTATTTCCGCCAGTCTTTGCGCCGCAATAACTTTTGTCAATTTAATATCCCCCTTTTTGTTTTGATTTTTTAAAAAATTTTAGACAAATAATTATTATTTTAGTATTAATCGCTTTTATAAAAACTTTGTTGGTTTAAAAATCATATATTCAGAGGAATATA
>ERZ795055.1811-NODE-1811-length-16822-cov-4.376156_pt1 | contig 16822 bp, 14 predicted proteins | sample MGYA00375139_ERZ795055 | MGnify/ENA primary metagenome ERZ795055 (study PRJEB30184, sample SAMN05720283) | anaerobic digester metagenome | isolation source: active sludge of municipal wastewater-treating anaerobic digesters | place: USA | collected 2015-01-23 ... | reverse complement strand
ATGGGAAGACTACTGCAGGCGGGTCACCGGCCAGCTGCGGGTCGCCGTACCGCACCGGGATGCGATCAATACGATCTATGCGGCGGGGATACCGGCCGCGCTCCAGTTCGAGGGCCGGTTCCAGAACTGGCGTTTTTCGATACGGGTCCCGCGCAAGGAGGTACTCCTGCGCGATATCTTCGGCGCGGGGTTGTTTGCCAGCTCGCATTACGCTTCATTGGACGGTGTCTTTTCCGCAGGCCGGTCGCCGCGCGCTGAGCTCCTGCATAGGGACGTCGTGAACCTGTTCAACGATATGCATTTTGACGAGGCCCGTGCCGGGCGGGTCGTCGAGATCGTCGGTAGGCATGCGGCGTCATACGGGTGTGTATGAGCGAGAGACTCAAGAATATCCTGATACCCTGCGCGATTTTTCTCTTTTTCTTTTCGGTCTATTCCTTTGTGCGGCCGTACCATCAGGGCGGGTATACGGTGGGCTACAGCGATTTTCCCATGCTGATCTGCCGCGCGGCGGCGGGAGAAGTGCGTTTCGGACCCGCGATCGAGCGATTGGCCAGGGAGAGTCTCGGCGGGAACGCATCGGATGTCTATACCGGGCATCAGTTGTACGTTCCGTTGACGGTCCTTGCGTATAGCGCGTTCAAACCCTTATTTCCGTCGGGCGGTTACCGGGTCGCCGGGGCGCTCCTGTCCGCGTTGCTGGCGTCGGGAGGCGCCGTCCTTTTCTACGGAATCCTGAAGCGTGCGGGGAAGGAGCTGCCGGACAGGCTGTTCGGGGTCCTCTTCCTCGGTTTCTCCTGGTATTATTCGCAGAATGCGCACAACAACGATGCGTGCATGCACGCGGCGTTGTCGGTTCTGGCTGCCACCGGCGCGTATCTTTGGCTCAGCGCATCCCGGCCCACCGTGGTGAGGCTCTCCCTGTTCTGGCTGCTGTTCGCCCTTGCGTCGCTCCTGTACATGAACACCGTACCGCTGGTCCCCGTCTTCTTCATCATCTTTGCGCTGCGCTATCCGACGCTGAAAGATATTGCCGCTTTTCTGGTGACCGGTTTCGCTGCGGGGCTCGGCGCGCTGTATGGGTTGAGCTACGTTATCCTGTCCTGGATGTCGGCGCGGGGGATGGATATCATGTCGACCGATCTGTTCGGCCTCCTTGCCTGTTACAACATGTGGATGAAGTCGACGATCCTGATGTTCACCGAGCCGATGTATGCCGTTCCCGTCTATCTGTGCCAGAAGATAGGCGAGCTGTTCCTGCCGCCGCACCATGATATCCTCGCCTTCGTGTCGGGGCTCATCTTTCTATATGTCGTGGGGTATGTCATGCTTTTCATGCTGATCCGGAGACAGAGGGACTGGAGCTACTGGCTTTTTGCGGGATGCGTCATCGCCTATGCGTCCTATTTCATCGTGACGAAATATATCTTCTCGTCGCGGATATTCATGGCCTGCATCGTTCCGGTGAGCTATCTCGTCACGGACGGTTTCTCACGCGCACGCAGGGGCGAACTGCCGCTGCGGATCGATCCGCCGACCGTGAAGCGCGTCGGAGCGGGCGTTGTGTGCCTGTTTGCGGCGGTGTATGTCCTCTATGCGGCGAGGCCGCAGCTTGCCTACGGCGAGACGTTCTGCTCCATACCCAGCAGGGATGCGTCTATGGTGTCGCCGCAATTCTTCGAATGGATCGAGAGGAATACCGAGGCCGATTCGTTCATCGTGTACGACTCGGGATACATCGATCGTGTGTTGGGCGGCATGTTAATGGTTTACTCGGGCAGATTCGGTTTGATAAATTATACGCCGAATATCGCGTTCCTCGGGGGGGCGCGCGGGGCGAACCTGATCTCCGGGAACCGCCTGAACGTTCCGTTGGCCGAGATCGTCGCGGGGAGAGGCGGCACCCCGGTCTATCTGCTCGCAACGCATCCCGACGTCGATCGCATTGCGGTGCCGCTCGAGGGTACGCTGGGCGGGTATTGCCTCTTTGCGAGAAAAGGCGTATTCGGGAAATGGGGGCTGTTCACGCTGACGGACGGAGCGAAGGTGGACGCTTCCGCGGTCAATGATGCGCTCGGCGGCGGGGACGGCAGGTGCGCCAGTATCGAGGCGGGCAGATGGTATTTCAAGAGACCTGTTCATTGGGAACGGCTTTCCATTCCCGGCCTGGCTGGGACGACGCTTGTCCTCGTGCCGACGGCTGACGGGGCGGGGATCGACACAAAGGAACGGTATCTCTGTTACTGGTAGGATAAAGGATCGGTCATCGGATGAAAATCGCGATATTGATAGACCAGTTGCTTCCCGGCGGCGTGCAGAAGATCGCCGTGAAGGAGGTCCAGCACCTCATCAAGAAAGGCATTGATGCGACGCTTCTGGTGATCATGCGGGTGAAAAATCAGGAGCAGTTCATGGGGATCGCAGAGGGGGTGCCGCTCGTGTTCCTCTCTGACCGGTATCCGGAATGGCTTCGGAGGTCTTTCAAGCTCCCGATATTCCATTTTTTATCAACACATCATCTTCTGGCCCCGTACATAGCTCCCCGCTATATGGCTAAGGACGAGTACGATTGCATCGTCAGCCATAATACCACCACCTGTCTTACCGCGCAGGGTATCCGCCGGCGCAAAGGCATTCCCTATGCGGCCTTCATCTGGGATCCCATGAATTATATTCTGACGAAGGTCTACTCCACGACGCTGCTGCGTCTCTTGTTCCCTTTCCTGTCGCCGCTGGTCAGGATGATCGAAAAATCTTTCCTGAAAGACGCGGCACTGGTCATCACGGGGTCGCGGGTCCATTCTGAGTTCCTGCGCGAAAAACACGGCATGCCGTCGCTTATACTCTATCCGGGTTGCGTGACCTCAAAAAAGATTCCCGACAAACGGGGGGAATATATACTTGCGCTCACCCGGTGGGACAATGACAAGAAGCCCCATTTCCTGCTCGATTTGGTGTGCGAGATCCCGGGAGCGAAGCTCATGATCGCGGGGACATGGACCAAGCGCGACGATTTCGAGCAGTTCAAGAATCGGGTGGAGCAGTCCGGTACGCGTGATCGCGTGAAGATCGTCGAACGCTTCGGCGATAATGCTCTTGCCGATTTCAGCGCGCAGGCGAGGTTCTTTATCCACCCAAACTTCGAGGCCTTTGGCATGGGGGCGCTTGAGCTTGCCGCGCACGGCTGCCCGATGATCATACCCCGGGGGTCGGGTGTCGGGGAGATATTCAAGGACGGCGTCCATGGCCTGTTTCCCGAAAAAGAGAACTACGGGGAGTTCAAGGCTGCCGTACAGAAGCTTCTCGGCGATGAGCGGTTCGCGTACGGGCTGGGCGTTGCGGCGTGGGAGCGGGCGAAGGAATTCTCGTGGGATAGCCACGCTGAAAATCTCCTGAAACTGTTGCAAGAGGCGCGGCTATGAAGATATTTATTTCGGGCGGCGCGGGATTTGTCGGCAGTCACATCGTCGACCGGTTGATCGGCAGCCATGAGGTGACCGTCTATGACAATCTCAGTTCCGGGAGGATGGCGTTCATCAAACAGCATCGTGCATGCAAGCGCTTCACTTTCATCAAGGGAGACCTCCTCAACCTGCCGCGCCTGAAACGCGCTATGAAGGGGGCCGATGCGGTTTTCCATCTTGCCGCTAACCCCGATATCCGATACGGGATCGAGCACACCGATGTCGACCTGAAGCAGGGCACGGTGGTGACATACAATGTCCTGGAAGCGATGCGCGTTAACAAGGTGAGAAACATTGTCTTCTCGTCGAGCTCGGTCGTCTACGGTGAACCGATGGTGTTTCCGACCCCGGAGGGCTACGGCCCGCTTCTGCCGATATCGCTGTACGGCGCAAGCAAGCTTGCTTCGGAAGGGCTGATCACGTCTTTTTGTCACACCTTCGGCATGCGCGCATGGATATTCCGCTTTGCCAATATCATCGGCAGGCGACAGACCCACGGCGCGCTTGTCGATTTCATCGCGAAGCTCAGGAAAGACAAGAAGAAACTGCATGTGCTCGGCGACGGGACGCAGAAAAAATCGTATCTGTATGTCGATGACTGCGTTGACGGGATCCTTTTCGGATTTACCAATGCCCGGGACGAGGTCAATGTTTTCAACCTCAGCGCCGGCGATCAGATCACGGTCAAAGAGATCGTGGATATCTTTGCGGGAGAGTACCGTTCGGCAACGAGCACGGATTTCAAGATAGAATTCGAGAAGAATCGCAGGGGCTGGCGGGGGGATGTCATCGAAATGATGCTCGATCCCCGGAGGATAAACGCCCTCGGATGGAAGCCGAGGCATGATTCGCGGGAAGCGGTGCGTATCACGGTCGATGACCTTCTGGAGGAACAGGGATGCAGGCAGTGATACTTGCCGGCGGCAAAGGGACGCGGCTTTTGCCCTTGACGCTCAACGTTCCCAAGCCTATGGTGCCTGTCCGGGAGAAGCCGTTCCTCGAGTATCAGCTGCGACTTTTGAAAAGACAGGGGTTCGTCGATATCGTTCTGTGTGTTGGTTATCTCGCGGAGATGGTAAAAGAGCATTTTGGCGATGGCGCGAAGTTCGGGGTGAATATCGCATATTCGGTAGAAGATGCGCTCCTGGGAACGGCAGGCGCGCTCCGGCTGGCGCACGGGCGACTGGCAGATGAATTCCTGCTGCTGAACGGCGACACCTATCTCGATATCCCGTATCGGGCGGTGATTGATTTTCACAAAAAAGAGCATGCCGCCGGGACCGTTGTCGTTTATAATAATCGGCTTAACCTTGCGGATAATAATGTCATACTGCGCGGCTCGCACATCGCCTCGTACGGCGCGAGCGGCGCAGCGAATGGCGTCGATGCCGGCGTCTACGTTTTCAACAAAGAGGCGGTCGGGCGTATCGATGCGGGACGGCAGATCTCGCTGAAAGACGGGATCCTTGATCCGCTCATCGGCGCGGGGGCGTTGCGCGGGTATCACACGTTGCAGCGCTACTATGATATCGGCACGTTCGAGCGGCTGCGCGTATTTGAGAAAGAGGTGGCGGTATGATCATATCGAGGACCCCTCTGCGGATCAGTTTTGCCGGCGGCGGGACCGATTTCAAGGAGTATTACCGCAAAGACGGCGGCGCGGTGGCCACGACCGCGATCGACAAATATATCTATATCACCGTCAATAAGAAGTTCGACGACCGGATACGGGTCAGCTACGCAAAGACTGAGATCGTTGATCGGGTCGATGACGTACAGCACGACCTGGTGCGCGAGTGCCTCCGCTATCTGAAGATAAAGGGAGGTGTGGAGATCACCTCGATCGCCGATATCCCTTCCGAAGGGACCGGCCTCGGATCGTCCAGCGCGTTCACCGTCGGCCTGCTGAACGCGCTGTACGCGTTCAGGGGACAGCATTGCTCGGCGGAGAAGCTGGCGGATACCGCGTGCAGGATAGAGATCGACATTGTCAAGGAGCCGATCGGCAAACAGGATCAGTATATAACGGCGTACGGAGGCCTGCAGTTCGTCGAGTTCCGGCCTGACGGCGATGTCTATGTCGACCCGATCGTGTGCCCCAAAAAGTTCAGGGATGAGCTCAACGATAATCTCATGTTGTTCTATCTGAATATCACCCGCAGGGCGGGATCGATCCTGCAGGAACAGCGGAGCAACATCGGGGACCGGCGCAATAATCTTGACCTGATGAAAGGACTGGCGGGGAAAATGCGCGCGGCTTTGATCGGGCGTTCCCTTGACGAGTTCGGCAGCCTTCTGCATGAAGGGTGGTTGCTGAAAAAAGGCCTGGCGAATGGCATATCAAACCCCGCGATCGACGGGTGGTATGAGAAAGGGATCGCTGCGGGCGCGTTGGGCGGCAAGGTGCTCGGCGCCGGCGGCGGGGGGTTCCTCCTGTTCTATTGCCCGAAGCAGAAACAGCCGCGCGTGCGGCGCGCATTGAAAGAGCTGAAAGAAACATCATTCAGGTTCGAACCACAGGGGAGCAAGATCATCTATGTGGAAGAATAAAGACAACTGCGGATTGTTCGCGAAAAGCTACTTCGAAGAGCTGGCGGAGACCTTCGGGCGTATCCCGGGAAAAGAGATCGAAGAAATGGTGGACGCGCTGATGTCGGTCCGCCAGCAGGGTAAACATATATTCCTCATCGGGAACGGCGGGAGCGCGGCGACCGCGTCGCATTTCGCGAACGACCTTGCGAAGGGGACAAAGTGCGACAACAAGAAACGGTTCAAGGCGTTCTCCCTGACCGACAACATACCGCTGGTGACGGCGTGGGCGAACGATCACAGCTTCGACGATGTCTTCGTCGAACAGCTCGCGAACCTGTTACAGGCGGGAGACCTGGTGATCGCCATATCGGGCTCCGGTAATTCAAGGAACATCCTGAAAGCGGTCGAATACGCCAACGCGCACCACGGGGTGACCTTCGGGCTGATCGGCTTCCAGGGCGGCAAGCTGAAGGATCTGGTCCGGAAGGCGATCGTTGTGCCGTCGAACAAGCAGGAGATCATCGAGGACGTCCACCTGGTCCTCGAGCACATTGTGTGCAAATATATCCGTTTTAGGATCGAAAAAGAATAGGGTTTCATGAAGCCGAAGTCGATCATGATGATCTGCCCGTTCGCCAGCCCGAACATCGGCGGCGTCGAGGCGCATCTCGATAAGCTCATCGATAAATTAAAGGGGCTTGGCCATAAGATATTTCTCATAACCTATCAGCCGCTGACGACCAAGGCGAAAGGTCCGGCGTGCGAGATGCGGGAAGGAATAGAGATCCACCGTGTTCAGTGGTTCGGGTATACGCTCTTTCATAAACTTGAGCCGTATTTTTTTGCGCAGTTCTTTTATCTCTTCCCGGGGCTGTTCTGGAAAAGCCTGATTTTTTATCTCAAGCGTCACCGCGAGATCGATGTGATTCATGCCCACGGACTCACTGCTGCGCTGATCGCCAAAGTGCTCAAGAAGATCTACCGCACGCGAACGGTGGTGAGCACGCATGCCGTATATAATTTCGAGAAGAGGAGATTCCTGTCGCTGCTGGTCAAGTTTATCTTGAAGGATTTCGACAAGATTCTCGCGGTGGGAGAGCTTTCGAAAAGGGAATTGAACGCGCTGGGGATACCGGTGGAAAGGATCGAGATCCATCCGAACTGGATCGATCTCCGGAGGTTCATGCCTCGCCGCAAGCCGGAAAGCAAGAGGCGGCTCGGGCTCGAAGGGTATCCCTTTGTCGTATTGTACCTGGGGCGCCTCATCGAGCAGAAGGGTGTCAAGGTTCTCCTCGATGTTGCAGCGGAGACGGCGGGGCGGGTAACGTTCGTCTTTGCAGGGGACGGTCCGCTTGCAGCGCATCTCGCAGAAAAGGCGCGAGGGGCAAGGCAGATTCTGTTCATGGGCAAAGTCGACTACGCGGCGCTAGTCGACTACTACAGCGCCGCTGATCTGTTCGTGCTCCCCTCGCAATATAACGAAGGGTTCGCGACGGTGATCTTGGAAGCGCTCGCGTGCGGAACGCCGGTGCTGGTTACGAACAGAGGCTGTGTCCCTTGGTATGTCGATGATTCCGTGGGATATCTCGTCGATCCTACGAAAGAGAACCTCAAAGAGAAGATCTTGTTTTGCCTGGATCATCCGGCCGAGCTGCAGAAGAAAACAGCGTTGTGCAGGGCCTATGCCGAGCGGCATTTCAGCGAAGATAATTTCCAAGTGATCGTGAAGAGCTACGATGAATGACGACCGTACACAAAGAGCTCAATAACAGATGGGCGAATGCAGGCAAGCTCAAGAAGAAACAACAGACGAGAAAACGGTGCGGCCGCGTGTGTTGCTTTATGGGAGCGATCCGTATGCGACGGTGTTCCTGAAACAACGCGGCATCAGCTATGCCGCTTTTCCCCGGGACCGGGAGGCCGCTGCAGGTTCCATACTCTGGGTTCTAGAACCGGTCAGGGGAAACGACGCCCCCGGTTTGCAGAGATTTCATCTGTCGGGCGGACATCTATTGGGCGCGGCCTCCTGTTTGCAGCCCCTGATACCTTTGAGCACCTCCCCTTTATGGATCGAGAATATCAGGGGCGATCATTCCTGCCTGTTTTTCGGGATCAATAACCTTCTCTTGAAAATGCGCGGGGTGCGTATCCATGATGCGCAGGCGGGCATCACGAACGACCAGTACCCGTCTGTAGCGGTGTGCCCGTATGAGAACGGCGCCGGAACAGTGATCGCGCTCCCATTCGACCTACGGAATATTCGAGAACAAGGCGTATTTATCAAAAGGATCCTGTTCCACGACCGGGTTTACGACGAGATGGTCGCAGGGAGATCGTACCATCTGATCAACCGGCTTCTTTTCAATTGCTTGTGCGAATTGGCATCTCAAGATGGCGGGACTTTGGCGACTGGGGCGTTGTTTCCTGAACCGGCGGTGGGCGGGATATCGTTCCGTATCGATGCCGATTACTATCATGCGGAGGGGTGGGAAGCCCTTATCGGACTGTTTGCCGGACACGAGAAGCAAACGACGGTTTTTATGAACACGTGGAGCCATAGATACCGCCACGGCTTCATACGCAAACTGCAGTCGCTTGGCTTCGATGTTCAGTCGCATGCGCATGTGCATGCCGGTTATGCCGATTACCGGCGAAACTATGTTAATCTGCGTCGGAGCGCCGCAATCCTGAAAAAGCTCGGGATCGACGCGACAGGATCCGCTGCGCCGTACGGACTATGGAGCGGCAATTATATGAAGGCGCTGGAAGCTGGCGGATTCACGTTTTCAACTGAGTTCGGCTATGAGTATCTCGATTTGCCTGCGAGGGCTATCGATGAAAGCGGCCGCGTGAGCCCGGTCCTCCATTGCAGCGTTTTTCCGCTGGCGCTTGAGAAGTTGCTCGCTGGGGGCGACAGGACTCTCTGCGACCGTTTCGTCGAATATGTCCGTTCAGAGATCTTCAGGGGGAACCATATCAGCGTGTATCTTCACCCGAACAGCGGGGTTGTTGCCGCCTACAGTTGCATTCGTTATGTGCTCGAGAAGCTGTATCAGATGGAGAGGTGCTGGTTCGGATCTTTGTCCGCCTTGCAGAAATTATATATTTGCTATGAGCGGGGTGCTGACGGAAACCGGTTGGTGCCTGCTTGTTTCACGCGCGGAGGGGTGCGTGTGTTCCCCGGGGGAGATAACGCGAACAAAGCTCACGTCCCCGGGGTGTCGATACGCGATCCGTGGGTGGAGCTCGATTATAAACCCCTCGAAACAATGACGTTCCCCTTGCTGGTTGAAACCGTCTTGATCGCCATTAAGGCCTGGTTAAGAGGCAAAGGGTATCTGCAGAGAACGATCTGTATGCAGGAAGCGGTTATCCGTATGCTGGGGCAATTGAAGGGAAAGAATGGCGATCAACCCTCCGGGGCTCTCCGGATGGCCGAGAATCAGAATGCAAAATAATACTTGAAAAATGGCATATCTTGTATAAAGTCTATGGGCGCCTTATGCTCGTAAATATCGCTAAAGCAATGGCAAGGAAAAGGCTGCAGAACCTCGCCACTGAAAACTATTTGCTGGGGAAAAGTGACCGTCGTCCGGCGATGATGGTGCTGACAGAGATGGTGTCATGACATACGTTCTTGGAATACACGAGGGGCTGAATGCGACGGCGTGTCTGATCGGCGACGGCGAGATCATTGGATGCGCGAGTGAGGAACGGTTTTCGCGGCGCAAGAACCATACCGGCATTCCGTTCCGCGCGATCGACTATTGCATGGACGCTGCCGGGATATCGATCAAAGACGTTGCTCTCACAGTGTTTACCACCAGTGTTATGCCGGCGTTCAGGGCCGGCGATGCAGCAGAAGGCGGCGGTGCGTCGCTTTTCAGCTTCCTGCGGCGTCTCGAGGCGGGCGTCCTCAGGTGTTCCCATAACCGCCTGGTCAAGAAGCTTCATACCTCATTGTATGACCGGATGGCTCTCTCTCTGGGAAAGAAGATCGTTGAAGACAGGGCGCATTTCTTCAGCGAGCGATTCTCCTGCAGCCGTGATCGGATCGTATCGATCGACCATCACCTGTGCCATGCGCTCAGCGCCCTGTATTCTTTCCCGAGGTCCGCAAACGGATGCCTTGTCGTCACGCTTGACGGCGAAGGGGATCTCCTGTCCGGGACGGTATCTGTCCTGAGCGGGGGATCGCTCCGGAGGACATCCTCCCAGCATATTGCGGATTCGCTCGGCTGGTTCTATATGACGGTCACCCAGTATCTGGGGATGAAGCCGCATGAGCATGAGTACAAGGTCATGGGGATGGCGCCGTATGCCGAAGAAGACGGGATCGATCGTGCACTCAAGAAGATCGGCCGGCCGTTCGTCGTCGATCGTGAGGGTAGGATCGTTGCGAAATTCCACATGAGAGGATGCTATGATTACCTGAGAAGACGGCTGGAGGCCGTCAGGTTCGACTATATTGCAGGTGCCGCGCAGAAGATTACCGAGGAATTGCTGGTTGAATATTTCACGTCCAACATGGATAAAGCGGGGATACGGGACCTCTATATCGGCGGCGGCGTCTTTATGAACGTAAAGGCCAATATGCGGGTGCTGAATGACATCCCCACTATGGGGAAATTCTACCCGATGCCGAGCTGTGGCGACGAGTCGACCGCGATCGGCGCCGCGTATCACGGGTATCTGACGGTAGCGGGAAACGCCGGACGGCCGATACAACCTTTGAAAAACATCTATCTAGGTCCTTCGTTCGGCGATCAGGCCGTTCAGGCAAGCTTGAAGAAACACGGCTGTCACGAGAAATACGTTGTCGAAAAGTGTGACGATATCGACAGTCGGGTCGCAGAGTTGCTTGCGAACAACAAGATCGTGGCGCGGCTCAAAGGGCGCATGGAATTCGGTGCCCGGGCGCTCGGCAACCGGTCGATCCTCGCCAACCCGTCCAATACCGACCTTGTCTTCGTGCTCAACAAGCAGATCAAATGCCGGGATTTCTGGATGCCCTTCGCGGGGACCGTCCTCAGAGAGCGTGTTGGCGATTATCTGACGGGGCGGACCGATATCGAGTCTCCATTCATGATGATAGCCTTTGCGACGACCGATATGGGGAAGAAGCATTTCAAGGCGGCGGTACATCCGTATGACAAGACGATGCGGCCGCAGATCCTGCGGCAGGATGACAACCCGTCGTATTATAACCTGATCAAGCATTTTGAACGGCTGACTGGGATCGGCGGCGTGCTGAATACCTCATTCAATCTGCACGGAGACCCCATGGTTTGCAGTCCCGACGATGCCCTGTACACCTTCGAAGCGTCCGGGCTTGAGTATCTCGCGCTTGAGGATTACCTGGTCTCAAAGAAAGTCAGCTAGGCGACATGGATAACCGCTTCTGTGAAGATATTTTTCGGGCGATCGCAGGGGGCCGCGATGAATGATTCCCGCAAAGCGAAACTTGAGAAAATCCTGTCAAAGGCAGGGGATATCTCTTTTCGCCGCCGCGTGGTAAAGGTGCTTGAGTACCTTGACATCCGAGACGGTGATATTGTCCTCGACTGCGGATGCGGCGAAGGCTTCTATACCATGGTGATCAGGGAACTCTACGGTGACATCTGCACCGTGATCTCTTTAGATATGGATTTCGAGCTGGTGAAGCGCGCCCGCGGTTGGCAGCGGGAGGATTCCCCCTCGCGCTTTGTCATCGGCGATGTGACGCGCCTGCCCTTTTGGGACGGCATGTTCGATAAGGTCATTTTCAGCGAGGTCCTCGAGCATGTCGAGGACGACGCAGGGGCGCTTCGCGAGGTCCGGCGTGTGCTGAAGAAAGGAGGCGTTGTCGCATTGACGGTGCCGAACCACAACTACCCGTTCTGGTGGGACCCGTGCAACAAGATCCGGGAAAGGCTTGGGATGGGGCATTTCAGCGCGGACAACGGTTTTTGGGGCGGTTTGTGGGCGATGCATCTGCGGCTGTATTACAAGACAGACCTGGTCGAGCTGGTCAGGGCTGCCGGCTACGACATCGTTGAAGAAGACATGGTCACGCATTATTGCCTGCCGTTCAATCACATGATCCTGTATGCAGGCAAACGGATGGGAAACGTTATTCCGCTGCCGCAGTCAGTCGCGAAATCGATGGAGAAATTCGATTGGAAAGAGTCTCAGGCAGGGGTATTCCCCCGCCTCATACGGGGCGCGATGAAATTTGTCGATATGATCGACAGGAGAAACGATGCAGTTGAAGGCGTGTTTTCCGTGAGTTCGGTCTGTATCGGAATGAAGTTGTATAAATCCTGAAGAGAACGGACCCGAAGGGTGCGTACCTATGGCAAGCGGATCGTCGGCAGATATCTATATTCTCGGCATTAACGAGTCGCATAACGCGACGGCTTGCCTGATGAAGAACGGCGTCGTCGTCGGGTGCGTGAGCGAAGAGCGGCTCTGCCGGCAGAAGAACGTCTACGGCTTCCCGCAACTGTCGACGGAGTATCTGCTCCGTGACGCGGGGATCACGATCGGTGCCGTTTCAAAACTGGTCTTGTCGTTCGAGAACCCGGTCCTGCTTTTCCATAACGCGGAATACGTCGCCGACCAGATTTCGGTCGCCCATCTGATGCCCATCCTCAAGCGGATCGCCGACGAGGCGACCTACCGATTTCCGCCGGCGCAGCGGTTGTATGATTTCCTGTACTGGCATGTCTACAAGCCGCTTTTCTGGGGGGGGATGCGGCGGAAGCACGAGGCGGATATCGCGGCGAAGACGGGTATCGACGCCGGCCGGATCGCGCGGGTCAACCATCACCTGTGCCACGCGTACTCCGCGTACGGCTCGTTTCCCCTGGATCCGAACGTACAGAGTATCGTCGTGACGCTCGATGGCATCGGCGACGATTCGTGCGCGGCGGTGATGCGGCCAGGTCCGAACGGCCTCGAGCCGATCGCGGCGACGCCCAACGGCCATTCCCCCGGGATGCTCTACGCGTATGTGACCGATTACCTCGGCATGAAGATGGGGGAGCATGAGTACAAGGTGATGGGGATGTCGCCCTATGCGTCGCCTTACGAAGAGGAGAAGGCATACGAGCGGATCAAGGACCTCTTCTCGTTGAGCGACGAGCTCGTATTCAGATGCAAACTGCAGGATACGCATCTCGGGCGGCACCTCAAAGAGGCGCTGTACCGCTGCAGGTTCGACGGGATCGCGGGTGCCGTCCAGCGGAATATGGAAGAGCTTCTCTGCCGCTATGTCAACGGCGCCGCCGTGAAGACGGGTGCGCGGCAGGTCGTCTGCGGCGGCGGCGTTTTCATGAACGTCAAGGCGAACAAGCTGGTCCTGCAGCGGTCCGACATCGATGCCGCGTACTTCATGCCGAGCGCGGGTGACGAATCGACGGCGATCGGCGCGGCGCATTACGGCTACGAGCAGCTGCGGCGTGAACACGGGGGGGGATTGCCGCCCGCGGAACCGCTCCGCGACCTCTATCTCGGCGTGCAGTATGCGTCGGGGGCGGTGCGTCAGTTCATCGAGGAGAACCGGCTTGCCGACCGTTTCCACATCTATCAGGTCGACGACCCGGAGCGGCAGATCGCGCAGCTGCTGGCTCAGGGACGTATCGTGGCGCGTGTCAGGGGACGGATGGAGTGGGGGGCGCGCGCCCTCGGCAACCGTTCTATCCTGGCGAATCCAACCGATTACGCCGTGGTCCGCGTCCTCAACCATCAGATCAAGAACCGCGATTTCTGGATGCCGTTCGCCGGGACGGTCCTCGCCGAGCGGAGCGCGGATTACCTGCTGCCGCTGAAGCGCACGGACAACGCGAACATGATGGTGGCATACGATACCACCGAGCTGGCGCGGCACGACCTCAAGGCGGCGATCCATCCGTGCGATTTCACGATGCGCGCCCAGGTGCTCGCGCGGGAATACAACCCGCTCTACCATGCGCTCATTACCGAGTTCCAGCGGCTCACGGGGGTCGGGGGCATACTCAACACGTCGCTGAACCTGCACGGCGAGCCGATGGTCTGCTCGCCGGCGGACGCCCTGCACACGCTGGAGGATTCCGGCCTGGAGATACTCGCCGTCGAGGACTTCATCATCGCCAAACGATCCCTCGCATGAAAATCCGGAGAATGTGATGAACACGTACCGATGCATACGCTGTTCCGGTCAGTTGAACGCACACGATGGCAGGTATGAATGCGCATCGTGCCGCGCCGGCTATCCGGTCGTCGACGGGATCCCCCAACTGATCGCGGAGCAGCCGGCGACGGCGGGTGACCGGAAGACCGCCAGCTTCTTCGGCGATCTGTTCGGATCGTTCGATGAATGGATGCACTATCTCGATCAGGACACCAAAAAGAATGGGTTGCGGACGATGTTCGCGGCGAACGGCATCGATCTTTCCGAGGTCCTCTCGTCGAAAGAGAAAGTGCTGGAGGCCGGATGCGGGTACGGGCGGTATACATACGAATTGCTGAAAGAGGGCGGCCCGGACGGAAAGCAGAGAGAGATAACCTGCCTTGACCTGTCGCAGGAGAATCTCGTCATGAACCGCCGGATGACGCGCACGCTGTTCCCGGACAGCCGCAACGAGTATGTGCGGGGCTCGGTGACCGCTATCCCCCTCCCGGACAGGTTCTGCGACCTGTGCATCTGCACGGGGGTCATCCATCACATCGACGATTACTGGAAAGGGCTCGACGAAGTGGTCCGCGTCATACAGCCCGGCGGGACCCTCATATTCGCGGTCATGGGTTCACGGGGGCTTTTCCTGAAACTGTTCTGGCTATGGCGTCTGATGAACCAATGCATCCCGTACGCCTTCGCCAAGAAGGTTCTGAGCGGCATGAGGATAAGCGACCAGAGCAGGCGGTATATTCTCGATGCGGGTTGGGCGGCCCATTATCATCAGGTCGGTTTCAAGAAGCTGCGGAGTTATTTTCTGGCGAAGGGCGCGACGCAGGTGGCATTCCTCGAGATCTACCGGAAGATGTACGGATACTCGCCCCTGAACGTCTGGTTCCGCGGCGAAGGCTTCATGCACATGCTCGTACGGTTTTGATACGTTCGTGCCGCTTGAGAGTGGTCACTATGCAGATCCTTTTCATACATCCGGAGAACCAGGAGAGTTATCCGATCCAGATAGGCGCCCTTTCGGCGTTCCTGAAGCGGGCGGGGCATCAGGTCGGCTACCTGCCGCTTATCGTGAGCGACCGGATCGGCCCGGCTCATCTCGCCGCCGTCAGGGAACGGATCGCGGCGGTAAAGCCGGGGCTCGTCGCTTTCTCGTGTTACGAGACGAGCTTCGCGTGGATCTGCAGCATCGCCGAATGCGTTAAACGGGAATTTCGCATCCCGACCCTTATCGGCGGATACTATCCGACGCTCGTCCCGGAAGACGCGATCGCCTGCCCGCATATCGATTATGTCTGCCGCGGCGAAGGTGAGTATCCGATGCTGGAACTCTGCGAGGGGCTGGAAGGGAAACGGGACATCGCCGGCATCGAGAACCTGTGGCTCCGCGTGAACGGCGCGGTGGTCCGCAACCAGGTGCGGCCGCTCATCGAGGATCTCGATTCGCTGCCGTTCCCCGACCGCGACATCATCGATCTCCAGGCCCAGCTCGACCGGGGCGAGATCGGTGACCGGAACATCAAGGTGATCGCCAGCAGGGGATGTCCGTACAATTGCACGTACTGCTCGAATATCTATTTCCGGAGACTCTATCCGAACGGGAACAAGTACGTCAGGATGCGTTCTGCCGAGAACGTCGTCCGGGAACTCGTCGGTCTCAGAGAACGTTTCCGGTTCGACTCCGTCGGTTTTCACGACGACAACCTGACGCTCTTCCCCGACTGGCTGAAGCGTTTTTCGCAGCTGTATCGCGAGGCGGTTGGGCTCCCGTTCTACTGCGCGTCGCGCGTGGAGCGCAGCACCGACGAGACGCTCTCGCTACTCAAGGCGGCAGGCTGCTACATGCTCCTGTTTGGCGTCGAATCGGGCGACGAGGCGTTCCGCAAGAAGCACATGAAGCGCTTCATGACGAACGGGCAGATCGCCGCCGCCTTCGCGGCCGCCCGACGGTACGGGATCAGGACCTGGGCCTTCAATATGGTGGGGATGCCGTTCGAGCGGCGGACGAGCGCCTGGAAGACGATCGCGCTCAATTTCCGCATCAGGCCGTCGTTCGCCATGACGACGATCTACTATCCCCTCAAGGGGACCGATATGGGGGACGCCTGCTATCGGAACGGATGGGTCGATCTCGAAAAGAAGGGCCGTGTCGGGACGTACGCCTTCGACTCGATCCTTAAACACCCGCATATGTCCAATCTCGAGATCAGATTGTATAAATATCTTTGCATCGTAACGGCATTCGGCAGCAGCGTCTTCATGCGGGCGCTGGTCTCCCGGGCCCTCGGCGTTTTGGGGCTTAAGCGTACGGCGAAGCAGCCGGCGGCGGAGCCGGCGGCATGAAGATACTGATAATCGCTAACTCGATCGTCGGGGCGGAGCCTGGTTTCACCGGCGGCGAGTCCCGCTTCATCGAGATCGCAAAGAATTGGGCGGCCGCGGGTCATGAGATACACCTCATGAGCTCGGCGAGCGGCAAGACGCTCTGCGACCGGGCCGGCCTGCCGGTCATATTGCACGAAACGTCGAGGGACACGATGACCTCCCGTCTCACCTTCCTGCTGCGGACGCTGCGGCTGCCGTTCACGCTGCCGAAGATCATCGGCGATTTCAGAGGGGAGGTCGTCTACAGCACCAATGAACAGCTGTACGACGTCATACCGGCCCTCTATCTTAAGCT